>Ga0214921_10008750_pt1 | contig 13004 bp, 15 predicted proteins | sample LL1505_MetaG_FD_177992 | JGI IMG/M metagenome (GOLD analysis project Ga0214921, IMG submission 177992) | Freshwater microbial communities from Lake Lanier, Atlanta, Georgia, United States - LL-1505 | ecosystem: Environmental > Aquatic > Freshwater > Lake | place: USA: Georgia | collected... | reverse complement strand
GATAAACAGTTTTTAAATATATTGAAAAAACAACAAGCAAACGAAAAGATCAAAGAAAACTATGCGGATTTCATAATTTATAATAGTTCTAAAAATAAAGTTAAATTGCAGGTAAAAAATATTATTGATAGGATTCTTTTAAATTAATGATTGAAGTTATTTTAGATACAGAAACAACAGGGCTGTCTGCAGAGAAAGATAGAATCGTTGAAATTGCTTGCGTGGAATTAAGCAATCATATCCCCACAAAAAATATTTTTCATACCTTTTTAAATCCTGAAACTAAAGTTTCGGCCGACGCTTTTGATGTCCACGGCTACTCTGATGAATTTTTATCAAACAAACCAAGATTTAAAGATGTTGCAAAAGATTTCCTTAATTTTATTAAAGATAAAAAACTTATTATTCATAATGCAGATTTTGATCTTGGATTTTTAAATAATGAATTAAGAAGACTAAATATAAAACCAATTCTAAAATCTGATATATTAGACACCCTGCAGATTGCTAGATCTAAATTTCCAGGAGTTGGGAATAGTTTAGATGCTCTGTGTAAGAGATTTAAAATTAGTAGTGAGGCCAGAGAAAAGCATTCCGCACTTTTAGACTGTCATTTACTTTCAAAAGTTTATATCGAATTAATTGATAAAAAAGAATTAACACTTGATCTAATGTCCAACGATAAAATTTTTAACGAAAAAATGAAGCTGAGTAATGAGAACAGAGAAGGTATCGTTGTTAAAGTTTCGTCAGAACAAATGGAAGAATATAAAAAATTTTTAAAAAAGAATGTTTCTAATGCTTTTGCGTTAGATTAGCAGATTGTTGTTCATATAGTTCTTTAAAGTTAATTTCTTTCTTAAATTTAAATTCTTTAAAGCCCGATTTTTGAAATAGTTCTGTAATAAGATCCGTTAGTTTTTTTGCATATAAATCAGGTATTTCTGCAAGAATTATCTTTTTAACTTCTTCTGCTTTTAATTCTGTGTCTGTAATTTTAAATACTACAGCAAGACATGCTTCGGCATAGATTTTATTTTGGATTTCCTTTGGCGCTTCAAAGATAAGTTTGCAATTTAGCTCTAACATTCCACCTTTTAATGGTTTATTAGAGATATCAACCTTTGTTTCATACTTATCAAGATTCTGAGCCGCGTCCACAAAACAGTCTGGTGATGGAATTTCAAAAGATAAATCCTTTACATAGTTTGCAATGATTTGGTATTTAGGATTTTCTTTATTTTTTTCTTCCATAATAACTTTAAATTTTTTTATAGTTTATAGAACCAATCTAATTAAATTTTTTTATTATATGTAACCATTTTTCTGCTTTTATAGTCCAATTATGATTTAAATTAATCATAATCATTTTATTGTACTGTTTATTACACCAATCATCAAAATTTTTATTTTTATTTTTTATAGTCTCATTTATTAATTCAGCATAATTTTTAATAAAATTATTATTATCTAAACTTATTAATTGTCCATATCCTTGTGATGTTTCTTTAAGAGCGCCCAAATCTGTTATTATTGGTTCGATGCCAACTGCTAAAGCGTCCTGTAATGTTATGCAGAATGTTTCGGCAAAAATAGAGGGGTAGGTGAGAAAAGAGGCGTAAGAAAAGTGTTTTGATAAAGTTTTTTTATCTACTGATCCAAAATAATTAAAATTATCATTATTTTTTATTTTGTTAAATAAATTTAGGAAATCCTCTCTGTCTTCCATAGAATAAGTTTTCATACTAGAAAAAATATCTATAATTATTTTTTCTTTAAAAAAAAAAGAGCTTTCATAAAGAACCTCCAGTCCTCTATAGGGTGCGGAAGCGTAAACTCCTATTGTTTTCTCTTTTTTAATTTTAAAATCTTCAAAATTTTTAAATTGATTTATAAAATTAGGGGTAATTCCATTACCTATTACAAATGTTTTTATATTAGATAATTTAAAATGATTTATGAATGACAATTCTTGCCAGTCAGAGACAAATATTATTCCTGATAAACTTTTTATTGTTTCAAAATCTTTCATAAATGAAACTGCTCCCTGATCATAAGAATGTTGTACCCAGAATATTAATGGAGTATTTTTTATTGATTTTTTTATAGTAATAATGTCAGCAGTGTGTCCTAGAAAAATACATATGTCTGAATTTGCTAATCTTAATTCTTCAAAATTATCTAGACTATAATGTTGAATATTATTTATTTTAGCAGTAACTCCCCCTTGACAATAAAATTGAACTTCTTGCTTTAGATTAACTAGTTCGTTCATTAAATAACAACATGAACTTTCAATTCCACCTAACATTTTTTCCGAAGCAGTATTAGAATTGAATGGAAATAACCCTGTACATATAAAAGTCCATCTCATTTTAATTAATAATGATATTTTAAGTTTATTAACTTTAAGATATTAATAATACTATGAATGATAATTTTGGCTATATAGATATTGTTTTGTTAGCTATAGTGGCAGGCATAATTATTTTAAGACTTAGAAATATTCTTGGCAAAGGAGCCGAAGATAGTGTTGTTAGAGCAAAAAAATCAATTGTAGTTGATGCCCAATTTGAGGATGTTAACTCATCTGCAGTTGAAAAGAATATTAATTTAAGAGAATTCAAAGAAGAGACTTTTTTAAAAGGTGCTCAAGCAGCTTATGAAATGATCGTTAATGCGTTTGCAAGTTCAGATAAAAAGACTTTAAAAGACTTAACTTCACCAGAAGTTTATAAAAGCTTTGTTGATGTTCTTGATGAAAGAAAGAATAAAAAATATGTAAATCAATTTACTTTTATAGGAATTAAAAAAGCAAAAATAGAAAATGTAGATAGAAAAGATAGTTTTTATACTGTCAAAACTAGATTTGTGAGTGAGATTATATCTTGCATTAAAGATGCAAATAACAATGTTATTGAGGGTAGCCCTGAAGAGATCCAAACAGTTAATGATGTCTGGAGTTTTTCGAGAGATTTAAATTCTGACGATCCTACCTGGCACTTAACTGAAATTGCACAGGATGTGCATGTCAAAGAATAATAAAAACTCTACAAAACCAGAAGATATAAAAGCCTGGGAAGATTTTAAAAATCAAAAATTTTTAGAAGGTGACAAAGGTGAAATATCTAAAAAATTTGCAAAAGGAAATAAAAAACAAGATCATATTGATTTTAAAATAGATTTGCACGGTTACTCATTGCAAGAATCTTTTGGGAAGATAAAGAATATTGTAGAAAATTGTTATCAAAAAGATTTAAGAAATATTTTAATTATTACAGGCAAGGGACTAAGATCTAAGGTTAAGGAGAATCCCTATTTGTCAGAAGATTTAAGCTTATTAAAGTATGCAGTTCCAAATTTTATCAAAGATAATTTTTCGGATATTATTAATTCTATCGAAGAGCCTGACCAAAGTTTAGGTGGATCTGGTGCTTTCTTATTAAGATTAAAAAAAAGATTATAGAATAGTATTTATTTAACTATTAAAGCTAATTTATTGATAAGGTTAGTTTTTCTATATATAGATTGTTAATTCATATGAGGATCGCAAAAGTTAATAGAAAAACCAAAGAGACATCTATAGAGGCAGAAGTTAATTTAGATGGCAAAGGTATTTATAAAATAGATACGGGAATTGGTTTTTTAAATCACATGCTTGAGCAGTTATCAAAGCATTCTTTGGTAGATATAAATTTAAAAGCCAAAGGCGATTTGCATATTGATCTTCACCACACAACAGAAGATTCAGGAATTGTTATAGGAGAGGCTATTGCTAAGGCTTTGGGAGATAAGAAAGGTATCAAAAGATATGCGCATGCTTATATTCCAATGGATGAAACATTAAGCAGAGTTTCTCTTGATATATCAAATAGACCCTATTTAGTTTGGAATGTGAAATTAAAAGTAGAAAAGCTTGGAGAAATGGATACTGAACTATTTAAAGAGTGGTTTCAGGCTTTTTCACAAAGCGCGGGCATTACTTTGCACATAGAAAATATTTATGGTGATAATAGCCACCACATTATCGAATCTTGTTTTAAGGGATTAGCGAGGGCTTTACGTCTTGCATTAGAAAAAGATGCAAGGGCCGGAGATTCTTTGCCTTCCACTAAAGGAATACTTTAAAGATTTTTTAAATGTATGTATCAATTGTTGATTATGGGACCGGGAATCTTAATTCCGTTTCAAAAGCTTTAGAGCTAGCAGCCACAAAAGCTAATAAAAAGATAAACATTAAGATATCTAACAAGCCTATAGATATTTTAGATTCAGATAAGATTATATTGCCTGGCCAGGGTTCTTATAGACAGTGTGCCTTGGGTTTAAAAAACATATCTGGATTGTGGGATTCTATTAATAAATTTGTTTTAATTAAAAAGAAACCCATTTTTGGAATTTGTGTTGGCATGCAACTTTTTTCAGATCAAGGATTTGAAGAAGAGGTGACCAAAGGGTTTGGTTGGATCAAAGGTTCTGTAAAAAAAATAAAACTTAATAATAAAGATTTAAAATTACCTCATATGGGGTGGAATGAAGTTAATATTATTAAAAAAAATGATTTATTTTTAGATATTAAGAATTTTTCTCATTTTTACTTTGTGCATAGTTATGCATTTGAAGCAGAAAATATTAATGATGTTATTTGTACAACAGACTATGAGAAGTCAGTAGTGGCGGCTCTTTTAAAAGAAAATATTTTTGGTACACAATTTCATCCTGAAAAGAGCCAGGAAAACGGAATTAAGTTATTATCAAACTTTTTGAGTTGGAGAGTATAATGATAATATTTCCAGCAATAGATTTAAAAGATGGAAAGTGCGTAAGACTTTATAAGGGAGATTTTAATAAAACTACTATATTTAATTCTTCTCCATATAATCAAGCACTTCAATTTAAGAAAAAAGGTTTTACGGACTTACATCTTGTGGATTTGGATGGTGCTTTAAAAGGAAAGTCTAAGAATAAAAAAGTTATAATTAAAATTATTAAGAATACTAATTTAAATGTGCAATTAGGTGGTGGTATCAGAACTTTAAAACAAATATCTTTTTGGATTAAAAATGGTGTTTCAACGGTAGTTGTTGGAACTATGGCTGTAAAAAATCCAAAAATTTTAAAAAAGGCATGCGATCTATTCCCAGGAAGAATAGCTGTTGCGCTTGATGTTAGAAATAATTTTTTAGCCATTAAAGGTTGGGTCAAACAAACAAAAATAAAACTTATGGATTTTTCTAAAAAATTGGAGGACTTTGGTGTGTCCAAAATTATTTATACAGATATTAATAGAGATGGAACAAAGACAGGTGTTAACTTTGCTCAGCTAAAAAAAATAGTTGCAAAAGTAAATATTCCATTAGTTGTATCTGGTGGAGTTTCAAATATTCAAGATATAAGAAAATTACACAAAGCCCAGTTATTCAATGGTGTTATTATCGGTAAGGCTATTTATGATAAATCCATTTCTTTGAATGAACTTAAAAAATTTCTTTAAAAAAAATGCTTAAAAAAAGAATTATACCATGTCTTGATGTTAAGGATGGCAGAGTTGTTAAAGGTATAAATTTTATAAATTTAAAAGACGCAGGAGATCCTGTCGAGCAGGCAAAAATATACGACAAAGGTGGAGCTGATGAAATATGTTTTTTAGATATAACAGCATCAAATGAAAATAGAAAAATTTTATTAGATAAAGTAACCGAGACTGCAAAAAATTGTTTTGTTCCTCTAACGGTTGGAGGAGGCGTAAGTAGTATTGAAGACATCAAAAATCTTTTACTTGCAGGAGCTGACAAAGTTTCAATTAATACAGCCGCAGTTAGAAACCATAATTTTATTAAAGAAAGTTCAATAAAATTTGGATCACAATGTATAGTGATCGCAATAGATGCTAAAAAAGTAGGAACTAATAAATGGGAAGTTTTTACTCACGGTGGAAGAAATTCAACAGGAATAGACCTGATTACTTATGCTAAAATTGCTGAAAAAAACGGAGCTGGCGAGATATTGCTAACATCAATGGATAGAGACGGAACAAAAAAAGGTTATGATATTGATATGGTTAAACTGGTATCAACTTCACTATCTATACCCGTGATAGCTTCAGGAGGAGTTGGTAATTTAGATCATTTATATCAAGGTTTTAAAGAAGGTTTTGCCAGTGCAGTTTTGGCCGCATCAATCTTTCATTATAATATTTGCACTATTAAATCTGCAAAAGAATATTTAATGGAAAGAGGCATTCCAATAAGACTATAATTATTAAAAAGAAGGATGTTTTATTGTTGAGCAGTCAAATTGAATTACAAAAGATTGTAGACCTAATTTATTCAGGAAAATTAGATGATGCTGAAATTGGGATTTTAAAATTATTAGATCTTCAAAAAAATAATTTTTTATTATTTAATATTTATGGAGTTATTTTATTAAAAAAAAATAACTCAGACCTAGCAATAGAACAATTTAAAAAATCAATAGAGATTAATCGCCAATTTCCTGATGCATATTATAATCTTGGAACAGCACTATTTAGATCTGCAAAATTTAAGGATGCTTTGCCTTATTTTAAAGAGGCGATTAATATAAAAAAAGATTATTTTGAAGCCCATTTTAATCTTGCGGAATCTTATAAAAATCTGGAAATGATGGAAGAAGCGATTTCCTCATTTAAAGAATGTTTAAATTATCAAATTAATGATTTTGAAACTTACAACAATCTTGGTCTCGTATATCATAAATTAAACAAATTTGACGATGCATTAAGTAATTTTAATAAGTGCTTGGATATAAATCCTAATTATTTTCAAGGGTATAATAATATTGGCGTTTTTTACCTTGATAATAATAAATTTGATGAAGCGATTATATTTTTTAATAAATGTATAAAAATAAAGATCGACTTTGTTGAGGCTTATAACAATCTTGGGATGGCCTTACATAAAAAAAAGAAATATCTGCAGGCAATTTCTATATTACAAAAAGGGATACAGATAGATCCTAAACTTAGTAACCTTTACACTAATCTTGCAAACTCATTAAAGTATGCAGGAAAAATATTTGAAGCTATTAATATATTAAAAAAAGAAATCCAACATAATGAATCATCTGAGGTTTTAGAAACTTTAGCTGGTTGTTATTGTAGCATCGGAGAAGTTGAGGACGGAATTAATATTTATAGGAAAATATTAGATAAAAATGAAGGAAATGTTTCTACCTACGAAAGCTATATTTTTCATTTGAATTATTTAGAAAAATTAAATTTTAAAGAATATTTTGTTGTAACAAATAAAATTAAAGAATTTTTTAAAAAATATGACCTTAATAATAAAAAAACTTTAACTAATAATAATAAAAATATTAAAATAGGCTTTGTTTCGGGAGATTTTAGGAATCATGCTGTTGGTTATCAGATTTTGGAAGTTATTAAGTATTTAAACGAAGACCCGCAATTAGAATTATATGCATATTACAACGATCTAGAAGAAGATGATTTAAATAAGAAATTTAAAGCAAATTTCAAATATTGGAGAGAAATTAAAAATTTAAATACTCTTTCGGTTATAAAACAAATTAAGTCTGATCAAATACAAATACTTATTGATTTATCTGGATATACAGGTGGAAATAGACTTGAGGTCTTCTTTAATAAGCCTTCTCCGATACAAATTTCATGGGCGGGATATTTAGCTTCCACTGGATTAAAAGAAATCGATTATATTATTGCCGATCCACACACATTAAATTTAGAACAAGCAAAAGAACAATTCGTGGAAAAGATATGGAAATCCAAGGATAGTTGGTCGGTCTTAACTCCAGTTGATAATGTTGTTGTAAATAAAATGCTGCCAGCATTAAAGAATGGATATGTAACTTTTGGAAGTTTTAATAACTTAAAAAAAATTAATAAAAATATAGTTAAATTGTGGTCTAGAATTTTATCTGACACAAAAGACTCAAAATTAATTTTAAAAACATTTCAATTAAATGATGAAATGTTCAAAGAGTATTTTGAAAAATTATTTATAGAAAATGGTGCTAAAAAAGAACAGTTAATTTTTGAAGGAGACACTAATAGAGCGGATCTGTTAAACAAATATAATTCTATAGATATAGCGCTTGATACATTTCCATATAATGGAGGGACAACAAGTTTAGAAGCTTCTTGGATGTGCGTTCCTATTCTTACAAAATCAGGAAATAGTTTTTTATCTAAATGTGGAGAAAGTGTGAATATTAACTTAGGTTTACCAGAATGGACATGTAAAGATGATGATGACTATGTATTTAAAGCCATAACATTTTCAAAAAATTTAAATAAATTACAACAAACGAAGGATTATTTAATTAACAATAGAAGCAAATCTAAACTTTTTGATAGTAAAGAATTTGCAGATCAGTTAAGTAATTCATTTAGAGAGATGATAGACCTTAACAAATCCAATATCTAAAATTGCTCTTAAAAGAAAATAAAGATTTTAATTCTATTTTAAGTCTAATAAATAGTTCGAATTTTTTAGAAGCAAAAAAAAAACTAGACGGAATTGTCCATGAATGTTCAGAAGATTTTGCATTTTATAATATAATTGCTCAGGTTTGTGAACGCTTGGGAAAAGTAGACGAAGCAATAAATAATTATATTTTATCAATAAAATTAAATAATAATTTTTATCATTCAAAATTTAGTTTAGCAATTATTTATTATAAATTAAAAGATCTAGATAATGCGCAGACAATTTTTAATCAATTAATTAAAGAATACCCAGAGGATTTTAACTCTTATTATAACCTTGGTATAATTAAATTTGAGAGAGAAGAAATTTCAGAATCAATTATTCTTTTCAAAAAAGCAATTGTCATTAAAAAAGACTTCTCAGCAGCTTATCACCATTTAGCAATGGCGTATGAAGTCCAAAAAAATTTTGAATTAGCTATAATACATTATCAGGAGGCAATAAAATTTAACAAAGAAAATTTTTCTCTAAGTTATAATAATCTTGGCAATGTTTATATCGCTGTCGGTGAATATGAAAAAGCCATAGATTGTTTTAATCATGCTCTTAATCTTCAAGGAAAAAAATCTAGCATTTATTTTAATCTTGGAATAGCCAATTATGAATTAAATAATATTTCGCAGGCACTAAAGTACTTTGAAAAATCCGTAGAACTGGATGAAAAAAATATTAAGTTTACCAGCACTTTATTAGGTTGTTCTTATTTTTTAGATAGCAAAGACTTTTATTATAAAAAATTTTTAGATAGATACAGAAAGAATATAGAAATATTTGATCTAAAAAAAACTGTTAATTTTTGTTATCAAAGAAACTCTAAAATTAAATTAGGAATTTTATCAGGCGGTTTTAGACAATATCCAACAGGCTACTTCTTATTAGACTTTTTAGAAAAAATTAATAAAGAGGACAATTTTGAATTATACGCTTTTTCGAGCTCAACCCAAAAAGACAACTATACAAATAAATTAAAAAAATCCTTTCATTATTGGGAGGATGTAAATTTTTTAAATGATTTAGAATTGTTTAATTTAATAAGAAGCAAAGGAATAAATGTTTTGATTGATATGCAGGGGCATACTTATGATAACCGTATTCATATTTTTGCAAATAAAGTAGCGCCATTGCAGATTTCTTGGGCGGCATATCTTGGATCAACAGGAATTGCAGAAATTGATTATATTTTAGGAGATCCTTTTGTTACTCCTGATATTTACAAAGATATTTACGTCGAAAAAATTTGGAATTTACCAGACATTTGGTGCACTTTATCAACCTCAGATATCAAACACATCTCACCAGCGGAGAGCCCATTTAATAAAAATGGATTTATTACTTTTGGCTGTTTTAATAATGTTAAGAAAATTAATGAGTCATTAATTAATTCTTGGTCTAAGATTTTAACAAGCCTAACTAATTCAAAATTATATATAAAATCTGATCAATTTAAAAAAAAGAAATTTACAGATATTTTTAAAAAGAAATTCACCTCATTAGGAGTTCAAGATAGTCAGCTAATTTTTGAAGAAAGTTCAGCCAGAGAAGAATTGCTAAAATGTTATAATAAAATTGATATAGCTTTAGACACTTTTCCTTATTCTGGAGGTACAACAAGTTTCGAATTAAGTTTTATGTGTGTACCTTTAATTACTATTTCTGGAAATAATTTCATTTCACGCTGCGGAGTAAGCATTAATAAAAATTTAAACACTGAAGATTTGATAGCTAAAGATCTTGAACAATATATAAAAGTAGCAATAGATCTTGGAAAAAATCCTAATAAAATCAATTATTTAAGATCACAATTAATTAAAAATTCTAGAGATTCAAATCTTTTTAATGCAGCTAAGTTTGGCAATAATTTTGTTGTTGCAATAAAAGAAATGTGGACAATTTTTTTAAAGCAAAATAAACAATTTTAGATATGACCAGCAATATTAACTTTTTAATTAAAAAGATAAAAAAAAATAAATTTAAAAATCCACAAATGTCTTATACGTCTTTTTTAATTAAAAAAGGAGATAATTTTTGTTTAAAGAAATTACAAGAAGAATTTTTTGAATTAAAAAAAGAATTATCATCAAGAAATAAAAAAAAGATTATTCATGAAACAGCTGATGTCGTATATCATTTATTAGTTTTGCTAGAAAAGAAAAAAGTTAATTTTTTTAATGTTGTTAAAGAGTTAAAAAAAAGACAAAAAATTTCTGGCATTCAAGAAAAAAAAAATAGAAAATAATAGACAAAATATGTATGATAAAAATAATATTTTTGCTAAAATTTTAAGAGGAGAAATTCCCTGTGATAAAATATATGAAGATAAACTTGTTCTTGCATTTAAAGATATTAATCCTCAGGCAAAGTTACATGTTTTGGTTATCCCAAAGGGCGCATATGTAGACATGAATGATTTTGCAGCCAATGCTAAAAGCGACGAAATTGAAGCATTAATTAGAGCTTTAGGAAAGGTTGCTAACATTCTAGGAGTGTCTGCTTCCGGTTATAGATATTTAGGCAATAATGGTAGGGACGGCGGGCAAGAAGTTCCGCACTTACATTTTCATATCTTTGGCGGAGAAAAATTAGGAAGAATGATCCATAAGTAATATGGAAAGATCCATAGATAGATTTTATCTACATCTTCTTTCAAGGAGCGATTTAACCAAGTCAAATTGTAAAGAAAAAAATCTTGAAATTACTCTTGAAAGAAAACCAACAATAGATTTTTGTAAATTTCTTTATAAAGAAGTAGGAAGAGATTTTTTTTGGAGAGATAGACTCAAGTGGGAAGATCAAGAGTGGTTAGATTATATTAGTAATGATTTTTTTAAATTATATATTTTAAAACAAAATAATAAATTAGCAGGATATTATGAGTTACTTTATGACCCAAAAATTCCTACAATGGAAATACCCTATTTTGGAATATTTAAAGAATTTTATGGTAAAGGAATTGGCGGACATTTATTAACTGATGCAATAATAACTTCTTTTAATCATAAGATTAATAAAGTTTGGGTTCATACCTGCACACTTGATCATCCTAATGCGTTAAAAAATTATCTTGCAAGGGGGATGAAGATTTTTAAGACTGAGAAGATATTCTTTAATCCAGAAAATTTATAGTTTTTACTTCGGAATTTCAAATTTTTCATTCGTATTAATATTTATTAAAATATTTTTCATTAAAAATTCTAGATCAGATTTGTCATAATTTTTTATTTTCCACCCAGTAATATTCATTTCTTTAGAATTAAAATATATCTCAATACTTTCTTGAGAATTTAGATCTATAATTGCTATTATATTTTTATCTATTTTGTTAAATTTTTCTACTTTTGATAATTTTTCTATAATATTTTCTTTGTCTAACATAACTCCTAAAGGAGTATCCTTTATATTATAGTTATAATTTTTATTTTCTTTTTTATTAATCAGTAATAAATAATCGTTATTTACAATAATCTCTTTGTCTTCTTCTTCATATAAACACCTCATTTTTTTTGGATAAACAATAAGGCAATTGCCATTTTCTGTGATGTTATTTGTGATTTGAGTAAAATTGAATTTAATGGAATTTATTTTTTTTAAATTTTCAATTATTTTTTCTTTTTCAGAACTTTTTGCATTAACGCAAAAAAAAATTAACATTGTTAAAACAATGTATAAAAATTTCCTCATTTATTTAATAGATTTCTCTTTTACCTACGTGATTTGCCGGACTAATTATTTTTTCTTCTTCCATTTGATCAATAATTCTAGCCGCCCTATTGTAACCAATACCAAGTTTTCTTTGTAAAAAACTAGTAGATGCTTTGCCTTCAGTTTTAATTATTTCAACTGCTTTATTATATAATTCATCTTTACCTTCAGAGTTTAATACTACCTCATCATTTTCTTGTTCTTCAATCCTAGTTACTTCTTCAATGTAGGTTGGTGAACCTTGAAGCCTTAAGAATGTTGAAACTCTTTCTATTTCTTTTTCAGAAACATAAGGACCATGGATTCTTATAATTCTACTTGCTGAAGACATAAAAAGCATGTCGCCATTCCCAAGTAATAATTCAGCACCCTGCTCTCCCAATATAGTTCTGCTGTCTATTTTTGACGTTACCTGGAATGATATTCGAGTTGGAAAATTAGCTTTAATTGTACCTGTGATGACGTCAACACTTGGTCTTTGAGTTGCCATAACTATATGAATACCAGCAGCCCTAGCCATCTGCGCAAGTCTTTGTATGTAGTTCTCAATTTCTTTGCCTGCAATCATCATTAAATCAGCCATTTCATCAACTATCACAACAATGTAAGGCATTTTTTTTCTACTCTCAGAAGATGCTTTCTCGTTAAATCCTGAAATATTTCTCACCCCAATTTCAGTCATTTCTCGGTATCTTTTTTCCATTTCTTTAACGACCCATTTTAGAGCTGTTGTTGCCTTTTTAGGTTCAGTAATAACAGGCGTTAGTAGATGAGGGATTCCTTGATAGATAGAAA
>Ga0214921_10008749_pt1 | contig 13005 bp, 9 predicted proteins | sample LL1505_MetaG_FD_177992 | JGI IMG/M metagenome (GOLD analysis project Ga0214921, IMG submission 177992) | Freshwater microbial communities from Lake Lanier, Atlanta, Georgia, United States - LL-1505 | ecosystem: Environmental > Aquatic > Freshwater > Lake | place: USA: Georgia | collected 2015-05-28 | reverse complement strand
CGTCGATCCGTGGGGCCGCGTGCTGGCCGAAGCGGAAGCCGAGCCCGGCTATATCATGGCAAGCATCGACCCCGCTCTGGTCAGTGATGCCCGCGCCCGCATCCCGACGCTGGTCCATGCGCGCAATGTGCCGGTGCATGTGGTCGAACGCGGCTGAGGCGAACCCCTCACACCCGTTTGGCGACCAGCATATAATTGACCGACATATCGCGTGACAGCGACCAGACATCCCGCAAGGGATGATAGACCACGCCGCTGTCATCGAAGGCCTCGAAGCCGCTTGTCTCCAAAGCCCGATCCAACTCGTCCGGTGTCACGAATTTATCCCATTGATGGGTGCCGCGCGGCAGCCAGCCCAATACATATTCCGCCCCGACAATCGCCAGCGCAAAGGCTTTCACGGTGCGGTTGAGGGTGGCGAGAAACAGCAATCCGCCCGGTTTGACCACCTGACAGCAACCGGCCATGAACAAATCGACATCGGCGACGTGTTCGACCACTTCCATCGCCAAAACCACATCGAATTGCTCACCCGCCGCGGCCAGAGCCTCGACCGTGCGCGACTGATAGGCAATCTCCAGCCCGCTTTGTTCGGCATGGAGCGAGGCGACCGCAATATTGGTGGTGGCCGGATCAATGCCCGTCACATGCGCGCCAAGCCGCGCCAACGGCTCGCACAACAGCCCGCCGCCGCAGCCGACATCCAGCACCGACAAGCCGTCGAGCATGGCCGGACCGCCGTTCAGGCCGAAGTGCAAGGCAACCTGATCACGGATATAGGCAATGCGGACGGGGTTGAACTTGTGCAGGGTCCGCATCGGCCCCGTCGCATCCCACCATGTCTTGGCCATCCGGTCGAAACGGGCAACCTCTGCGGCATCTATCGTACCGGAGGATAGGGGGGCGGAATGTTCTGCAGTGGTCATGATCTGGTCCTCTTGTGCGAAGTCTTTATAACCTGCTTGTTGACAGCAGGCGATGGTGCCGCCATGAGAGATCGCCTGTTTTTTTAGAAGACAGCCATATTTCGGTGACTCGCGCGTGACGGGACATGTTTCTCTTGCTAGAGAGATGCACAATTGTGTGACCCACGCTCAAGATCAGGGATGAAAAGGCGCGCATGGCACGTCTCGTGATGAAATTCGGCGGGACCTCCGTCGGGGATATGGACCGGATCCGCAATGTTGCACGGCATGTGCAGCGCGAGGTCAATGCCGGCTATGAGGTTGCGGTTGTGGTTTCGGCCATGGCAGGCAAGACCAACGAGCTGGTCGGATGGGTCAAAGACGGCTCCAAACTCTACGACGCGCGCGAATATGACGCGGTCGTCGCATCGGGCGAGCAGGTGACCTCCGGCCTTCTGGCGATTGTCCTGCAGGAAATGGGCATTCCGGCCCGCTCGTGGCAGGGCTGGCAGATCCCGATTGAAACCTCGGACGCGCACGGCTCGGCCCGTGTGACAGCGGTGGATGGCACGCGCCTGCTCGACGGCTTCAACACCCATCACGAAGTGGCGGTGATTGCCGGTTTTCAGGGCATCCACCCCCCGACGGGCCGCCTGACCACGCTGGGCCGTGGCGGATCGGACACCAGCGCGGTGGCCATCGCGGCAGCGATCGGCGCGGAACGCTGTGATATTTATACCGATGTGGACGGGGTTTACACCACCGATCCGCGCATTGTCTCCAAAGCCCGCCGTCTGGAACGGGTTGCCTTTGAAGAAATGCTGGAAATGGCCTCGATGGGGGCCAAGGTTTTACAAGTCCGTTCTGTCGAATTGGCGATGGTTCATCGGGTGCCGACCTATGTCCGCTCCTCTTTCGATGATCCGGCCAATCCGGGTTTGGGCACTCTCATCTGCGACGAGGAGGATATCGTGGAACAACAGATCATCACGGGCATCGCCTATTCCAAAGACGAGGCCCAGATCACCCTGCGCCGCGTGGCCGACAAGCCGGGCGTGGCGGCAGCGATTTTCATGCCGCTGGCCGAGGCCAATATCAATGTCGATATGATCATCCAGGTCGTGTCCGACAATTCGACCGCCACCGACATCACCTTCACCGTGCCCGCCGCCGAATACGAGCGCGCCCGCACGCTGCTGGAAACGGCCAAGGCGGAAATCGGCTTCGACCGTCTCGAAGGCGCCACCGATGTGGTGAAAGTGTCGGCCATCGGCATCGGCATGCGTTCGCATGCGGGCGTGGCGGCCAAGGCTTTCAAGGCATTGGCCGAAAAGGGCATCAATATCCGCGCCATCACCACCTCGGAAATCAAATTCTCGGTGCTGATCGACGAGGCCTATACCGAACTGGCGGTGCGGACGCTGCATTCGCTGTACGGGTTGGATCACGCGGCATAAGCCAGCAGGCCCGAACCCGGGACTGACCGGCCTTCGCCTTGTCCGCTTTGCCTTTTTGCGTCAGGCTCGTTAAATCGGGTCGGTTTTAAAAATGAGACGATTCGTACGGTCGGATCGTCCCGCCCGGAGCGGGTGGCTCCAGTTTAAGGATAGTTGGTGATGCGAGGCGCACTCGGCGGTCCACGCATATTGCTCCGGCGGCTCCGCGAAGTGATGGCGGAACCCGTCAACGCGCAGGAACGCCTTGACAAAATCGTGACATTGATCGCCGGCAACATGGTTGCCGAAGTGTGCTCGTTCTATGTCATGCGCGCCGATAGCACGCTCGAACTCTATGCCACAGAGGGTCTGGCCCCCGAGGCCGTGCATAAAACCACGATGCGGGCGGGCGAGGGTCTGGTCGGTTTGATCGCCCAGCGGGCCGAATCGCTCAATCTCACCCATGCTCAAACCCATCCGTCCTTCTCCTACAAGCCGGAAACGGGCGAAGAAATCTATCAGTCCTTCCTCGGCGTGCCCGTTCTGCGGCAAGGTGTGACGCTTGGCGTTCTGGTGGTGCAGAACAAATCCTCGCGCCAATATATCGAGGAGGAAGTCGAGGCTCTGCAAACCACTGCCATGGTGCTGGCGGAAGTCATTGCCTCGGGCGAATTGCAGGCCCTTGCCCCTCCGGGCACCGATATTGCGGTCAGGCGGCCGCTGGCGCTGGAAGGTCAGGCACTGGCTGACGGTGTCGGCCTCGGCCATGTGGTGCTGCACCAGCCGCGCATTGTCGTCAAAAACCTGATCGCCGATGATCCCGTCAAGGAAAAGGAACGGCTTGAAAAGGCCTTGGCCGCCTTGCGCGCCTCGCTCGATGCGATTCTGGAGCGCGGCGATCTGGCCCATGGCGGCGAACACCGCGACGTGCTGGAAACCTTCCGCATGTTCGCATCCGATCGCGGTTGGGCGAGACGGCTGACCGAAGCCGTGATGACCGGCCTGACGGCGGAAGCCGCGGTTGAACGCGTGCAATCGGACAACCGCGCCCGCATGGCGCGCCAAAACGACCCCTATCTGCGCGAGCGTCTGCACGATCTCGATGAATTGGCTGACCGCCTGCTCAACCTGTTGAGCGGCCGCGCGATGGCCCGTACCGCGGGGGATTTGCCCGACAATGCCATTCTGGTGGCCCGTTCGATGGGGCCTGCCGCGCTGCTCGATTACGACCGCTCGCGCCTGCGCGGGCTGGTGCTGGAGGAAGGCGGGCCGCAAAGCCATATCGCCATTGTCGCACGCGCTTTGGGAATTCCTGCTGTCAGCATGATCAACAATGCCACCGGTCTTGTTGAATCGGGAGACGGCATTGTTGTCGATGGCGCGACGGGGCTGGTCCATGTCCGCCCGCCTGCCGACATCGAACATGCCTATCAGGAAAAAGCCCGCTTGCGGGCGACGCGGCAGGCGCAATATCGCAGCCTGCGCGATGTCAAACCCGTTACCAAAGACGGGGTCGAGGTGTCGCTGCAGCTCAATGCCGGTCTGGTGTTCGATCTGCCCAATCTGGCGGAAACCGGCGCGCAGGGCATCGGCCTGTTCCGCACCGAATTGCAATTCATGGTCGCCGACCGCCTGCCGACGCTGGGCGAGCAAACCGCGCTCTATCGTTCGGTGTTCGAAAGCGCGGGCGATCTGCCCGTGACCTTCCGCACGCTCGATATCGGCGGCGATAAAATCCTGCCCTATATGGCCAAAGTGGATGAAGAAAATCCGGCTTTGGGCTGGCGCGCCATCAGGATCGGGCTGGACCGGCCGGGCCTGCTGCGCGCGCAAATCCGCGCTTTGTTGCGGGCGGCCGAACATCGCGACCTTAAAATCATGTTCCCGATGATTGCCACGATCGATGAATTCGAGCGCGCCAAGGCGATTGTCGGGCGTGAACAGGCCCATCTGGCGCGGTTCGGCCATGCCGCGCCGCGCTCGGTCCAGCTCGGAGTGATGGTCGAAGTGCCGTCCTTGCTGTTTACGATTGACGAGATTGCCGCCCGCGCGGATTTCATGTCGGTCGGCTCCAATGATCTGATGCAATTCCTGTTTGCGGCCGACCGCGACAATCAACAACTGGCCGGACGCTTCGACAGCTGCAATCCGGCCTGCCTGCGCGCCTTGAAAATAGTGGCAGACGCCGGTGCCAAAGCCGGAATTCCCGTCACATTGTGCGGAGAACTGGCAGGACGGCCTGTCGATGCCATGGTGCTGCTGGCACTGGGCTATCGCGGCCTGTCGATGTCGCCTTTGTCGATCGGTCCGGTCAAGGCGATGATCCTCGACCTTGAACTTGCCCCCGTGCGTCACAATATCGAGACCTTGTTGCGCGACAATCCCGCAGCAGCCAGCCTGCGCGAGGACATTATCGGCATGGCCCGCAATATGGGGCTGGTCTAGCGAGACAGATCCTTCTGACTCTGCCGCCTTTGCCCTTTCTTGCCTTTAGACGATGACGGACCTGCCATGTCACTGCCCAGCAATAAACTCGAGGCCATTCTGAGCCGTTACGAGACCATCGTGGAGCGGCTCTCCGCGGAAATGGAATCGGACACGATCATTGCGCTGTCGCGCGAGCGGGCCGAGCTGGAGCCGCTGGTGGTGGCCATTCATGCCTGGCAGGCGGCTATGCGCGAAGTCACCGATCTGACCGCCCTGATCAATGAAACGGGCACCGATCCCGAACTGCACCAGATGGCCGAGGATGAAATCGCCGCCGCACGGCTCGATTGCGAGGCCAGAGAACACGCGATCCGCGTGCTGTTGCTGCCGAAAGATGCTGCCGACGAACGCGGCGTGGTGCTGGAAGTGCGGGCCGGAACAGGTGGCGACGAAGCCGCCTTGTTCGCCGGCGCGCTGTTTCGCATGTATCAGCGTTATGCCGATTTGCACCGCTGGAAGGTCGAAATTCTCTCGGAAAGCGAGGGCACCGTCGGCGGATACAAGGAAATTATCGCAGAAATTCACGGAAAAGGCGCGTTTGCCCGTCTGAAATTCGAAAGCGGCGTGCATCGGGTCCAGCGGGTGCCCGATACCGAAACCAGCGGACGGATCCACACCTCTGCCGCCACCGTCGCCGTCTTGCCGCTGGCCGAAGCGGTCGATGTGACGATTGACGACAAGGATCTGGTGATCGAAACCATGCGCGCGGGCGGGGCTGGCGGCCAGCATGTCAACAAGACCGAAAGCGCGATCCGCATCACCCATACACCGACCGGATTGGCGGTGATGATGCAGGAAGAACGCTCGCAGCACCGCAACAAGGCCAAAGCCATGGATCTGTTGCGCAGCCGTATTTTCGATCTGGAGCGGCAGAAACTCGATCAGGCCCGCTCCGAGCACCGCAAGAGTCAGGTCGGATCGGGCGACCGGTCCGAGCGGATCCGCACCTATAACTTCCCGCAAGGCCGCATTACCGACCACCGCATCAATCTGACCCTGTATAAATTGCCGCAAATCATCGCCGGTGAAGGGCTGGACGAGGTGTTTGATGCGCTGATCACCGAATATCAGGCCGGATTATTGGCCGAGGAGCCTGGACAATGAGTGCGCTGATCCTTCCCCCCGACATCACCCGCGTCACCTCCCTCAAAACCGTGGGCGAGGTGCTGCGCTCCAACGGCATCGAAACCGCCCAGCGCGATGCGCGCCTGCTGATGCTGGCGGCCGCCGGTATCGTCCATGCCGATTTGCTGCGCGAACCGCGCGTTCCTTTGGGCGGGGAAGTTGCCGAACGGTTGAGCGGCTGGATCAACCAGCGGCTGCAAAGGGTGCCTGTCGCCCGTATTCTGGGCGAATGGGAATTCTGGAGCCTGCCCTTCACGCTGGCCCCCGAAACGCTGGTGCCGCGCCCCGACAGCGAGACCGTGGTTGCCGCCGCCCTGATCAATCTGGGCGACCGCCGCCACCAGAGCGACGGCTTGCGCGTGCTGGATCTGGGAACCGGCACAGGCTGTCTGCTGGTGGCCCTGCTGCATGAATTGCCCGGCGCAACCGGCTTGGGGGTCGATCTGTCCGACGAGGCGCTGGCGATTGCGACCATCAATGCCCGCCGCAACCGTATCGGCGAGCGCGCGCAGTTCCAGCGCTCCGATTGGCACCACCATATCGAAGGACAGTTCGATCTGATTGTCTCCAACCCGCCTTATATTTCAGATCCGGTGATCGACACTCTTGAGCCGGAAGTGCGCTTGCATGATCCGCGCCTTGCTTTGTCGGGTGGCCATGACGGGCTGGATGCCTACCGGATTTTGATGCAGGGCCTGCCCAAACTGCTAGCCCCCGACGGTGTGGCGGTGCTGGAAATCGGTTCGGACCAATCCGAAACGGTCGCCAGACTGGCCCGAGACAGTGGATTTTTGCTCGAAGGCCCTTATGCCGATTTCGGGGCCCGCCCGCGCGCTTATGCGCTACGTTTGAATTCTTGAGGATTATTTTCGGATTTTTCGCAAAGAATAAACATTTTCCTTTGTCTTCGCGCTCATCTTAGGTCATACTGCTTGTTATCGGAGTCCATGGCTCTTTGGTGCGCATTGAGTCACCATGCCTTGTGTCGTATTCTGGTTCACCATTTAAGATCCGATGTTGAGCAAGATACGGTCCCGATTTGCGCACTTTGATCCTTGAAGGGGTCGGATGCGCGGACAAACGAACAACGTTGAATGTCTCTGTTTTTGCGGTGCGGACAGCCCTCGTGATTCGATGGCCTCCTGTTGAAAAACGTGAAACTGCGAGCGTTCATTTCGCAGCATCGCCATTCAAGGCGAGATTGCTGGCGACATTGCTAAGGGCAACACATTGGCGACATGCTTTTCGTCGATTACCGGATTGATCCAATCGGGGCATGGCACATGCCCCGATGGCTATCGTCCATTCATATCCTAGCCATTAAGGACCGTTGATGAGACCTAATCATCAGAACAAGCGCATGCGTGGCCGTAGCCGTGGCGGAACCGGTGGCAACGGAGGCGGCGGCGGCGGCAAGGGCCCCAACCCGTTAACCCGCAGCTACGAATCCAACGGACCGGATGTCAAAATCCGCGGGACCGCGCAGCATATTGCCGAAAAATACCTGCAAATGGGCCGCGATGCCCAGGCAACCGGCGATTATGTGACCGCTGAAAACTATTTCCAGCATGGCGAACATTATCTGCGCATCATTGCGACCGCGCATGAAGCCATGCGTCTGGCCAATCCGCAGTTCAGACCCTACGAGCCGCAGGACGGCGAGGACGGCGACGAGGACGAGGACGGCGTGCCCTTCGCGCCGGGCACCCCGCAGCCGGAAATCCGCTATACCAATGCGCCGCAACCCGACTCCGAGCAGCCCGATTTCCAGCCGCAGCCACGCGAATACCGCGAACGACCGCAGCAGGACCGCGGCCAGCGTTTCGAACCGCGCCAAGATCGCAGAGATGATCGCCGCGATGACCGCCGCCGCGACCATCAGCCAAGGGACGGCCAACCTCGCGACGGCCAACCCCGCGACAGCCAACCCCGCGAGCAACGCAGCGATGCCCCGCATGATCAGGGCGCACCCCGCGACTATACCCCGAGGGATTCGGCACCAAGAGATTCGGCCCCGCGTGAATATGCGCCACGCGAACAGGCCCCCAGAGATGCGGCACCACGCGAATATGCGCCGCGCGAAGGCGGACGCTTTGACCGCCGCGAGCGGTTCGAACAACGGCGTGCCCCGGCAGCCGAGCGTGGACCTGCAGCCCCTGAAGCGGATGTGCAGACCGGTCTTCCGGCCTTCATCACCGCGCCCGTGCGTCCCCTCTCTGAGGAGCAGCCGGTGATTGCAGCCCCGCCAAGCCCGTCGCTGTTTGCAACGGCGGACGGGACGACCGAGTTTCCGGTCAACGAACGCCGCGGACGCGGGCGACCCCGCAAAGTGGTGCCTGCCACGGCGATCGACGAAGCCGGCGAATAACCGGCCTTTTTCAAGACAATAAGCATCAGGAGGGCTTCGGCCCTCCTTTTTTTGTGCCTTTTTCCCACACGACACAGGAGACGGGATGATGGATCTGACAAAACTGATATCCGGCATCGCCACGGTGGCCCCGACCGTGGCGCTGGCTTTGGGGGGACCGGTTGCGGGACTGGCGGTGACCGCGCTGTCGCAAGCCCTGACGGGCAAATCCGACACAACGACAGACCAGTTGAGCCTGTTGCTGGCCAAGCCGAATGCCGACCAGATCACCAAGCTCAAAGAAGCCGAACAGGCGTTCAACCAGAAGATGAAAGAACTGGACATCAATATTGTCCAGATTGCCGCCAATGATCTGGCCAGCGCCCGCCAGCGCGAGATCACCACCGGCGACCACCTCACCCCGCGCGTGCTGGCGGTGCTGGTGTCTGTCGGCTTTTTCGGCATTCTCGGCTGGATGCTCAACAATGCCATCCCCGCCACAGGCAAAGAAGCCTTGCTGGTGATGCTGGGCGCGCTCGGCACCGGTTGGACGGCCGTTTTGTCCTATTATTTCGGCTCCTCCGCCGGATCTTTCGACAAAAACGCCGTGCTGCAACAGATCGTCAAAACCCGATAAGCGACAAGGAGAGAGGCCATGGATGACCTGTTTTCAAACAATGAACCCGTCTGGTTGCAGCAAGCCCGCCACCTGCTCGGCACGCAGGAAAGCCCCGGAACAGCCAACAATGCCACCATCCTCGACTGGGCCAAACAGGAGGGTGGCTGGATCGAACGTTTCTACACCGCCGATTCGATCCCGTGGTGCGGGCTGTTTGTCGGTCATTGCCTACTGAATGCAGGCATCCGCGGCCCGAAAAACCCTCTTTCGGCGCTGGCTTGGGCCGATTGGGGCGATGAGGTGCCCTTCTCGGAGCGCGAGGCGGGATGCGTGCTGGTATTCACCCGCCAAGGCGGCGGGCATGTGGGGTTCTATGCCGGCGAGGATGCGGATGGATCGGCCCTGCATGTGCTGGGCGGCAACCAGTCGGATGCCGTCAGCATCAGCCGCATAGCCACCGACCGGATGCATGCCGTGCGCTGGCCCGCGGGCCTTGCGCGCCGCAAATCGGGCCTGTTGACGCAAAGCCTGAGCACGAGTCTGTCGGGCAACGAGGCCTAAAGCGGCAAAAGATTTCGCTTTTTGCCTCTTTTGTTCGTCAAATCCAATGCCTATCTAGACAAAAGGGGGGTCGCCATAGCGGGGCCCTCCACGTCAGGGAGCCTTGTTCCGTGTCCGAGGAACGGAGCAGGCGGCCATAGGAGATGATCATGAATTTCGAAAAATATACCGACCGTTCCAAAGGCTTTATCCAAGCCGCCCAAACCATTGCGATGCGCGAAGGCCATCCGCAACTGACCCCCGAACATGTGCTCAAAGCCCTGCTGGATGACAGCGAGGGCATGGCGGCGGGCCTGATCCGCAATGCGGGCGGCGACCCCAAAGCCGCTTTGGCCCATACCGATGCGCTGATCGCCAAAATGCCGCGCGTCAGCGGTTCGGCCTCCGCGCAATCGCAGCCGACCCGCGACCTGATCCGGTTGTTCGACAGCGCGGAACGGCTGGCGCAAGACGCCAATGACCAATTCGTGACCGCCGAGCGGCTGCTGCTGGCGATTGCGACAGACACCGGCATGGAAGCCGGACAAGCGCTCGCCAAAGCGGGCGTCACCTGCAAAGGGCTTGATCAGGCAATCAGCGATTTGCGCAAAGGCCGCACCGCCGACAGCGCGAATGCGGAAGGCGCCTATGACGCCTTGAAAAAATATGCCCGCGATCTGACCCAGGCCGCGCGCGACGGCAAGCTTGATCCGGTGATCGGCCGCGACGAGGAAATCCGCCGCGCCATTCAGGTGCTCTCGCGCCGCACCAAAAACAATCCCGTGCTGATCGGCGAGCCGGGCGTCGGCAAAACCGCCATTGCCGAAGGCCTCGCCTTGCGCATCGTCAACGGCGATGTGCCCGAAAGCCTCAAGAACAAGCAACTCCTGTCGCTCGATATGGGCTCGTTGATTGCGGGGGCCAAATATCGCGGTGAATTCGAGGAGCGGCTGAAGGCCGTGCTGTCGGAAGTCACCGCGGCAGCTGGCGAGATCATCCTGTTCATCGACGAAATGCACACGCTGGTGGGTGCGGGCAAGGGCGAAGGGGCGATGGATGCCTCCAACCTGCTCAAACCCGCTCTGGCGCGCGGCGAATTGCACTGCATCGGCGCGACCACGCTGGATGAATACCGCAAACATGTCGAAAAAGACGCCGCACTGGCCCGAAGGTTCCAGCCGGTGTTTGTGTCGGAACCGACGGTCGAAGACACGATCTCCATCCTGCGCGGGCTGAAAGAGAAATACGAACTGCATCACGGTGTCCGCATCACCGACAGCGCGATTGTCGCGGCGGCGACCCTGTCGAACCGCTATATCACCGACCGCTTCCTGCCCGACAAAGCCATCGACCTGATCGACGAGGCCTCCTCGCGCCTCAGGATGCAGGTCGATTCCAAGCCCGAGGAGCTCGACGAACTCGACCGCCGCATCATGCAGTTGCGGATCGAGCAGGAGGCCCTGCGCAAAGAAGAGGACGTCGCGTCCAAGGACCGGCTGGCGCGTCTCGAAAAGGAATTGTCGGACCTCGAAGAACGCTCGGATCTGTTGACCGCGCGCTGGAAGGCCGAAAAGGACAAGCTCGGCAGCGTCCAGAAAATCAAGGAACAGCTCGAACAGGCCCGCAATGATCTCGCCAATGCCCAGCGCAAGGGCGAATATCAAAAGGCCGGCGAATTGGCCTATGGCCTGATCCCCGACCTCGAAAAGCGGCTGATTGCCATCGAAGGCGAGGAGGCCAAAGGCACCGCGCTGGTTGACGAGGCGGTGGGCGCCAACGACATCGCGCAGGTCGTGTCGCGCTGGACCGGCGTGCCGGTCGAGCGGATGCTGGCGGGCGAGAAAGAAAAACTCCTGATGATGGAAGCCAAGCTCGGCGAACGGGTTGTCGGCCAGATCGAAGCCGTCCATGCGGTGGCCACCGCGGTGCGCCGTGCAAGGGCGGGCTTGCAGGACCCCCATCGTCCGATCGGCTCTTTCATGTTCCTGGGGCCGACCGGCGTCGGCAAAACCGAGCTGACCAAGGCTCTGGCCGGTTTCATGTTCGATGACGAAAGCGCTTTGCTGCGCATCGACATGTCGGAATATATGGAAAAGCACTCGGTCGCCCGCCTGATCGGCGCACCTCCCGGCTATGTCGGCTACGAGGAAGGCGGGGCCTTGACCGAGGCCGTCAGGCGGCGGCCCTATCAGGTCGTGCTGTTCGACGAAATCGAGAAAGCCCATCCCGATGTGTTCAACATCCTGTTGCAGGTGCTCGACGATGGCCGCCTGACCGACGGGCAGGGCCGCACGGTCGATTTCCGCAACACGCTGATCATCATGACCTCGAATCTCGGCTCGGAATATCTGGTCAACCAGCCCGAAGGCGAGGACAGCGAAACGGTGCGGGACGATGTGATGGGCCTTGTCAAAGCCCATTTCCGGCCCGAATTCCTCAACCGTGTCGACGAAATCATCCTGTTCCATCGTCTGCAGCGCAATGAAATGGGCGCGATTGTCGATATCCAGATGGTGCGGCTGGCCAAATTGCTGGAGGAGCGCAAGATCGTGCTCGATCTGTCCCCCGATGCCCGCGAATGGCTGGCCGAACGCGGCTATGAACCCGCTTACGGCGCACGCCCCCTCAAACGGGTGATCCAGAAGCATCTGCAGGATACGCTGGCCGAATTGATCCTGTCGGGCGCGATCAAGGACGGCGAGCATGTACCCGTCACCGCCGGACCTCTGGGCCTGATCATCGGCGGCCATGCCAGCGAGCCGAACCGGCCCGTCAAAGCGCTGTTGAACTAAACACGATCGGCGGCACAGGCCCTGCTTGTGCCGCCTTTTGCCTGCAACCGAACGTCTCTATTGCATTGCACCAAGATCCGCCGCTACAGTCTGCGCCGCTGATCCTGTGTCCAGTATGCGAAGAGAACCCGATGCTTCCTGATTTGCGTGACGAGGCCCGATTGCGTGCGGCGTTCCGCTGGGCGATTCCGCAGCATTACAATATCGGGGTCGATGTCTGCGACCGCTGGGCCATGGCGGAGCCGGACCGGCCTGTGATTTTCGAGGTGGCTCCCTCCGGTGCGGTCAAAACCGCCACTTACGGACAGATCCGCGACGCGTCCAACCAATTGGCCAATGCCTTGCGCGCTCATGGCATCGGACGCGGGGACCGCGTGGCCATATTACTGCCGCAAGCCATCGAGGTCGCCCAAACCCATGTCGCGGTGTATAAATCGGGGGCGATTGCCCTGCCGCTGGCGGCCCTGTTCGGGGTCGATGCGCTGGCCTATCGGCTCGAGGATGCGGGTGCGCGCGCGCTGATCACCAATGAGGCGGGTCTCGAAAAAATCCGCAAAATCGCCAATCTGCCTGCAACGCTCGAACTGATCCTGTCGATTGACGGAGCCGATGGCGGCGCGCTCGATTATCACAGCGCACTGGCTGGACAATCGACCGGTTTCACCCCTGTCGATACGCTGGCCGACGATCCGGCCATGATGATTTACACCTCGGGCACCACCGGACACCCCAAAGGGGCCTTGCATGCCCATCG
>Ga0214921_10008748_pt1 | contig 13006 bp, 12 predicted proteins | sample LL1505_MetaG_FD_177992 | JGI IMG/M metagenome (GOLD analysis project Ga0214921, IMG submission 177992) | Freshwater microbial communities from Lake Lanier, Atlanta, Georgia, United States - LL-1505 | ecosystem: Environmental > Aquatic > Freshwater > Lake | place: USA: Georgia | collected... | reverse complement strand
TCCGTCATATTCGGCATTTTCAACTAAACCAAAGAAAGCAATTCATTGACTGCAACTAAACGCGCCATCGACATGACCATGGTTGCAGCTACTGCTGCATCAGAGAAGCTAGGAGAGAACCTAGTTGCTCTTGATGTGAGCATTCCTTTCGTGCTTGCTGATACCTTCCTAATCGCATCTGGTCGAAACGATAGACAGGTTGCTGCTATCTCAGATTCAATCGAAGAGAAGATGCTTGAAGCAGGTCACAAGTTACTAAGAAGAGAAGGTAAGACAACAGGACGTTGGATCTTGCTTGATTTCGGAGATATCATCTGTCACGTTATGCATGAAGAAGACAGAGTCTTTTATGACATTGAAAGACTCTGGAAGGACTGCCCAGTGATCTCACTGGAGGCAATTAAAGTCCCTCAGGAGATGTAGTAATCTAGAGGAGTTCGGGCCTATGGCGCAGCTGGTAGCGCACCTGCATGGCATGCAGGGGGTCAGGGGTTCAAATCCCCTTAGGTCCACAAAATAAGCCCCGAAGTCTAAAGCTTCGGGGCTTTATCTTTATCGGGCTCTAAAAAAGCCCAAGGCATAGACCAGCGGGACGATAGCTAACCCAATCAGGAATGTGCCCAGATCGTCACCTTGGTTGCGAAGCAGAATCCCAGAGATCAGTAAAGTGCTAAAAATGATGCCCGAAGTGGCCCTTCTAACACTTGAATCTAAGACCCGAAGGCGTTTCTCTGTCTCGGGCTGTCTGGATGTCAAGTTCCCTTGTTCAATCTTTGAAGCCAAATCATCGAGTTTCTGGGGGAGTCTTATCAGCGTTGAAAGGATGTCAAGGGCTTGAGCACCAAAACTTCTAAGCAGTCCGCCACCTTGGGAAAGTAAGGTTCTCGCGAAAGGATCCACGGCATCCCAGAGGTTGAAATCCTTATTCAACGAACTAGTGACACCTGAGATGAGCGACAAAGATCTAAACAATAAGAGGTAATTCTCTGGAAGTTGAAAAGGAAGTGATCTAATGAGTTGGCTGTATTGGAGGGCCAATTCTCTAATTTCTCTCGGGTCAGTTTGAATCAGGTCAGCAACACCTAATCCTCCGAAGCGTTCGAAGAGTGTCTCTAGCGCTTTCTCCAGTTCAAATGTGTCCACGTTTGGTAGCAAGAAGTTGAGTCGCTGAGTTGCCTCTAGCGAAGCCCTCGGATCTCGAGAGGCAAGGGCGAATAATAGTTTTTGTAGATTTAGTCTTTGCTCAGTGGTAATTTCACCCATCATGCCAAAATCAATGAAGGTGAGGCTGAATGCTATATCCGTACCAGCTAGTGCAGGGGTAACAAATATGTTGCCTGGATGTGGGTCGGCATGAAAGAAGCCGGTAATGAAGAACTGTTCAAAGGTCACTCTGGCCAATTCCGTCGCAACGGCGTTTGGATCTATGCCTGCTTCTTGGAGTGATTTGAGGTCAGTGATTTTGATGGCCGTTACATCGCTGAGTGCCATAACTCTTCTTGAAGTTCGCTCCCAAACAATCTCAGGAACAAGAACTCTTTTGTCTCCTGCAAAGTTGAATTTGAATCGCTCAAGATTCTTTGCTTCATTCAGGTAGTTGATTTCTTGCAGGCTGGTGGCAGCAAACTCTTCAACTAGGGCTGGTGCGTCTGCTCTTCTAGAAATCAACTTGACCTTAGACAAAAGAATTGCAACTTTACGCAGTGCCTTGATGTCTACACTTACTATTTCTTCGATGCCAGGTCGCAGCACCTTGACCACGACATCACTAAAACCCAGGCTTTGAGCTAGCACTGGAGATAGCCTTGCTCTATGTGCCTGACCAAGGGATGCAGCAGCTAGAGGAGTTTCTTCAAAGTATTCAAAGGCCTGGTTGACCGGCAGGCCCAGTTCTCTCTCAATCTGCTCAAGAATCTCTGAAAACAATTCAGGCTTTACCTCATCCTGGAGTCCTTCCAGTTGGCTTGTAATCTCAACGGGCAAAACATCTAGACGCGAGGACAAGAACTGACCAACCTTGATCATCAGTCCGCCGAGATCGGCGGCTAGGTCATGAAATTTACGAGCTAAACGTGCAAATCTTTTTATGCGACCTCTTGAAGCAAACCGACCTAGTCCGATTTGCGGGAGTATGAGTTCAAACCACCAACTCTGGATAAGAGCAGCGGTAGCGAACCGCATAATCCGACGATATCTAGATTTGAGTGCTCTTTCGTTCCGTGTTTTTGAATCAAGACCTGATTCTTTGGTCATGAACTAGTCCTCAGCAAGAATTGCGTATATCTTGCGACGCGTTTCATCCACTAAATCGGCTGCACGCTTTTGTTGGTCAGCAGTTCCGTGTTGAGCAACCTGGGTCAAAGCCTGAGCCAATTTGGCTCCAGCCTTCAAATTTGTGGTGTTCAATTCAAGCCAGTTGTTGCCCGATGAATTACTGGTCTTCTTCTCTTCAACCTTTGCAAGTTCATCAGTTAGGGCAGTTTTCCCTGTTTTACTCAGCGAATACACGCGCAGTTCTTTCTCGATCTTGGTTGAAAGCAAACCTTCATCAGTTAGCTCTTCCAGTAGCGGGTATACAGAGCTAGCGCTCGGAACCCAAGAACCACCGCTAGCAAGTTGAATTGCTTGAATGACCTCCTTACCGCTTTTGGCATCACCCTTCAGAACACTCATAACTGCAATACGGAGATTCTTGTCAGTTGGAGAGTTTGGACCCATTCTGTTTGCTCCTGATATTGCTGATGAAACCATACCTCTAATGCCATCGATCATTTCGCTGACATCAAATTTCATTGGTGAGTTAGCCACTTTTTCCTTTCTAGGTTTACTTGTTTTGAAGAGCCATTAGCTCTTCTATTTCTGCGCTTTGGGTGCGAATAATCTCATTCGCGAAATCAGTTAGTTCAGGGTCGTTGACTCCAATTGCCTCGCCCGCCATTGATACTGCTCCGTCGTGGTGTTGAATCATGAATTGTATGAATAGCTTGTCGAAGTCCCCGTCTTTAGAAACTTGAAGAGTTGCTAGTTGCATAGGAGAGATCATGCCGGTCATCATCATCGAGTAATCAACGCTCTTGCCAGCCAGCCACGGAGTCATCTTGTCAATCTCTGGACCCTGTTCGGATGAAATCTTTTCTGCAATGGCAAGTACTTCTGGATTAGATGTATTGGTTATGGCGTAGTTCGACATGTCAATAGCTTGCTGGTGGTGAGGAATCATAGCTTCTGCAAAGCTCTGCTTATCTGTGATAGCCATCGTGTGCATAGACCCGTGATCCATGTTTGGAGCCATCATTTTGCCATTTGTACCGGTTGGTGAGGCATTTGTCGCACAGCCTGTAAGGCTCAGCGCTAGTAGTGAGATGCCAGCTACAGAACTGAAGATTTTAGAAAGACGCATGTCTCAATGCTAAGCCCGAAGTCTGTAAAAGGTCTGTGCAGGATTAAGTTATTAGCGAATGCCGACTTGTTTGGGGTAGCACAAGTTGGCTAAACAGCAATGAGATAATTGAGGCAACGAAAGGGAGCCCATGTCCAAAGTTATCGCTCTAAAAATTGAGGGTATGACCTGTGGTCACTGCGAAATGTCTGTTACCAAGGAGCTAGCTAAACTTCCAGGAGCACAGGATGTAAAGGTCTCATCTCAGACTGGAACAGCTTCCCTAAGCGTTGATGAGAGCGTTGACCAAGCCGAGATCCAAGCAGCAGTTGAAGAGGCTGGCTACAAATTAAGTTAGAGCTTGATATTCAGGGGATGACCTGCACAGCTTGTGCTCGTCGTGTTGAAAAGAACCTGAATAAAGTCAAAGGTGTCAACGCTTACGTTGACTTTGCCAGAGAAACAGCGCACATCACCTCCAGCTCTGATGTATCTAGAGATCTACTAGTTCAAGCAGTGAGAGACGCCGGCTACGAAGTAGGCAATGACAGGGGAACTCTAACCCTGATGATCTGGCGTTTAGTTATAGGTGCATTGATTTCAACTCCTGTAGCCATCATCAGCATGTTCCATGAGCTGATGCCCAAAAACTGGAACCAGATAGCAGCAGTAGTGACCTTCCCAGTTGCAGCTTGGGTGGCTTGGCCGTTTCATGAGGCAGCTATCAAGAACCTAAGACTAAAAACTGCAACCATGGACACACTCGTGTCTCTTGGTGTTCTTGTTGCCTACGTTTACAGTGCAATGCAAGTATTCACTGGTAGCCACGAGGTTTACTTTGAAGTAGCAGCTGTTGTGCCAACAATTGTTCTATTTGGAAGATGGCTAGAGGTTCGAACTAGAAGATCAGCCACAGACTCAGTAAAAGCACTACTTAGTGCAATACCTGAAACAGCAGAAGTTAGAAAAGGGTCACTGCAAGAAACAGTTCCAACCAGCCAAGTAAAACTAGGTGATCTAGTTGTTGTCGCTACCGGTCAGAGAGTTCCAGTCGATGGTGAAGTAGTTGAGGGAACTGGCCAAATAGATAACTCACTAATAACCGGTGAATCAGTGCCTGTTGAAGTCACTCTCAAAAACATAGTTGCCGCCGGTTCGATGAACCTAGGACCAGCACTAGTAATAAAAACCACTGCTGTTAGTGCATCAAGTCGTATTGCCCAGATAGCTGACTTGGTTAGAGAAGCAACAGCACAGAAAACCAAGATTGGTTCAATCACCGACAGAATCTCTGCCGTGTTTGTGCCAGCAGTAATTATTCTTTCCATCCTCACGTTTTTGGTTTGGACTTTTGCTCTAGGAGATTCCGATAAAGGTCTGTCAGCAGCAATTGCTGTGCTAGTTATCGCCTGTCCTTGTGCTCTAGGAATAGCAGTGCCTATGAGCCTCGTGGTCGCTACATCCCTAGGAGCTAAGCAGGGAATAGTAATTAGAAACCCAGATACCCTAAGTCTTCTAAGCAAGGTAACCAAAGTTGTTTTAGATAAGACAGGCACTCTCACTACTGGTCACTTAGAAGTAACAAAGACTATTGCTTTAGGCAACACAGTTACCAAAGAAGCAATTGCGATCGCGGCAGCGGTTGAGAGATCCTCTTCACACCCATTAGCCAAAGCAATTGCGTCATTAGATCGAACTCTGACTGCAACTAATGTGCAGGAAATAGCCGGTCACGGAGTTTCTGGAACAGTCAACGGCAAAGAGATAACAGTAACCAGATCCCAGACACTCAAAGTCTCAAACCAGGATGAGCTAGCAACAGCAATTACAGAGGCAGGTGCTGCCAGCATTGTTGTAGTGAGCTGGGATAACACCGCATGGCTAGTGCTAGCTCTTTCAGATGGACTAAGAGAGGATTCTGCTAAGGCTATTGCTCAACTTCAAGCACTGAATGTCGAACCAATACTGCTATCAGGAGATACCAAGGCAAGAGTTGAATCTGTTGCCCACGAGCTTGGTATAAAGAGTTACTTCGCTGAAGTCACTCCTGAAGAAAAACTCGACAAGATCCAAGCACTGAGAAAAGATACCGAAGGCAACAGCTCAGTTATAGCCATGGTTGGTGATGGCCTTAACGATGTTGCAGCTCTTGCAGGAGCTGATGTTGGTATAGCAATGGGTTCAGGAACTCACGCTGCTCAGTCAGCTGCAGCCATAACCATTGTTGACGACAACCCGCTAGCAATTTCTTATGCTCTAGCTCTGTCTAAGAAGACTTGGTCAAACATTAGACAAAACCTCGGTTGGGCCTTTGGATACAACGTTCTTCTAATCCCAGTAGCAGCAGCAGGACTGCTAAACCCAATGTTCGCTGGTATTGCTATGGCCTTCTCGAGTATCTCGGTGGTGCTAAACGCATTACGTTTACATTTTGTAACTCTAGGAAAATAACCAATGCTTACCGCAGGTGTTGATTTAGCAGCAGAACCCAAGGGCACAGCCCTTGCCATCATTGAATGGAAGAAAACACAGGCAACACTTGTCGATCTTCAACTTGGAGTGAATGACGAAACAATCGTTGAGGCAGCAGGAGTTGTCGACAAACTAGGTATTGATTGTGCTCTTGGTTGGCCAATCGAATTCGTTGAGTTTCTGAATAACCATGCAAATCTTGAGAGCACTTCATTTCCTGATGGGGGAATGGATTGGCGCAGAAGAGCTTCCTTTAGAGAATCAGACAGACATGTTAGAGAGATCACTGGAAAGTGGCCACTCAGTGTGTCAACCGACCGTCTAGGGCTAACAGCAATGCGTTGTGCCGGTCTGCAAGGAAGAATCCAGCAAAGTGGAATCGAAGTAGACAGATCAGGTTCAGGCAAGATAGTCGAGATTTATCCAGGAGCATCTCTTAGACTCTGGGGCTTTGATACTGCTGGCTATCGGGCTAACGAAGACGCAAGGGCTGAACTTCTAACGAGCATTGAGCATTCAACTCCATGGCTAAATCTAGGTTCACACAGAGAGCTGATGATTAGCTCCACTGACGCATTTGATTCTGTAATCGCTTCTCTTGCAACGAGAGCTGCAGAAATAGGTTTGTACATCAAACCAACCCAAGAGCAACTTGAAAGAGCTCAGGTGGAAGGCTGGATTGCCTTACCCGTTGGTGAAATCGAGGACTTGTTCTCAGTTCACTAAATCATGAACCGTTGTGGGAAGCAAGTCGCTCTCTTACTTTTTTATTGAAATTTGGAGAAAGTGGTTCCAGTTTGAATAAGTGCTCTAGCACAGTAATTGGGGGATTGTCTTTCTCTAATGTCAGCACAGTTAGAGCTTGTTGGACTGCATTAGCATCAACATCAAATAAATAGCTCATAAAGTTGTCGAAGGAAATGGCCTTTATGCCAAGTGACGCGAGCAACTTCTCTGGAAAGTCCTTCAGGTTCTCTGTAACGATGAAATTCGATTTGGACACTACTGCTGTCGCAATGACATGAGCGTCGTCAGGATCTGGAAGCAAGTGCGGGGGAAATGTTTTTGCCTCAATAGGTGAGTCAACAACAGCGTTTGGAAATGAGTTATTCATGTCAGCTATTCGCTTACTCAGCCCTTTGTACTTATGTGGGTGAAGAACATTACGGGATGTTCTGAAAACTTCTTCTAAGATAGCGGTCGACCAAATCGGGGTATAGAGACCAGCCTCGGAGGCGTGTAGCAAAGTATCACAGGCTGCTAGTGGAAAGATGATGCAGGCATCAAGAGTTACCTTCAGCGCTCTTTCTTTCTGCATTCTCTCTTCTAATTTCATTTATGATTCGAATTATTTCTTCCATGCTTGGCTCAACGAAATCTGGATCAGCCATCATCTCCTGACCTATCTTCACCATGCTCGCTAGGTGCTTACGACGATCAGCCCTGACCTTGTTTTGATACTTAACTAAATCAGAGATTCTGATTCTCCGGTGCTTTCCATATCCAGTCTGTGTATAAGGTATTTGTCCATCCGTTAGAAGTTGAACAAGAGTGGGGCGACTCATACTTAGATAATCAGCTGCATCCTGTGTAGTAATTAGAAGATCACAGGTTACGACCTGAACTTCACTGCCTAGGCTCAGTTCAGTCATCGCTTCATGCAAGATTTTTGCTAATGGTTCTGGAATATCGATTTTCTTATTCTCGGGACCAAGTAAGAAAAGCTTTCCCCCTTTGAGGTTTTCAGAGAGAGCAAAGTAATCAAAAGTAGATGGCCCAGGCAAGTGATTGGCCCCTAAATCGTCGTTTTTTGTCATGTCCAGAGAATAACACCAATTCGAAAATATCGAAAGAGCCGAGAATGACTGTGAACAACCAAATTTCAACGAATCAAATCAAACTTAGACTTGTCCCATGACTACTTACCGTGGATACACCCAAGAACAAATCGTTGCACTTATTGACCACACCCTTCTAAAGCCAGAGGCTACTCAAGCAGATCTAGATGTTTGCATAAAGACAGCAATAGCTGCTGATGTCAAGGCCATGTGCATTAGACCTATGGATGTTGCTTACTCAGCTAAAGCTCTTGCTGATTCAAGCGTTCTTCTATGCACAGTCATAGGTTTCCCTCACGGCACAGTGACCACAGCAACCAAGGTCGCTGAAACCATTGAAGCCGTCAAGCACGGAGCAATCGAGGTTGACATGGTCATGAACCTTGGTCTCTTTGCATCAGGTGAATACGAACAAGTTCAAGACGACATTGCACAGGTAGTTAAAGCAGCTAAGAGCACCAACCCTAAAGCCGAGATAAAGGTAATCCTAGAAACCTGCCTATGGACCCAAGAGCAGGTAATCAAGGCTTGTGAACTAACTGAAGCCGCAGGAGCTGACTTTGTAAAGACTTCAACCGGGTTTGCAGCCTCTGGAGCAACCACAGAAGTCATTAGAACCATGAGAGCGACAGTAGGAGATCGTCTAGGGGTTAAAGCCTCTGGGGGAGTTAGAACCCTAGATGCACTTATTGATATGGCAGAAGCAGGAGCTTCTCGAGTAGGTGCCTCAGGAACACCAGCAATTCTCTTAGAGTTTGCTGAAAAGGCTAAGTAAATCCCATAAGAGAACACTAGAAAACTAGGATATAGACATGAGTAATTCACATAACCCAGTGATGAACCGCATGCTTCCAGCGAAGATTCAACAGAATCAAGCGGAAGTCGATGCCCAGTTCGATTCAATCGTTTCTTCACAGAAGATGACAGTTGGTGGCACTTCAATCAAGATTGCCGGCCTCTTCGCTCTTCTACTAGCCGGTGCCTTCCTAGCTTGGAACATTCCAGCTATTCAGGTAGCCGCAATCCCAAGTGCTTTTGTAGCCCTAGGTCTAGCACTATGGATCACCTTCTCGAAGAAGATCCGTCCTGCAGCTGTTATTGCCTATGCGGTAGTTGAAGGTATCTTCATCGGTGCTATCTCGTTCTTGTTTGAGTACATGTACCCAGGCATCGTAATGAACGCTGTTATTGGAACCCTAACTACAGCAGGAGCTATGTTCACTGCTTACTCAATGGGTTGGGTCAAAGTAAATTCAAGATTTACCAAAGTAATGACCTTCGCTCTCATTGGTTACGCAGGCTTTGGTCTAGTAAACCTAATTGTTGGTCTATTCACTAACTCATCAGGTATCTATGGAACTGAGTTCGGATGGCTAGCTGGTCTAGTTGGTGTTGGGCTTGCAGCCTTCACACTAAACCTAGACTTCGAAGACATCTCACAGGGAGCCGCTCAAGGCCTTCCTAGAGAAGTTGAATGGAAGGCAGCCTTTGGTCTTCTAGTAACCATGGTCTGGCTATACCTGGAGATTCTAAGACTGCTCGCTATTTTCAATAGAGACTAAGCAAGTTCTAAAGAGGAGGCATCTGAGAAATCAGGTGCCTCTTTTCTTTTAGCCTGCCATTGATCCCATAGCTCATCTAAACGCCAAGCATTCTCCGCCATGATGGAAACACCTTTGATTCCAGTTCTTCTAACCTTGCCGCCGATAAGCATCAACTTAGTGTTGAACAACAAATGCGAACACTTCTGTTGAGCTTCATCGAAGAAGGTTGAATCAGAAACACCAGAACCATCATCTAAAGAGATAAAGACAACACGTTTACCAGATCTAATTGGGGGAGTCTGTGTTGCAATACGAACACCAGCTACCAACACGTTGGTTTTGTTTCTAATCGTGTTTAGTTCAGATGCTAGAACAACACCTAGTTCATCAAGCATCGGTCGATACTTCTCTAAGACGTGTTGGGTTAGATCCATACCTAGTAAAGACATCTCAGTATTTACCTTGTCATCAACGCTGGGTTCAGGATTACCTTGAGGTAAAACTTCATCCCAAGAACCAAAGAACAATGAATCAGCATTCTCTTCTTCTGGTCTTACCTTGATTGCATTTAGTTCTTGGACTCGAGCAAGGATGTCTCCTCTGGTGATAGCTTCACTGGATGATTTAGTTAGTTCATCAAAAGCACCAATAAGAGCTAATCTTTCAAAGCTTCTTCTAGTGGGCTTAGCTCTTAGATAGAAATCACTTAGGTTCTCATAAGGCCGATTAGAAATGAACCTAGTTACCTCAGTCTCACTAATTCCTTGTAAATCAACAAAGGACATTCGAATAGCAGTTTCAGTTGGGCTAAGTCTTTCAACATGAAACTCTTTACTCGACTTGTTGATATCTATCGGCAGTAACTTGACTCCTAGTCTTCTAGCTTCAGTAACTAACAGTCTTCTTGGATACATACCTGGATCATGAGTTAGTAAACCAGCTAAGAACTCAGCAGGGAAGTGTGTCTTTAGCCATGCTGATTGGTAGGTAGGCATAGCAAAGGCAGCGCCATGAGCCTTACAGAAGCCAAAGGAACCAAACCCTGCCAAGACATCCCAAACCTTATCTATGACTTGTTTTGAGTAACCACGCTTAGCTGCTGCTTCTCTAAAGAAGTTTTCAATGTCTCTAGCTGTACCTGGCTTTTCTAAAGATCTTCTAAGTTCATCTGCTCTAGCTAATCCGCAACCAGTCATGGTGTGGAGAATACGAAGAACGTGTTCATGGAAAATAACAACCCCATAGGTTTCACTAAGGATTGGCTTTAGGTCAGGGTGAAGATACTCTGCCTTCTCAAAGCCATGTCTTCTATCTAGGTAAGGGGCAATCATGTTGCCCTTCATAGGTCCTGGTCTAAACAAAGAGATCTGAATAGTTAGGTCATTGAATACTGTTGGCTGATGCTTACCGGTTAGTTCTCTTTGCCCTGGAGATTCAATCTGAAAGACACCAAGGGTATTAGTTGTTCTAATTGCTTTGAAAGTTGCAGCATCATCCTTAGGGATGTTATCTAGATCTAAAGAAACACCTCTAACTCTCTTTATCTCACTAACCGCATAAGCCATAGTGGACTGCATACGAACACCTAAGACATCTAGCTTTAGTAATCCCATCGGATCCATATCGTCTTTATCAAACTGACTCATCGGTAATCCCATGCCGCTAGGTTCAACCGGTGTTAGCAAGGGGAGGGTTAGATCTCCCAAGATAACCCCACAAGGATGCATGGAGATGTGTCTTGGAATACGGTCTAACCGTTCAGTCATATCAACTAACAGGTTCATCTTCCGGTCTTGCTCAACTGCATGAGCAAACTCAGCTAACTCAGGTTTAACATTCAAGGCATTACGGAAACTAGAAGCACTAAAGCGCCACATGTTCTTAGCAATATCATCTACCTGGTCAGGATCTATTCCTAGAGCTAGAGCACTATCTCTCATAGCTCCACGTCCACGGTAGGTGGACTGCATAGACAAAAGAGTTACTCTCTTAGAGCCATAGCGTTTGAAGATAGCTCTATAGATGTCATGTCTTCTAGCTGATTCAACATCGATGTCAATATCAGGTAAAGAAGATCTTTCAACAGATAAGAATCTTTCAAACAGAAGATCATGCTCAATAGGGTCAACACCAGAGATGCCTAACAGGTAGTTCACTAAAGACCCAGCACCGCTACCACGAGCAGCAATCCTGATGTTCATATCCCTAATCATCTGAGCAACATCCGCAACAGTTAGGAAGTATGTTGCAAACCCTAACTTGTTGATAGTTATCAACTCTTGACTCAACCGGTGTTGAATCTTTGTTCTCTCTTTGCCTGAAACAGAACCGTATCTCCAGTTCACACCTGATTGAACCTTCTGAAATAACACTTCAAAAGGATTACCTTCAATACCCAGAGCTTCTTTCTCAGGAGTCTTAGCTTTACCCCAACCACAATCAGTAACAGGATCTAGCCTGCATAGATCAGCAAGCAGAGAAGTATCAGCAATAAGCTTTCTTGCTCTCTTACGGTCTTCTGTTATCTCTAATGCAACCTGTTGCATTAGAGCCTTAGGTTTTAGCCATGCTTGAGCATTAGGTTGTAACTCAAACTTGCCTAGAGGTTCTAGGAACCTGGCGGCATCAAGAATGTCTGCAGTAATTGCATCATCTGGATTGATGTATCTAACCGAGTTAGTAAGAACTGCTGGAACATTCAAAGAATCAGCTAGTTCCAGCATTCTTCTTGCTTGAGCAGAAGAGAACATCTTGCCTGGTTCAGTCAGTAGAGAAACAATCTCAATACCTAGCGCTCCTGGCTTATCAAACAGTTCTAGCCACTGCTTCAAAGCCTTTAGAGCAGCAGTCTTAGATCTACCAAGAGTTGCCTTAGCAACATCACTATCAGGGCCTAACAACACAGTGCAGGAAACTAGCCCAGTGTTCACTAACTGGGATAGTTTGCTTCTCTTGATTCCAAACTGCTTCTTCTTACCTAAAGCATGAGCTTCACTAACAACAGCACATAAGGTAGCCCAACCTAAACCCTTGTTATGGCCATGAGCTAGAACAACCACCCGAGCTAATAAAGACCCATCTTCATCAAGAACAGGAAGATCAACCCCAACAATAGGAGCCATGTCTACCTGAAGACATGCTCCTATGTGTTTGATAGCACCATAAAGCCCATCCCTGTCAGTTAGAGCTAAAGCATCAAACCCTAGGTTATGAGCAGCCTCAACCAACAGTTCAGGCCTATTAACCCCATAGTGTGCAGAGAACCCTGAGGCTACGTGAAGGTGGGTAAAACTCATAAATCTTCCTATGAAAATCATCCGAACATATGTTCGGATATAGAAGTTTATAGGGTTTGGGTGACATTGCAAGTTGAGGCCAAAAGCTCTAAATACGGGGGTTCGGATTCCTATAGTCTTTTCGGTAATGCCCGTGAAAGGTGCCCAAAATGATCATCGGAAGCGATTGGTACACAAGGCGACCAGAATTCCAGTCCAAACTAGAAATTCTTAGAAACTACATCGGAAGCATCGAGGGTGCTTTACCAGAAGAAGCAACATACGCAGGTAAACGTGGTGCAATGGTCGTTGATGTAATCACTTCAAGGCAGAGGCAATACAGCACGAGAGTCATCAAGATTGTAAGGGATTGGACATCTGCTGTTCCAGAAGCAACACTAAATGAGCTTGCTACAAATCCGCTGGATAAAAAGTTATACGGACTCCGTGAAGGCGAGTCTGAATCAATTACCAATGTCGCTAAAGGGCTTTTGAAAT
>Ga0214921_10008747_pt1 | contig 13007 bp, 10 predicted proteins | sample LL1505_MetaG_FD_177992 | JGI IMG/M metagenome (GOLD analysis project Ga0214921, IMG submission 177992) | Freshwater microbial communities from Lake Lanier, Atlanta, Georgia, United States - LL-1505 | ecosystem: Environmental > Aquatic > Freshwater > Lake | place: USA: Georgia | collected... | reverse complement strand
GGGCTGCTCTGGACTGGCTTGCTCTGGGCTGGCGTGGGCTGCATGCGTGGCAGCGAGCAGGTCGGGCCATGATGTTCCGGTCAGGTGATCGAGGCCATCTGCGTTCGCGGCACAGGCTGGGAGCGGGGGAATGACCAGCGGGTCGCGCCGCGGCTCCCGCACCACCAGATTCGTGATCAGGGGTAGGCCACGCTTGGCCGTGAGTTGGTTATGCCAGCGACAGACCGCGCTGAGCTGACTGCTCGCGGTCGCGAACACGCGGGCCATGCCCCCCTGCTCCGCCATGCGCCGCGACACGGCGGCGAACTGCAGCACGGGGTTGTCCGCGACAGGCGCCTCGCGAAAGCGGCGGTTTATCGCGGCCGCGCCCTGGAGCAGCCTCACCACGTCGATGCCTACGACCGCCGCCGGCAGCAGGCCCAGCGGCGTGAACACGGCGCCGCCATCGCCCACGTCCTCGGGAATCGTGAAGATGCTGGTGCAGCCGAGCGACGCGGCCAGGTCGACCAGGCCACCGGCCTGTGCCGTGATCGGCACCACACGGTGCGCCAACTCGGCACGATCTCCCCCCACGCTCCCGAGGAGCGTTGCAAGCAGAAGCCGCGTGGCGGCGGCCATCCCGGCGCCGCCATCGGTCGTGCCTCCCATGATGATCGCCCACTGGTCGAGCAGATCGCTGCCGCGAGGTTTTCCTGCGGGGGCAACAAGGTCGAGCAGCCCCTGCATGGCGTCGTTGTCGAGAGGCGAGCCGACGAACGAGAGCCGCGGCCTACCGCCGCGTTCGCCGCGGGAGAGGTCGTTGTGGCAGGGATGGGCGCACGACTCGAAGATCGCCCGCGCCCCCAGCGGCCCGCAGCCGTCCCCGAGCACGACCACGCGGTCGACCGTGTCGCGGATCCGCCGCGCGGCCTGCAGAACCGCGAAGAGCTGGCTGGAAGCCCGCGCACCGGCGACGTTGTAGGCGTCGAGGAGCAGGTCAGGCCGCACGACATCGGCATCGCCGAGCACGTCCTTGCGTGCCCGTTCCAGCCCGGCTTCGGCCGCGTCGCGCCGATCCGACGAACTGCCGGCGAGCACAAAAACGGCCGCGGGTTGGTACTCGATCGGGTCTTCGGGGAGTTTTGGGCGGATGACACTCATCAGGGGATCATTTGGGGATCGATCGGTCCTCGTGCGGTTTTGACTGGAGCCGGGCGGAGGGTGGTGCCGTCCACCGCGGGAACGGGTAGGCTCTCGCCAGAATGTAGCCCACGGCTCGGCCGCTGCGGCCAGTCGTCCGACAATCATCCATTATCCGCCCCCCGCAGGAGTTGGCAGCACCATGACAGAGCACGAACTGGTTCGCGAACTGGCCGAGAAGAACGGATCGAAGATCGTAATGCTCGTGGCTGACGGCCTCGGCGGCCTGCCCATGGAACCCCACGGCCGGACCGAACTCGAAACCGCGAACACACCCAACCTCGACCGTCTGGCGGGCCGCGGCACCAGCGGCCTGAGCGTGCCGGTGCTGCCCGGCATCACGCCCGGCTCCGGCCCGGGCCACCTCGGCCTCTTTGGCTACGATCCGCTCGCCTTCAAGATCGGCCGCGGCGCCCTTGAGGCCACCGGCATCGGCTTCGAACTCGGCCCCCACGACGTGGCCGCGCGAGGCAACTTCTGCACGCTCGACTCGGCCGGCCTGATCAGCGACCGCCGCGCGGGGCGGATTCCGTCCGAAGAGAGCTTCAAGGTCGTCGAACGTCTGCAGGCGGTCAACATCCCCGGCGTGGAGACGTTCGTGAAGCCGGTGAAGGAGCATCGCTTCGTGGTGGTCTTCCGTGGCCAGGGGCTCGACGGCGGCGTCGCCGACACCGACCCGCAGGCGACCGGCGTGACGCCGCTCGATCCGACTCCGGTCACGCCCGCGGCGCAGCGAACGGCCGACATCGCCAAGGAATTCGTGCGGCAGGCCCGCACGATCCTCGCCGACGAGAAGAAGGCCAACGGCATGGTGCTCCGCGGCTTCGCGGCCAAGCCGCAGCTGCCAAGCTACCTCGACCTCTACGGCCTCCGCGCCGCGGCGATCGCCGTCTACCCGATGTACAAGGGGTTGGCCCAACTCGTCGGCATGACGCTCGTGGGCAAGGCCCAGTCGCTCGACGAGCAGATCGACGAACTGGCGAAGTGCTGGAACGACTACGACTTCTTCTTCCTGCACTTCAAATACACCGACTCCACGGGCGAGGACGGCGCCTTCGAGCAGAAGGTAAAGCGGATCGAGGAGCTCGACCGGGCGATCCCGCGGATCGAGAAGCTCGGGCCCGACGTATTGATCGTGACGGGCGACCACTCCACGCCGAGCAAGCTGAAGAGCCACTCCTGGCACCCGGTGCCGACGCTGCTCGTGGCCGACACCTGCCGGCCGGACGGGCTGGAGAAGTTTTCGGAGCGGGAGTGCCTGCGGGGCGGCTTCGGCCAGTTTCCGGCGAAGCACCTGATGCTGCTGGCGATGGCCCACGCGCTGCGATTCGGCAAGTACGGGGCGTAGGACGTAGGCAGGGCCGTTGCACGCGGGCGACGGTTCGGGGCTGCCCATGACCCGTCGCCGGACGTTCGCAGAGTCCCATACAAGCCCGAATCACCCTCCCATACAAGCCCGAAGCGCAAGCGAGAGGAATCCGCGTTCCAACCCGCAAGGCCACCCGCTTTCCCTTGCTTGCGCTGCGGGCTTGGATGGCGGAGGACCGGCCAGGTGCAACGTTTTTCGTGAACACCGATGCTGAGGAGCCGGTCGGAGGCACGCGCAGAAGTCGGGTGAATTCTGCGACTCACGAACGATGCACGATTCGTCCACGAGCCTCCTGTAGCAGAATCCGCCGGCGACGAGCATGCCGCAGCCGGCGAACCACTGCGACGAGACTTCTGCCGTCCCGGCGGCGGCCAGCATGCAGGCTTTTTTTGAGGTATACATAGAATCTCCGGATTCACCGGAAAACCGGGCACATCACGCCATGCCGCGACCTTCCGACGAGGACCTGTTTCAAAGCTCGACGATGACGTTCGGCGAGCATTTGGAGGAGTTGCGGGTCTGTCTGATTCGCGGCGCGCTCGGGCTGGCGATCGCCGTGCTCATCGGGTTCTATGTGGCCCGTCCGGTGGTCCACATGATCGAGGAGCCTCTGCGGCGGGCCCTCGGCAAGTATTACTCTGAGCGGGCGATCGAGACCTTCGACACCTGGCAGCCGCGGCAGGCTGGCGGCCCTCCCCTGCCCTATTCCCGCGACGAGATCATCGACGCCGTCGAGCGGCACGGGATGTCGTTCGAACTCCGTGAGGTGCATCCCGACCGGCTGCGACGCGTGCTCAACCCGGTCGCCAGCGACACGCTGGTGCTGCCCTCCCCGGCGGTGGCCACCGCCGGGCCGCCCGTCGCCGGCGCGGCTGCGCCGACGGCATCCGCGGGCAACGGAGGGTCCCCCGCCCCTGCCTTCTCGCTCGATGCCCTCGTGCCGATGTTGCTCTGGCAGCCGCTGTCGCGGGATCCGCGGGTGAGCATCACGACGTTGAGCGCCCAGGAGGCTTTCGGCATCTACGTGAAGGCCGCGCTCCTCACCGGCGTGGTGCTGGCGAGCCCGTGGATCTTCTACCAACTCTGGCTGTTCGTGGCGGCCGGCCTCTATCCCCACGAAAAACGCTGGGTCTGGCTCTTTCTGCCGATCAGCGTCGGGCTCTTTCTCGCCGGCGTGGCACTGGCGTTTTTCTTCGTGTTCGATTTCGTGCTCGACTACCTTCTCGAATTCAACGAGTGGCTCGGGCTCGACCCCGACCCCCGCATCAGCGAATGGCTGGGGTTCGTGCTCATTCTGCCGATCGGCTTCGGCCTGGGCTTCCAACTGCCGCTGGTGATGCTGTTTCTCGAACGGATCGGCGTGTTCGATGCGGCCACGTATGCCTCGCAGTGGCGGATCGCGGTGATCGTGATCTTCGTGGTGTCGGCCATCCTTACGCCCGCCGATCCCTATAGCCTGCTCTTTCTGGCGATCCCTCTCTGCCTGCTCTACTTCGGCGGGCTGGCGGTCTGCCGCTGGGTGGCGGCCGCGGAAGGGAAGTCAGCGGGCGATCAACGAATGGCCACGAAGGCCAGCCAGTAGAAGATCGTGCCGGTGACGGCGGTGAGCACCAGGTCGAGGGCGGCCAGCCTCGCCATGACGCGATGCCTGGGGCCATGGCTCCCGGGCGTCGGCGGTACCGGAAACCGCAGGAACGCCTCCCAGACGACCCAGATCCAGAGCACGAGGGTCGAGACGGCGAAGACGAGATGGATGCCCAGCGCCGTCAGCACGCCGGCAGGCCACCAGGGATTCTGGCCGGCCGCGGCGGCCCGCACCTTCCAGTCGCTGATCAGCCGGACGTCGATCTCGAAGACCACGATCGCCGCCAGCAGGGCACCCGCGATGAAGATCTGCAGCCGCTTGTGGGCCGCATAGGCCCGGCGGTGACGGACCAGATGGATGCTCCACGCCAGCACCGGCAGCAGGGCGATCAGGCCCACCAGCACCAGATCCATGCCAAACGAGGCCCGTGAGCCAAGAAAGCCGTCGATGCCTGGCAGCGGAACGGCGGGGGCGGCAAGCGGGTTCAAAGAGCGGTCCTTTGGCGGCCAGGAGAGCGGTGGGGCAGGACAGTGTAATCGGTTCAGCCGCCGCCAGCGATTTGCAGCCGCTGTTCCAGCGGCGATACGATCGGGCTGCCAACAGCCTCCACGCCAGCCGGGCCGCCGGTGACGCACGGTGGAGGCGACGGCCGAGTGGCGAAACAGGCAGACGCACGGGACTTAAAATCCCGTGGAGAGTGATCTCCGTGCGGGTTCGATCCCCGCCTCGGCCAGTACGGTGCGATCGGTGCCAGGCGGTTCGTAGATCCCTTGCTGGCGCTGCGGGCTTGGATGAGCCAGGATCCCATGCAAGCCCGACGCGCAAGCGAGGGACATCCGGGCCCCCGGACCATCCAGCTTCGCCTACCGCCGCTGGCTGAAGTTCCGAGCGGCCTGACGGGCCATGAGGAACCGCCGCAGGCCGTTCACGATCCGCTGTGGCGGCTGGGACGCGGACTGGCTGAACAGCGGCGTCTGGCCATCCTCGGTGACGATCAGCTCCACCGCATCCGGCCCAAGCTCCACCCCGCCGAGGAGATGCTCCAGGTTTTGGTCCGACTGGGAGCCTCCCTGCTCGGTCGCCGGCACGGTCGCCACCACGAAGTTGTCGTGGGCAAAGGACTCGAATTCCGGGTCTTTGATCAGGGATGCGACCTGGGACAACGCCTTCGAGTTGCCGCTCTTGGACACCAGTAGCAGCATGGGCCGCTGGGCCGTTTTCGCCGTCTCGACCGCCTTGTCCAGCGACGGGAGCACCCGGTCGGAAGAGACGCTCGCCGTCTTTACAGCCGGAGGCGGCACATGGCTGGCAAACTGGGCAACCCAACTGCTGGGCGACTGGCCCGTGTATCCGGACTGCAGGGCGAGTTTTTGGCCGTCGGGCCCGATCAGCAGGGCACTGGGAAACGTGCGGACGCCGTATTTGATGCAGACCTGGGACCGCTCGGAGCGGACAGCCTGGGAAATCCCATGCTGCGGCAGGTCGATCATCAGGAGCACCACCCGGCCGTCTGCCCACTCAAGGAACGTGTCGGTCGCCAGAACATTGTCTTCCAGCGTCCGGCAATGGGGGCACCAGTCGCTCCCGGTGAAGATTGTGAGGACCGGGCGGCCTGTCTCCCGGGCCGTTTCCATGGCCGTCTCGTAGCTGGTCAGCCAGCGGTCGGAGGCCTGGACAAGGCTGCAGGAAAACGCGGTTGCCGCCAGAAATGCGGCGACGACCAGCCCTAAGGCCGGGAATCGAGGGACCTGCAATCGAAAGGCCGGGACACGGCCATTCCGAATGGTCTGGGGGAAGAGGCTCAAGGACACCCGCCGAAGGCGGACTGCGTTGCGAACACTGATCATGACTTGCTCCCCGTAAACGACCCCTTCTGTCATCGGGCAGAAGAAGGCGTCTCCAAGAGGTTTCGTTCCTGAGAGATCCACGGAATCCGATGGAATTCACGCTTGGAACCTAGCGGCACGACAAAAATCCGTACAGCACGCCAAACGACCCATCTTGCCCAAGCCCCCGAGCGCTCCCGTTTGCGTCGGTTTTGTTGGACTTACGACGAGTCTGGAACCCCTTCCAGCAGGGGACCAAAAGGGGCGAGGCCCGCCGGATCTCCGGCGGGCCTCGCTGAGGACAATGACGACCGGCGGCAGGGATCGCCCCGCCGGTGGGACAAACTAGAACTGCCAGATCGCGTCGCAGCCGCCGTAGAGCTGGCCGTACTTGTCGAAGTTCGAGCCGTACGGGAGCGCACCGTTCGCCTTGTCAGGCGTGTACCAGTCGTACCGCAGCTCGGGGCGAATGATCCAGTTGTTGGTGGGCTTCCAGTTGAGGCCGTACGACATCTCCCAGAAGTTGCCCTGGTACCCGGTGTTCCAGTTGCCCGGCCCCTGCGGCACACCCGCCACGGCATTCCGCAGCCCCGAGTAGACGCGGTAGCCGTTGTTGTCGCGGAACCATTCAAACCGCATGCCACCGACCACCTTGTCGCTGAAGGCATAGAACAGGTACTGGTTGACGCCGTACCACTGAGCGGTGCCCGGCTGGGCCTGATTCAGCGTGTCGGGGGTGCCGGCGTTGAACTGCCAGCCGTTGTCGTTTTGGAACACGTAAGTCACCTTGTCGGTCAGCTCGTTGGTGTAGACGGTGCTGAAGACCGACCGGTTCCCCACGGCATTCGTGGCGAAGTTCGCCAGTTCGTTGCCGCTCGACGTCATGATCGACAAAGACTGCTGCTCATCAGAGCTCTTCATCGTCGCACCGCCGAGGAACGCGGCGTTGCTGTTGTATCCCGGGTAGCCCGTGTTCGAGATCGGGCCGAGGATGTTGATGGGATCGCTGTAGTTGTCCCAGCCGTTGGTGATACCGGCATACAACGTCAACTGGTCGTTGGCCTTGTAGGTGTCGAGGATGCCGGTATGGGTAAACGGCTCGCCGTATTGCATCGTGTAGGCGTGCGTGTAGAAGAAGTTACCGATGGCCGGCACGACTTCATACCCGATGATCGTGTAGAAGTGGCCGACTTTCACGGCATGCTTGTCATAGCCTGCTTCTGCATACAGCTGCGGCATGGCGAGACCGTAGTACCTGCCACCCCACGCCGGCTGACCGGGAAACTGCTGATTCAGCAGCTTGCCGTCGAGGCCGCGGGCCGTCGTGTAGATGTAGTCGGTGCCGTAGAGCAGGTCGATACGACCGCCCCAGTCAGCCCCGCCGTCTTCGGTGTCGAGCACCTTCTCGTTGACGAGGTAGAGCTGGTTCATCTGGCCCTGCCAGTTCCGGTCATTGAACGTGATCGGACCGTTCCAGGGTGAACCCCAGTTGTTGCCGCCGAGGCCGGCGTCGATCCAGCCGTAGGTGGCGATGCCACGCTCTTTCATGAACTCAGTCTCGAGGTAGCGGTTCGGCACGGCCGTCTCGGCTTCCTCCTGGGCCTCCTGCGGCGGCAGGGCCCGCAGCTGGTAGGCATCTTCCTGAGGTACGTTTGGCACGACGGGCGTCTGAGCGAGCGCGGTGCTGACGGTCAGCAGACCCGCAGCCACCCAGAGCGGCAGTTTGAGGCGAAGGCATCGCATGATTGTGAAGACTCCCAGGTCAACGGTGTGATTCGCACGATGTGCGAGGGCGTGAGTGAAAGAAACCGGGAGTCGCACGTGCCACGTCCTCCGCTACGGACACGCATTCCCCCCTATCCATCGATTGGACATCGCCCCATGAGGTCGCAAACCTGTGACGACGGTTTGCGAACCCGCAAGGTTGCCGCGACCGATACCACGGCCTGGTAAACCTTGCCGGCTACGGAGACTGAACCGGGGCCCGACGGAGGGCGTCAGGGCTTGTTCGGACAGGAACGCGGATTCCTCTCGCTGGCGCTTCGGGCTTGCATGGGAGCGGACATCATCCAAGCGGCCTCCATCCAAGCCCGCAGCGCAAGCAAGGGAATGCATGGGAGCGGCGCGGCGCGATCACCCATCATCCAAGGGCGCCTTCGAGCAGGGCCGCCACGAACCGCTCCGGGGAGAAGGCCTCCAGGTCGTCGGCTGATTCGCCCAGCCCCACGAACTTCACGGGCAGCCCGAACTGCTCCGTGACCGGCACGATCACGCCGCCGCGGGCCGAGCCGTCGAGCTTGGCCAGCACGATACCGGTACAGCCGGCCGCCTCCTTGAAGCCCTTGGCCTGCGAGAGCGCGTTTTGGCCGGCGGTTGCGTCGATCACCAGCAGCACTTCGTGCGGCGCGTCGGGAATTTGCTTGGCGATCACACGGCGGATCTTGGAGAGCTCCTGCATGAGGTTCGACTGCGTCTGCAGCCGGCCGGCCGTGTCGATGATGCAGACGTCGAAGCCGCCCTCGATCGCGCGGGCCACGGCGCGATGCGCGACGCTGGCCGGATCACAGCCGGGGTCACCCCGGACGATCTCGGCGCCGAGTCTGCCGGCCCACATCGAGAGCTGCTCAACGGCCGCGGCACGGAACGTGTCGCCAGCCCCGAGCACGACCCGCTTGCCCTCTCGGGTGAACAGCCTGGCAAGTTTGGCGATCGACGTGGTCTTGCCCGAACCATTGACGCCCGTGACGAGGATCACCGTCGGCCCGGACGTGGCCGTGGCCACCGCCGCCCCGGTCTGCTCGAGCCGGCCGAGAAGCTGACGGCGGATCGAATCGATCACGACCTCGGGATCGACCACGCGGGCCCGCAGCCGCTCTCGCACGTCGACGACGATCGCCTCGGCCGCGGCCGGCCCCATGTCGGTGCGGATGAGCGTGGCGCGAAGTTCCTCCAGAAACTCCTCGTCGACGAGCCGCCCCTCGCGTTTGAAGAGGTCGCGGACGTCGGTGTTGAGCACCCGCGCGGTCTTGGCGAGCCCCGCCCGCAGTCGGTCGAGCAGGCCACCGCCGGACCGTGCGGCCGGCTCCGCCGGGGAAGCATCACCTGTGGACTGCGTCTCCGCCGCCGGTTCGGGAGTGTCGGTCGTGGGCTTGCGGCCAAAGCGAAAGAGTGCCATCGAGAGTCTTTCTGTCAGGAGGCCGCCGGGGCGTCGTCTGCGGGCACGCCGTCGCGGTCGGCCAGCAACCGCCCGAGAATGCCCGCCACGAACCGCGGCGAAGCTTCGGTGCCATAGCGACGGGCCAGTTCGATGGCCTCGTTCACCGCGACCGGGCCCGGCACGTCGGTGTGCAGGAGCTCGAAGGCTGCCAGCCGCAGGACGGCACGGTCGGTGGCCGCCATCCGTGCTACCCGCCAGTTCTGGCTCCGGGAGTCGAGCTCCGCATCGAGCGCCGCCTGCTCGACCTGCACACCCTCCACGAGCGACCGCGCGAAATCGACGAGCGAGGCGGCCCTGAGTCGGCCCTTCAAGAACCGCTCACGATGCTGGAGGCGTTCGAGATCGTCCGCGCCGGGGTTCGCCTCGATCTGATAGAGCGACTGAAGGGCGACCTCACGGGCTCGACTGCGGCTGGGCATGGAGATGGAAACGCGGGGGTGATGCGGCGATGGAATCAGGACACAGACCGGCCGGGAAGTGATCCCATAAGCGAGATCATGAGCGAGATCATCTCGATGGCTGCTGCTGCACACTCGGCGCCCTTGTTGCCAACGCCGGCGTAGCCCGCAGCGGCGTCGCCGCCCGCCCGGGCAAGAGCCTGCGCGAGGGTATCGCAGGTGAGCACACCAAACAAGACAGGCAGGCCCCGGGCACGGCCGATCGCCTCGATGCCACCGCCCACGGCGCGGGCGATGTGCTGGTCGTGCGTCGTCTCCCCGCGGATGATCGCGCCCAGGCAGAGCACCGCAGCGTAGCGGCCGCTCGCCGCAAGCTGATCGGCGATGAAGGGCAGTTCGAAAGCCCCCGGCACCCAGGCCACGTCGATGCGGTCGGCGGGCAGCCCGGCCGCCACGAAGGTGGCCACGGCCCCATCGAGCAGCCGTCGTGTGATCGAGTCGTTGTAGCGGGAGACGACGACCGCCACCCGCACGGTGGGCGGCAGCCGGTCATCACGACCTCGGAAGATATTCACGCCGTTGCTCATGACTTCAGGCTCATGAGGAACTCGCTGTTCGACTTGGTCTTCAGCAGGCGGTTGACCAGCAGTTCCATGGCATCGGTGGGGTTCATCTCACCGAGGACTCTCCGCAGCACGCAGGTGCGGCGGTATTCGTCGGGCTCCAGCAGCATCTCCTCACGGCGGGTGCCGGAGCGGTTGATGTCGATGGCCGGGTAGATCCGCTTATCGACGAGCCGGCGATCGAGCACGATCTCGTTGTTGCCGGTGCCCTTGAACTCCTCGAAGATCACGTCGTCCATCTTGCTGCCGGTGTCGACCAGCGCCGTGGCGATGATCGTCAGCGAGCCCCCCTCCTCCACCTTGCGGGCGCTGCCGAAAAACCGCTTCGGCCGCTGGAGGGCATTCGAGTCGACGCCGCCGGAAAGAATCTTGCCCGAGTTGGGCACCTCGGAATTCCAGGCGCGGGCCAGCCGCGTGATGGAGTCGAGGAAGATCACGACGTCGCGGCCATACTCCACCAGTCGCTTCGCCTTCTCCTGCACCATGTCGGCCACCTGCACGTGGCGGCTGGCGTTTTCATCGAATGTCGAACTGATCACCTCGCACGACGGCCCCCGCACCTGCCGCTCCATGTCGGTCACCTCTTCCGGCCGCTCGTCGATGAGCAGCATGAAGACGTAGGCCTCGGGGTAGTTGGCGAGCACCGCCTTGGCCATCTTCTGCAGCAGGATCGTTTTGCCGGCACGCGGCGGGCTCACGATCAGGCCGCGCTGACCGAAGCCGATCGGCACGATCAGGTCGACCACCCGCATCGCGACCTCCTCGGGCGTCGTCTCGAGCACGATCCGTTCGTCGGGGTGGAGCGGCGTGAGGTCGTCGAAGAAGACCCGCGTCGAAAGCTTGGCGGGATCCTCGCCGTTGATCGCCTCGACCCGCAGGAGCGCGAAATACCGTTCGCTCTCCTTGGGCGGCCGGATCTGGCCGGCGATGCTCATGCCGTTGCGGAGGCCGAAGCGGCGGATCTGGCTGGGCGACACATAGATGTCGTCGGGGCACGACAGGTAGTGGTGTTCGGGACTGCGGAGAAAACCAAACCCGTCGGGCAGGATCTCCAGCGTGCCTTCGCCGAACATCAGGCCGTTGAGCTTCACCCGTTCCTTCAGGATGCGGAACACGAGGTCGTTCTTCTTGACCCCGGTCACATCCCCCACATCTTCCTGCCGCGCCAGATCGACCAGTTCCTGCATCGAGAGCTTCTGCAGGGCCGCAATCTGCGTGTCGCCTTTCTTCAGCGACTCGTAGTGTTCGCTGATGTCGGCACCGTCCTTCACCTCCGCGGCGATCTCTTCCGCGAGCGACATCGGTTCGCGCTCAAGGTCGTCGTGGGGGGCATTGGCATCGGACGGCGACATGGGGAGCCTTTCGGCGCGGAGGAGGGCCGCGGAGTGGAGGACAAAGACGGGAGGCGGGGGCGAAGATGAGGGGGAGGCGGGGAGGTTGACCCCTGCCATGGTGGACCATCCAAGCGGAGCTATGGGGAGCCACGCAGAGCCATGGGAGGAAACCGGCCGAATCGCCCCCGCTACAGCGTCGTCGCCAATCAGCCGGAGAGTCCTGACCAGATGAGATCAACCTGGTTCCAAGTATAAGTCAAATCCCTCGAGGCATCCACGGTCGATATTTTTTCCGCAGCCAAGCCCGCGGCCGTGTAGTTCCTGTTCCAGGCGGATTCCCGGGCCTCCTGTTCGGCCCGACTCCAGTGCCGTGCCGCCAGCCGGTGCCGACGGACCTCCTCCGCACAGGTCACCACCACCAGCCGATCACACAGCTCGGCCCAACCGGCCTGCACGAGGAGTGGCACGTCGAGCACGACAACCGCGGCACCGTCGTGCCCGCCCTCGCGAGCCTGCACCACCGCCAGTTCGTCGGCGATCCGGCGACGGACGCGGGGATGCACGATCGCTTCGAGCCACTCCAGCGCCCGAGCATGGTCCGGCGTGGGGCCGAACACGTGATCGGCGACAGCCCGCCGGCGGATGCGGCCGGCGGCATCCAGCACGTCGGCGCCGAATCGATCCGCGATCTGCCGGACGACATCATCCTCTGAGAGCACCGCGTGGGCGATCCTGTCGGCGTCGATCACGTGGGCACCATGCGCCGCAAACCGCTGGGCCACGGTCGACTTCCCCGCGCCGATCCTGCCAATGAGGCCGATGATGGTCATGAGAAGGTTGTCGTTCGCCGCCGCGTGGATTGCAAGGTCATCGGCCGTGTCACCCCTTCTCGCACTCGGCCCAGGTGCGGCCCTCGTGCACCGACACATCCAGCGGCACGTCCAACGTCATGGCCCGCTGCATCTCGTGGACGACGAGTTGCTTGACCGTCTCCGTCTCCGGGGCTGGCGATTCAAGCAGCAGCTCGTCATGGATCTGCAGCACGATCGCAGCCTGCGTGGCCGTCGCCCTGAGGCTCCGATCCACACCGAGCATCGCCAGCTTGATCAGGTCGGCGGCGGAGCCCTGCACGACCGTGTTGATCGCGGTCCGCTCGGGGAGCGACAGGGCGAAGACGCCGGTCGCACTCCGTCGGCCGGCGCGGTCGCGGACGCCTGAGATCGCCCGGCGGCGTCCGAGCATGGTCGTCACGCCGCCCTCGCGGCGGCAGCGGTCGAGCACGTCGTCCATGAAGGCCTCGGCGCCGGCGAAGGACCGAAAGTAGGCGGCGATGAACGCGGCAGCTTCGCCCTGTGGGATGCCCAGCGCCTTGGCCAGTCCAAAACTGCTCTGCCCGTAGAGGATGCCGAAATTCACCGCCTTGGCCGACCGCCGCATCGCGGAGGTGACCGCGGCTGGCTCGATCCCAAACACCGC
>Ga0214921_10008746_pt1 | contig 13007 bp, 8 predicted proteins | sample LL1505_MetaG_FD_177992 | JGI IMG/M metagenome (GOLD analysis project Ga0214921, IMG submission 177992) | Freshwater microbial communities from Lake Lanier, Atlanta, Georgia, United States - LL-1505 | ecosystem: Environmental > Aquatic > Freshwater > Lake | place: USA: Georgia | collected 2015-05-28 | reverse complement strand
CCCCTGAGGCAGGACCTTTTCCCCCACATAGACGGGATAAACCCCAGCCGAAGACTTTACCCGGATGCGTTTGGTGCTCATCTCAGCATTTTGAATCGCCTCCTTGGGCGAAACAAGTACCCCCCCCTGCGGCCAAAACGCACTCATCGGGGGATAAAACCGGGTTTTCGGGCAAACGATGCGCGTTTTTTTCAGATTTTTAAAAAAAATCGAGGCGAGGGTCGGAATCGAACTGAAAACCCAATTCACGTGTTAGCGAGTGTTGATGCACAACAAGATAGACCGCTATCAATTAAGCGCACATGGGTCGTCTGTTGCTGATGGCGTGGATCAGAATAAATTCCGACTCCCCGTTTAGGATCCTGTACTACCGATCCCCGTACGGAACACCGCCCCAAGTCAAAAGCAAACTTCCCAAAAAGCCCTCGGCGCGGAGGGTAGCCCTATATTAGGACCAATGTGAAAAGCCTGAATCTAAAGGCACCAAGATTACAAGTATGTGCTGCAATTGAGATTAAACTTTTAAAATAATGCAGAAGACAACTCCTACTTAGAACTCTTCCGATCTTGATCTGTCCACTAAGACTATTCGCACTGCTATTAGATCTCAGGCGAGTTTCTCCGTGGCGTTCAACAAATGCAGAGATTTGCCAGCGGATTTCCCCTAAGAAGTTTAGGCTTTGATTTATTGCGCCAGTTTTGTGGCAGCTTGGCTTGCCTTTATCCACGATGGATTTGCCCGAGTTGCTATTTTTAGATGCTTTAACGCTAACTCTCTCGCACCGGCACGCTCCAACCCCTGACAAGCAGTTACAATAACATTCTCATCACTCTTTCCTAGTTGGATTGTTTTCTCAAAGTCACTAATGGCTTTTTGTTTGTTATCATCTTTAAGCTCAACCAAACCCATACCTACCCATGCTCTAGGGTTCTCTGGCTCATAATGAGTAGCCCTAACAAAAGACTTTCGAGCAATCTCTGTTTCGCCCGCTTTGTAAGCCGCTGTTCCAAGATCAACATAGATCATGGCCAAGGGGCCGTGAACATTGAATACCGCTGCCGCCGCATTTATTTTTTCCTGCCAACTTGTATGCGAAGCCATTGATTTACGCCATTCTTTCCATTCCCGTGATTCCCAGATCTCTTTTTTAGTTACTTCAATATTTTGACTCTTTTTTATAAGTTCTAAAAGATGTTCGGTCGGAATTGCAAAGTTGAGGTTCTGCCCTTCTTCCCATTGGCCAGTAACAATTCCCAAAAGATTTCCTTCAGCATCAAACATGGGACCTCCGCTTGATCCATGGGAGATGGCCGCATTTAGTTGTATTAGGGCGCACTTGGGAGCATCTTGAATTTCAGGTGGAAGGACTCGCTTGGAGTTGGCAACTGTCCCGCTTGACCATGAAAATGATAAGGCCTCTGGATGCCCGCAAACGTAGATGGTTTCCAGTTCTTGAGCTTGAGCAGAGCGTATTTTGACAATTCTATTTTTTCCATAGGGCTCCTTAAGCTTGATGATTGCAAGATCATGTCGTGGCGATGCCACCCATAGTTTTCCCGTACATTTTTTCCCATCAAAAGTTTGGACTTCTATTTCGTTTGCGTTATCAGCCACGTGCCAGTTTGTCGCAATCATGTCATCTGCGACAAAGAATCCTGATCCAAGTCCTGTTCCATCGTCATTAACTCTGGTAACGCATACAACCGATGGTTGGTTATTTTTTGCGATATTTATTTGAGTATGCCCATTGATAACAAGCACAAGTGTCACCAAACAAAAAAAACTGCCGTTTTTACTCATTGCACGCCTGGCCGTGAGCCACCTTCAGTAACTAGGATCAAGGGCTCCCCTTCCTCTTCAAATGTGGATCCGTATTCAATTTTGTTTTTTAGCGCTATATCTCTGATCGTCATGTATTTAGCAAATGAGTCCGGATAAACCACGAAGACCGGAAACATCTCGCTGACATTCAGTCCACCAAGCCAGTCGGAGAAATCTTGTCCACTTTTAAGACCCCGCCCACGTATGGCTTTAATGACTGTCTTCCCAGGCAAATTGGTGACATCAACAAGATCGAGACGCAGGTTCCCAGACCCCCGCAGATCTAATACCGGGTAAAATGAATCATAGTGAACAATAATCCAAAGGCATTTTTTAGCCGTCGGCTTTTCCCTTGGGAAACGGAAGTCCTGTGTTTTTTCGTTAGCAATTTTCTTCCCGCGTTCTTCGAGATCAGCCAGCCTTTTCTTTAGACGCTCCTTCTCTTCCTCGAGGCTTTTGGCTTTGTTACCCAGCGATATTTCCTCCTTTACAAGTTCGACTTTTCGCTCCTTGTTCTTACTTAAGAATTCACCCAGATCTTGGCCCTCTGGATTATTCTGACTTGCTAATTTAAGAGCTTCCCTCAATGAAGTTAGATCGGCTTTAAGAGAATGGATGGCTTGCTGGTCAGTGGAGGACTCTGAATTTTTGGTTTGATTGGCACTTTTTTGCTCGGTTTCAATGCTTTTGCTTAGAGCATTTACATCACTCTGTAGATTAGCTATTTCACGTCGTAACAAATCCTCAGTCGGGTGAAGAGTCTGGTTAACTTTTTTACTAGCCCCATCGCCCGCTAACAACGCCACCAATAAAGCAACAAATACAATGCCACCAAAAAGGTTGCACATAGTGTCAAGAAGTAGATCAAGACTATCCCCCCCACCCTCACGACTCCATCTGCGCGATCTCATGGATTACGATGGGGGTAGGCTTGGTAAAGGCTCTGGTTCATCTAACTGAAACACCGGCGGGGGGCCCGTCTCAAGGACTTTACCAGGTTCTAATGTGTCCCATCCGACATCAAAGCCGAGTTTATCTTTAGCGGATGACTTAATTTCGTTTGCCTCTGAGACACCCTCTGGTTGAATGAAAATGACTAGATAATGAGTTTTAGGAGAGTACTGTTTAAGTTTATCAAGGATTCCCGAAACCGTCTGCTTACTTCCTAGAGGCCATGTTTGGGAGATTTCGGGCTTGTCGAATTCATACAGCTGAGCTTTTTCAGAGTCCAGATTCAGAATTAGTGGAGCCTTCGTCGTGTCATGGACACGTGGCTGAAGCCATACTTTTCCTTTTTCAGCCTCGAATTTAGCTAGTTTTTCTTCGTTTTTTTCAACAGTTTTTTGCAGCTGATCATGCTCTGCTTGAAGTTTGGCTACGTTTTTTTTGTCTTTTTCGTTGCTTTCTGTCAAAGCCTCCACTTCGCTAACAAGAGGCGCAAGCCCAGTTGATTCTATGGCTCCATTCAGCTCTTCTATCCTTTTCTGACTAGCCAGCTTTTTTCCGCGCACTTCAGCTTCAAGCCTGGCTTTTTCGGATTCAAGCCGGTCTCTTGTTTGGCGGACACGTTCGGTGTCTAGGGATTGTTCCGATCCTGGCTCGGATATTGCTTTATGCATTTCCTTTAGTCGGGCAACTTCTGTAACTAAACTTTTCTTTTCTTCCAACAGCTTTGGTTCGATAGATTTGTTTGAATCATCGCTCTCTGGAGCAACAGAGCCGAGAAATGTACCAAGTAAAAGAACCACGATAATCAAAATTCCAGATGTTGAGGTGATAATATCCTGAAAAGCAAAAAAACTGATTTTCGGAACCATCGAGGACCGAAGACGACTGCTCACAAGTTGTAGCGCCTAAACGGCCGTGTATGATTATCGCTGAGGATCATCCATGAGTTTGGATATAACATTGCCCTGACAATACTCACTACATTCGTCCAAAAGCCCGAGTTCCTGCCTTTGTCTCAAAGTAATACAAAGTTGAACAATCAAGGATGCGACTAATGCAACCAACGTGGTTTCAAAAGCAGTGGCTAGGCCGGAACTTACATTGGTAAGGGCTCCCTTGATTGAAGTTAAATCACCGGCGGTTTGTAGGACTTTTCCAAAACCTCCAACAGCAGAGCTCAAGCCCTGCACCGTACCGATAAAACCCAGCACTGGCATGGCCCAAACTAGCCCCTGGAGGAGGGTAAAACTGGAAGCTACCGCATTCTCATCATCTTCTGCTTGACCGCGTAATACGGATGAAACTTCACTAACTTGCTTCAGGCGTCGAAGGTTAGAAAGGGCGCGCTCGATTCTATTGAGAAGAATAAATTGCTTGGGTTGATCTATAATGGCATGGATTCGATCCAAGACAGCTTGTGCACTAGTTTCGACTAGAACAAAGTCAGGTTGCGCGGGGACAACCGCCCATTCAAAGGCTTTTTCCTGCAAAGCAACTTTTCGACCTTTAATAAATAGGATTTCCAATGACATGAAGAAAATAAACACCACTGGAACGACTGTAGGGAGGTTTCCAGCTCGCAAAAAAGGCATGGTCAATGTTTCCACCAAGTCCCCCTTAAATTGCGATCTTATGGAAAGAAGCAAGCCGTAAAATGCTCCAGTTAAGAAGGTTGCAACAAGGATAGAAAGAATTGGATTAACCGCCGTAAATCTCCCCGCGCGGAATCCCAACCTCTTTTCCAAGTCCATGTTTGACCACAAGTTTACCTGATTCATGGAATTACACTATGAGCCACGATGCGAAGTGTCAAAGACAGTTAGGGTCTGGGCCATTAGCTTCGAATAACCCGCGTCATAGCCATGAGATCATGAACGCATCTTCGGTCGCCTCTAAATATAAACAGCAGGTCAATCAGCGAATAGATCCAGCCAATCCATGGGATCATGGTCAAAAGGGTGTTGGCACAATAGCGCAACAAGAAAACTCTCCCAAAACCCGGGTTGCCTAAATCATCCGAATTAACAATACGAATACCCATCATTTTTTTCCCAAGTGTCTGCCCCTTGCTGCATAGAAAAACCCCCTGAATTAAGATCAGAACTAGCCAAAGAAGCACTCCTCCGACCACAAGGCCGGCGTAAAACTCCTTACTTTTATCGTCCTTGTCCTTTCCCAAAAGAGATACTCCACCGATAAATGCTGGTAGCAATACGATCACATAAAGGAGTCCATCAAGTATCTGAGCGGCAAGCCGACTCCCCGGGGAAGCAAGTTCCGCCTCGACAAAGTCCCTTGCCGCTTGATGTCTGTTTGCAGATGCTAGGTGGGGAGGCTTAATTTGCGGAGCCACTGATAGAGCAACAGGCTCGCTGGGGGGGACTTCTTTGACCTGAGCTTCACGTACGGGAATGGATGCTGGCGCTGGCTGGTTAATGGTGAAGGACTGAAGTAGTTGCTTGACCAGAATATTTTTGCCTGCTTCTACGGCGGTATCATAAAGACCGATTTCGCCCCGTTTTAGTTTTTGTTGTATTTCTTCATGACTGAAGGGGCCTTCCTTTTTTCCCCGAACATACACAAAGGTTTTGTTGTTCATGGCTTTATCTCCTCAATGACCCCTGGCGCATATTGCCGCAAAATCGAATCAGCTAACGGAAGATCGATGCCAGCTCGAGCGGCCGCTTTTTTTACTGCCTCCATAGGCTCAGTATCAAGTTTATAGATTGGACAGAATGGAATAAGACCATATCTCTCTTTTCGAAACACTTTTATCCCTTTTTCTTCTGGAACTAGAAAGTAGCCATCGCCAAGCTCAGGGAATATACCAGCCTCGTCCACACATCCAACGAACTTGATGCCATGCTGTTTTGCTAACGAGGCTAGGAATATTGATTCCTTTGCATAGCCAGGGTGTTGCGGAGGAAGCTCGAAAAACTTCTTGTAGCTATCCAACTTAACTGGATCTTTTCGCTTAGTGGTCAAGAGCCATTCACCCTCCTCAACTAAGGGAAGACCCCCTAGTTCGATGAATTTTCTTCTGAGCGAAGGAGCATAGGTCATTCCAAACTGTTCGGGTCTTAGGCCCTCTTCGCACAGTTCCTTAAGGCGACATGCGACGTAGCCTCGTCCAAGAGGGTCAACACTGTTCGCATTAAAGAGTTGATCCATAAAGTTCGCCAACAGGGGCTCCGTTGCTAGGGGGAAGTTTTCATCATCCGATATTTTTCGTGTAAATTCAGATATTTTCGTTTTTTTAAGAAGCTCACCTAGCGGTTCGGCAACAGGTGTTGGAGCATCTAGCCGGGTGGCGACTTTAATCTTTGGGGTTTTTACAAAACGAGGAGCTGACGACTGACTTTCGGGATCAAAGAGGAAGATATTGATTGCAAATTCTCCACTATCCTCCCGTTTAAAGTTTTGGATCTTTCCTCTTACATAAATTACACGTATTGGGTCTGGAATCTGATACATATAGATTTCACTTAAGAATTCACTTTGCAACTTCTCAGCAGCTTCTTTTTCTTTAGGCAAAGGAAGGCCCGAGGGTAGATAGCTGGCCTGTTCCTTAAGAATCGATTTGCCATCGCTTAATGCGTAAGGCATCCACAACTTTGAGGTCAGGATTCCGGGATTCTTTTCCAGCTGAGCGGCATTTCGAGCCTTTTCAGCTATTTCGGTTGGAAGAACTAAAGACTCGGAGGCCTCGTTTAGAAGTTGCTGAAATGCATCCAGATCTCCTTTACGAGCTACTTCGTTTAGTTTTGACCTGAACTGCTCGATATTGTTTACAAGACTTTTCTTTTTGATGAGCCTCTGCTGCAGTTTTTTTACCCATGTCTCAACTTCTTCCCCTGAGCGCAATGGAGCGATAAGCTCGTCGCGATCACTTCCTAACTTAGCTAATTTTGATTCAAGGATACTTGTTGTAGAACTTGCTGAGCTTTGGCTTTCTCCAAGTTTGTCCAACTGTAGCTCAATATCCTGAAGAGTATTTTTTTCAATGTCTGTGCGCCTTCTTTTTTCCTCAGCAACCATTTTCTGCCATTCATTCTCCAGAAGATCCAACTCGTTTTGTAATTCGTTTTGAAAATCTCGAGGAAGAGCTGTGACATCCTTGCGAAGTTTCTGCAACGTAGCGAATTCACTTAGCCAAAGACGTTCGGTGTTTTTAAGAGTTTGGGCGAACTTTCCTATCTCGTCATGAACAAGGTTATAAGTCGCTTTTTCACGCTCGATAAAAGCGTTAAGCCGTTCCCTGTCTGCCAGTAAGGTGCTTTGTAGTTCAGCCTGCTTTAACTGCAGAAAGCTCTCGGCAGCTTTTATCTCCCGATCTTGTATTAGCTTACCGATGGTTGATTTAAGCCTGTCCTCCGAACCTCTTTTGAATGCCAACCACCCTACAGCCATCAAGGTTCCTGTAATCAGGAAGACAAATGTGCCGATGGCTGTTTTTGTTCTTCGAGCCAAATGGGCCTCATCCTGCCGAAGCATCACACTTTCTCTAGTAACCCTCTGATCGAGACCGGCATCCAAACGGTGAGATAATTCATTTGCCCGCCGCTGCCAACGATCGATTTCGGCAAGACTTTCAATCATCTCTGCCCTTGTTTTCCTTTGTTGCCTACCACGCTCATCTTCAAGCCTTGCAAGACCATTTCGAACCTGGCCCTCCAATTCAGCAATTTGCACTTTCTTTACCTCGTCAGCACGACGTGAATCCGCCCAGCGCATTCCTTCACAGAAGTCGCCGTTGTTAGGCAACTTTACCCCAAACTCCCGCGCCCTCTGTCGCATATCATCAAAGTATTGAACTGCCTCCTCCCAAAGATCTCCACCTCTCCATTTGTGGAGATTCGGCTGGCAAGATATGACTTCACTTTCAATCTGTTTTTTTCGGTAACCTGTCCTAACCATATTCCCTCGTTGATATATCTCTTGATCAGGGTTTCCCAAGCCAACGCTATCAAGAACATCCATTTGTTGGGCAACTGTTGCTTCATCCATAACAGTTAAACTTTTATGCAACTTTTGATATTGTGACCGTGCTTCAGCCTCAATTACGTTTTTATGTTCTTTTACAGCCCAGTCATCGTTCGGGTTTCGGCGTAGATGGGCCTTTAGAAGCGAAAGTGCTGAAAGCCTGTCCCCTTTGAGCATTTTACCACGATAGGCATCCAACAAGCTCTGGTGACCCTGCTTATTTTTCTCAGACTTAAGATAAGCCTCGTTAAGTCGCAAAACCGTGTTTTCGTCAGGATCCTCCGGAATCGGCCATGCCTTCTGCTGGCAAAGCTTTTTCCATTCCCTGATTTTATCAAAGCCTAAAAGGCGCAGGACTTCCTGGATTGCGGGCGGTTCCTCAGCTAACTGAAGTGCTTGGATTGCCTCACCTTTTGAAAGCAGAAAAGCAACCTGTTGTAGTCGTTGGTTGCAGTTCTTAGTAGCTGCGGCGATTTCTCTGGCAACGTCAGCAGCACCCTCTTGCTCGCCATCAAGCACCCTTTGCACCTCAAGCAAGAGTCGCTCTAGTTTTATAAGACTCATATTACAAATCGCCTTTGATGTTAAGATTGAGAACTGGAGAATCGGCTGATCGCAAGGACCATATCTGTATTTCAAAGTTTTTTCTTTGCTCTTCAACCTTGTAGCGAGACTTTTCATCTTCGCTTTTCTTCTTCAGGCTCCTAATTGCTTCAGCCGTTTTCTTATCATCTTCCGTGATTTTGTATTTCTCCTCATATTCCTTTACAGATATTTGATCAAGCTCACTCATAATCGGCACAAGGAAGTATTCGGCTCTTTTTTTATTAATCAGCTCTCGAGCACTTGCCCGATAGTCTGCAAAGGTGTATTTATTTGTACCATTATACTTTTCCGGAAAAGCCTTTTTGAGAGTATCAGCAGTACCATTGTTTTTAAGGTTGCCAATTTCGAACAAGTTGTTGTTTGTTCTCCACGCTCGATTATTCGATGGAATTAGGTCTTCGGGTTTAGGATCTTTAAGCCAACCAAGAGAAAAGCTGTTTATACTTGTCGCGTCTTCGGTTATATCTGCTTGATGCTCTCCTGTTACCAAGGATTGATCAACACGAGCAGGATTCTTTTGACATAGTTGCAATATGTTATTTGAGATTTTCGTGATTTCGTCTGATATCTCTTTTTGTGCCTTTTGAATATGAAGTTTAAGTATTTTCTCGGCCGGCTGCTGCCCAATTTCACTTTGTTTGTAGAAGACTGAGCCGATAAGAATGTTGGTAGTATCCCCTATTATTTTACAGGCTTCATCCGTAATGGCGCCAAGTCTGGACGCATTTTCGCCGGATATATTTAGAAGAACAGTTTGCGGCATAATAAGAATAAGACTATTAGTTCTGTTATCTTTGTTTATACCTATCCACACAGAGTTGTTTGTCGGTACGCTTCCAAATTCAAGCTGCTCACTAGTTTTTTTGTGTAATGAGAAGTCTCTTAGTTCATCCTTTGTTTTTCTTGTCTTTCCTTTAGTATTTAATACTTCAACCTCCTTAAAATTGTCTACTGTGTCACCGTTGCCAATAATTACGTTGATAGTTACGTCGTTCTGAATCAATGGTGCACTTAAGTTGCCGGTAATATCTTTAATAATTTCGCTTACCAGATATTGACGAGGAGTGGGCTGTTCTGCACTTAGGCTTTTTAAGGCTTTAGTTTCGTTTTGCTCGCGAGGTGTTTCATTTTGAAGGGGTTGAGTTAACTTTTCCCTAGCAATTTCATCATCAGGTTTGCGAAGTTCTATACTTTTTTGAGCATCCAGCTTCTTTTTTTCATCGGCAACTTTATCCATCTCGGCTCGTACAACCAGCTCATATGCGGCAGAAATGTCATTTAACTCATGAAGGTACGGTTTTTGTTCATACAACTGACCGGTTAGTACTCTTAGCTTTTGACTACTCTGTGCAGTAGGCTGTTCGTCTTTTAGTATTTGAATAACTTTTTTTTGCTCTTCCTCAACAGGAGATGGGTATGCTTTTGTTTTAATGCCATCCCTAACTTTACACCAGAATTCACTTTCTTTTGTTTTTTTATTTGTTTCTTCTGCTTTCCTGTAGCACAGGTAAGCACCACTAAGGCTAAGGGCAGCCATGATCACGATAGCTATAATTCCTAAGCGTCTATAATTCTTTTTCTCAGATGTATAGCTAACTGGCCATGCTTCGCGAGAAACAGCACTGCTTTGCCCTTGAGCTGTGGGTAAGGAACATCTTATGAACTCTTCCTGAGTATTTTTTTTAGGAAGTTCTTTTAAGCCAATTTTTTTGTTCGTATAGGTCTTTGCGCTTGTTGCTCCTGCGCTAACGCTTGGTAGGGTCCCGTTTTGGGCTATATCTTTTTCCCTAGCAGGACCTTCCGGAAGGCTCTGAGGATTGTCTAAATACAGTTCGGCTTTTTGATTCCCGGCAGGGTGAGTACGAGGGTCGTGCCCATTCCATCCCTTCCAACTATATTGCTGGGGGTCTAAGATTTGTCCCAGATAGGTTGAAAAGCATCGCGTCCATAGATCCTCGGGAGACGAACCCAATCGGAGACTTTCACCCATCAGCGTGAGGATTTGCGTCTCTGCCAAACGATTGCTTATCAACCAACACCCAGCGGAAAATGCATAGGGACTGGCAGCCAGGGCGGCATCCCCAAGGAGAAGCTCCCAGTTTTTAGCAGGTGGCTCCAAGGTCTGCAGCGAGGGGATGGAAACTACAGGCAGACTCTCTGGCTCCCCCTCCCAAACGCTTCTCCATCCATCCCAGAAAAGCAAGATCTCCGCAGGGGAGTTTGGGCCCACAGATTCGCCCGGCTCAAAAACAAGATGGTGGGCAAGAAAATTGGTTCGCCCCGTAAAATCCAGCCCCGCCTCCCGAATCACACTCACGATTTTATAGGTGGTTCCGGTAAGGACCACTGTTCGATAGCTATAAATTTCAGGGTGCGGAGCCGAAGTTCGGTGGGCATATACGCTGGATTGTTCAAGGAGTTGAATAAGGCCCGGACGCATATTTTCTGATCGCGCTACGGTGCAGTAGCCTGATGCCCCTGGATGGTACCCCCGAGGAGCACTGCTGAAGATTAGCTGTTGCGGCACGTTTTTATAAGATTGGCACCAAATCCGGCCGGATCTGATGCAGGATCCAAAGAATGGGGGCTTCGACCAATCGGGGCTTAATCCGTTGTGGATCCGGTGCAAAGCCCTTGGCGGTAGGTACGGGTGTGTGACCAAAGGCACTGATTGGAAAATATTTGATATTGGGCGCAAGGGCTTCTGCGTTTTGCACAACAGATGGGCAGAAATGGTTTAGAAAAGTGCGCGCCTGCCAGGAGTTTTCTTCAATGGCTTCAAGATCGAACTTGCCGTCGCTAACCACAGGTCGAGGTTGAGCCTTCGGATCATCAAATATGTCCCCCCACGCATCGTGTTTGCCAACTAGGAAGGCCAACGGCACATCAAGCTGTGCATCCGGCCCAAGGTTTCTCATCCGAGCGATCCGGGTTTTCATTTCTGCTAAAATCACGGATTGGTAGTCGGAAAAGTCTGAATGAATCTGGGGATCCTCAACTCCAAGCCCCCGAAGGCGCTGTTTGATCATGGGGTTCCCTAGCGGGTCATAAAGAAACATAATTCCCGAGGCCTTGCTGACATGCAGTGCCCCCGGGTTCTGATCTGCCGCCACTTGGGGAGTGAAATGTTCCCCAGCATTATCGTAGAAAATACCCACCAAACTATCGCTCGAGTTTCGGCTGATTTGATAGCTAAAAGGTCTGGGCATAGAAACGGCCCGCCCGCCGCGCTGAACATTCATATAAGTAACGCCGCCGACAGCTGTTTTTGCGATAGCTGCAACTTCGGGGTCACTAGCCGCGAGTAAACGGTTCTTCAAATCATTCAAGAGGATGTTGCCCTCAGGATCATGGTCTTCCCATCGGATGTTGAGTTTCCCCGCTAGGAAATCGGGCAAGAAGAGAGCCAATACGGCTAACAGATAAGACTTTCCAGAACGTGCACTTCCAACCAAGGAAATGATTTTGGATGGAATTTCCAGGAAGTTTGGAAGAAGCCTTTGATGGCAGTGGGGGCAAGCGCGATCAGGACAAGGTTCGCCTGATGCGTCTTCAGGTTGTCCTGCAGGACCGAAGCGGGTGGGAGAAAATCGCATCATGGCATCAGGTCCAAGCAAACGATCCCCACGCAAGTCTTCATGTACGGCTATGGCCTTGACTTGTGGAGCGTCAAAACTTTCCCAGCAAAAAGGGCACGTATATTCCCCTGCGGCTGCAGAATCTTTATTTGGAACAGACCAAGTTGGATCAACCTGAAATAGCTCTGCACCCATTTTCCAAGTTTCAAGGGGAATCGCAACCTGAGTCCCTTCAAGATGGATCATTGAATTCGCCCATTCAGGGCCAATGGCCTCAAGTTGAATATTAAGCTCTTGGGAATTGCACGGACCGTATTGCGCCCCGCCCGGCGATCGCAAAGTAAATCGAGGCGGTGAATTTTGATGCACCCATGTTTCTAAATCCTTGGTGTTAAGCAAAAGAATGGGGTTGTACCCCAATTGCAGAAGGTTTTGCGTGCCTGGTGACAGGATTGCGCCTGGAACCATAGCTTGGCCGTTCAGCAGACAATTGGTTATTGATCCGTGTCCGGCATCAAGATCTACCTGAATTCCTTTGCCCTTGGGTTGAATCCATATGGCTTGCGCTGGAACCCCCTCGCCAGGGCACTGAAAATCAACATCGGGACTACTGCCTAGAACAAATGGGAATCTTTCTAGTGGCTGAATCTTCCCATTAATTAGGTGAACTGCTACCCAAGCCATTCAGAATTATTTATCCTTTTACATACATAGGACAGCTTTTTTTCGATTAATCAAAGATCCATGCCTATCAGATGCTTCTCCTGTTTTATTAAGGTAAAATCACATAAATTATATTTTGCTCTTTTTAAGTCGAGCCTATGGAGTCAGCGATTTGAATTATAAATTCTTGGCACAAGAGCAGTGCCCTATGGCATAAGATTTTATCCATAGAATTATCCTTCTGCCCCAATGCAGCCCTCTTTTTATGGCAAGGGAGAGTTTAAGAAATTTTGGAGGCGAGGGTCGGAATCGAACCGACGAATACAGCTTTTGCAGAGCCGTGCCTTACCACTTGGCTACCCCGCCCAAAATTTTATCTATGCCCACTCAGTATTCTCCGCCTGCAC
>Ga0214921_10008744_pt1 | contig 13012 bp, 13 predicted proteins | sample LL1505_MetaG_FD_177992 | JGI IMG/M metagenome (GOLD analysis project Ga0214921, IMG submission 177992) | Freshwater microbial communities from Lake Lanier, Atlanta, Georgia, United States - LL-1505 | ecosystem: Environmental > Aquatic > Freshwater > Lake | place: USA: Georgia | collected... | reverse complement strand
TTTGGAAATAATATAATTACGCCTTGTTATGAAATTAAAAATATAGATGTAACACTTGATAAAAAGTTTGGTCAAAAGATTATTTTTAATATGAGAGATAGTCAGACTGCAACGACTCAAGAAGAATATTTAATTTATTTAGAAGAGTTAGAAAAAGAGTTAGCTGTGTATGATATTTATTTAGAAAAATATATAACATCTCCAGAAGTTATTGATTATTCATTACTTACACAAGATGAAAGTTATTTAGCTAATTTTTATTCTTTCTTTGTATTTAAAAAGAGATATGATAATATCATAGAATATCCCACATTATCACCTTTAATATTGAATGGAGAAAATTTAATAAGACTTCCATCAAACCCTGATGGTAATTGTTATTTTAATTCTGTATTAATAGCATTAAATCAAACATTAGCAACAACTGATAATGTAATTAATTTAAGGAAACATTTAGCAGCAAATTATACTGTTGAAGAATACGAAAAACATTTTATAAGTTTAATTAAATTACAAGGAAAATTAATGGAAGTGTTAAGTCTTGATAATGAATGTTCTAATAGTTTATTTAAAGGGTGGGAGAAAGATAAGAAGACAAATTTCTTAAATTATGTCATTAGAACATATAATCCATCAAAGTTTGAAGGATATATGGAAACGATAGAAGAAGTATTTGTAAAAGCAGGATTAGACAGAGAGTTATCAAGAGAGATTATAAGGGGATGTCATTATAATAGTTATTTGAGTAATTTAAATAATTTAGAGAGTGAAAGTAAATGGCCATTTGAAGAGTTTTATAATTATGTAGCTGAGCAGTTAAACATAAATGTTTATTTTATAACAAATCGTGTAAAGAAATTAGTAACATATGGAACAAGATATGTAAAAGATAATGGAAAGATTAATATTATATTAATAAATAACGATAATATGCATTTTGAGCCTTTAGCAAAGTATATAGATAATAAATATATAACAACATTTACAGTTGATGAAGTAAAAAGTTTTTTATAAATATTATCTTTCTAAATAGTAAAAATGCAATTATTACACTTGATATTACTTTTATTAGTTATTGTTTATTTTATGAATAGAAGTCAAACTGTTACTAAATGTAGAGTTATGCAAACTAAATATGGTTTAGCTAAAGTTTGTGTTACCAGTCGTGAGAGATTTGATATTCCAATGAAACCAACTTCTTTGTGTGAAGCTAGATGTGCAACTGATTACGATCATGCTCAATTATTACAACATGGAATATTAGCAGAAAGTTGCATAATGAAATGTCATAATCTTTTATAATTTTTTTTAATCTCATCTTAATATATAATATTAAAATGAGCGATACTACAAAATCACCGTCAGTTACTATTGATATAGGAAGTCCTATTCAAAATAACAATAATACAATTGAACAAAAAGTTAAATTATCTTGGAATGATCAAACAGAGACATTATTAAGGTCATGGGGAGATATTTCTTCTTGTTACAATTGGATGCATGACAAGAGTTTTAGAAAATATCAAAAGAAAAATTTTAAATTCTCTCTTCCTGTTATCATTCTTTCTACTTTAACTGGAACGTTAAATTTAGCTTTACAAGGTTATGTTCCTGCTCAATACATGACATATGCGCAAGCAGGAATAGGAGGTGTAAATATTTTTACAGGTATTTTAACTACTCTTCAAAATTATTTTCGTTATGCTGAAAATAGTGAATCTCATAGAAATGCAAGTGTAGGATGGGGTAAACTTCAACGAAATATATCAATTGAATTAACATATGATCGTTTATCAAGAAAAGATGCAGATTCATTTATTAAAGTATGTAGAATGGAATATGATCGTTTACTTGAACAAAGTCCTATAATTCTTACTGAAATTATTAATTTATTTAAAAAGAAATATTCAGAACAACGTAAGAATAAAAAAGAGAAAAAAAAACCAATGAGTAATTTAAAATCATCTACTAGAGGTGATGATTCTATCATTGATATCGATGATGAGGATAACGATGATGATAAATTAATATTACCAGATGTTTGTGGAGAACTTACACATACGGGTGTTTATAAAGAATCATTAAATGAATGTACTAGATTAGATAGATTATTAGATGTAAAAGAAAATGAAGAAAGTAAGTTAATTCCAGAAATTAAAGATGTATTATTAGATAGATTAAATATGTTAGAACAAAGATTATCTATAGCACAAACTCCAAGAGCTGAACTTAAATCATTATCAGAATATTCGGCAGAAGAGTTAGAGATTGAGTTAGAACGAAAAAATACAACATATAGAACAAAAGCTTTATCATTAGATTCTGAACAAGCTATTCAAAAAGCAATACAAAAGCATATAGATCCTATTAATCTAAATATACATAGAATGAGTGACCAGTTACAAAAACCAGCTATATCACGTATTAATACTGGTTATATGGCAGATATAGCTATCAATCAAAATAGAGAACGAGACTTCTCTTTCAAGGATTTAATGAATAAATTTCAAAAGGATAGAGTGACTGGTATAAATATAGCTAAAAAAGAAGAAATAAAAGAAATGAAAGAAAATATTGAAAATAAAAATCTTGAGAAAATAATTTTACAAGAAAATAATTTACAAGAAACTAAAAATATAATTAATCTAATTGATAAAAATCAAAATATCAATGATGTTATAGCAGATGTCAATACAAATATAGAAAACATTGATAAAGTATTTAACGACGGGTCTAACAAAACAAAAAATAGTATATCTATAAAAAGAATAGAAAATACTATAGAACAAGAAAAAGTAGACAAACCGGTCGTTGAAGAAGTAAAAAATGAAAATAGTGAAATAGTTTCTAAAGACTCGAACGTCGGGTTAAAAAATCTTACAAATGAGATAGAATTAACTGTATTAGAGAATCTTAATAAAGAAAGTAAACCGATTGTTGAGAATATAATACCGCAGATTGTTGATATATCAGCTAAACCAAAAGTAAAGAAGAACAATGTAGAATTAATAAATGGAAATCCAATAGGAAAGAATAAATCAAAGTTAAATAGTTTTTTTCAACCGACTAAAGTGAATGAAGAAGAAGATATAAGTATATTAATACAAGAAGAATCTACGGATAGTGAGACAAGTACCTTTGAAATTTCTGTGGATGAGAATGGAGAAGAAAGTATAAAATTAAACTTTATAGATACGGATGAAGAAGAAGAAAGAAAGTGATTTTTTTAAAATCTTTTAAATTTAAATTAAGTTTAAAAGATTAATATATAAATATATACTTAAAGGAATGTCAGTCTCGTATTTTGATAATAGAATGCCTGATGCAACCACTTTAGACTTTAAACAAAAAACGATAGAAGTTTCTAAATTAGTTGTAAAACACGATGGTTCGATTGTTAATTTTAATGACATTATGACAACAACTAGAACGGTTATTGCAATTACTAATTTGACAATTAATATTGAAAACTTTTTTAAATATATGCCAATCACAAATTATACTCCTATAGTTGCTAAACGCGGAAGAAAACCTCGTGTAGTAGTTCGTCAAAATGTGGAAAAACTTCCAGTAGGAAGTATTGTTACATTAAAATACGGAAAGTTATTAAGAGGAGTTGAGTTGAAAAAAAAGAAATCAAAAAAATCAAACAATTCAAATGAAAAAGTTAATGAAAAAGATAATGGAAAAAAAAGTGAAGATTATTTTAGACATAGTGTTTCATGTGTGATAATGGCAGAAAATAATAAACCGTTGAATATAAAAGTTCCTTCAAATGGAAAACTTCAAATGACAGGTTGTAAGACAGATGAACATTCTATGTTAGCAGTGTCGCAATTAGTTAAAATTATGACAGAAGTAGAAAAATGGACTGGAGAAAAGTTATACGAAGTTGATGGAGAGAAGGTGCAAGCAATTTTTAATATAGTTATGCAAAATAAAGATTTTCAATTAGGATTTAAAATTAATCGTCAAAACCTTGATACATTTATAAATAAAAAGACAAATTTTCATGCAATATTTGAAGCAAGTACTGCTACAGGTATTAATATCAAATTAGTATATGAAAATAATAACAAAAGACATTTATTAAAGATGGAATACGATATTAAAAAAGATGAACAAAAATTATTTGATATATGTTATGATGAATATTTTAAAGTATTAAATGACAAAGATAAAGAAGCTGAATTAGAAACTAAATATGTTACATTTTTTGTATTTTCAAGTGGACATATTATAATGTCATCTCGACCTTATAATATGGAAAAATATTTTTATGATGTAGTAAAAATTTTAATAAAAAATCAATCAGAATTTGAAGAAAAAGCTGATGTTAGAAAAGTTACAAAATCAAAGAAAACAAAACGTTCAAAAATTGAAATAGAAGATGATTAAGGTTGATGAATAATATCTTTAGATTTAACTAAACTAGGACTCTTTGGGAAGATAGTACTACAAGGATAATAGTAAGAATATTCATAAGGTTCTTCTGGTTTTTTTTCTTTTACAACATCGCTTTTATAAGGATAATAACCGGCTACATTGGCACGAATTCTTGCTTTATCGGAGAAAGGATCTTGTCTCCACCAATTACGAAATGGAAATTCATCTTCATAACGTTGATAGGTAAAAGTTCCATTCATATAACTTTCTTTTAAAGTTTGAAAAGACATCTTAATTTTCTTATTAAAAGTTAATAAGAAAATAATTTTTTAATTTATAAAATGACTTTTGTTCAAATTTAATAAACATTAATCATCTAAAATGTCTGAAGTCTTACAGCCAGGTTTTGTATTAAATATAGAACAACAAATTGAAAAAGCTTTTTTAGATGGTAAAAATATATACATTTCAGGTGTAGGTGGAACTGGTAAATCTTATTTTATTAAATATTTAAATGAAAAGTATGAAAAAGGAGTGTTAACATCAACTACTGGAATTTCAGCTTTTAATATTGGAGGAAGAACTTTACATAGTTGGGCTGGTGTTGTTTTACCAAATAACGAAGATGACCCTGAAAAGATATTCAAAAGATGCATATTTAAAATTAAAAAAGATGTTAGAATATTAAAACGATGGAAATTTACTAAATGTCTTTTTATTGATGAAGTATCTATGCTTGGTGGTACTTATCTAACTCTGTTAGATGCGATTGGTAAAATTGTTAGAAAGTCTGATAAACCTTTTGGAGGAATTCAAATTGTTTGCACTGGAGATTTTCTACAACTTCCTCCTGTAAAAGATGTGTATCCGTTTGAAGTTAATACTTGGACTGAACTTGATTTTACTACTTTTAATTTAACCAAATGTCATAGATTTAATGATAATGTATATATGGAACTTTTAAAAAGAGCTAGACTAGGAAAGTTTACAAAAGAAGATATTGAAATTCTTCAAAAAAGAGTTGGATTAGAAATTGGAGAAATCATCCCTACTATTCTCTTATCAAAAAATGCAGATGTTTATGAAAAAAATAGAAAAGAACTCGACAAACTTCCAGGCGAAACAAACATAATAACAGCCGTAGATGAAATATTAGATGAACAAGGTAAAAAGATAGGTGAATTTATACCAAAAGAAATTGAAGAAGAATTTACTTGTGAAAAAACTTTATATTTAAAAAGTAGAGCACAAGTTATGCTTACAATTAATTTTGATATAGAGATGGGATTTGTTAACGGATCTAGAGGTGTAATTCAAAGTATTACAAGGTCAGCTATGGATGGAAGTGTAATTGTTCATGTTAAGTTTATGAATGGTTCTATTCTTCCAGTTACCTCTCATTCTTTTATGATTGAAGATAATGGAACAAAATATGTAAGAAAGATGCTTCCACTAAAGCTTTGTTGGGCTACATCTATACATAAATCACAAGGTCTTACATTAGATAATATATATGTAGATTTAGGTAAAGATATATTTTGTCCAGGACAGGGATATGTAGCGCTTTCAAGATGTAGAAATTTAAATAGCTTACATATAAAGACATTTATACCTTCAAAGATATATCCAGATAAAAAGGCATTAGAATTTGAAAAAACATTATAAAATGATTTTTATTCTATTTTTTAAAGTTAATTTAACAAATAGAAATGACTTCTGTTAGCGTAACTAGTATTAAGAATTGGATTTTACAAGATCCCTTATTAGATTATTTAAACCTTTATGGAGACCAACTTGAAAAAGACATTTATGAATTTGAAGAATGTAATTTTTCAACTTATATTATGAACAAAGGAAATGAATATGAGAAAAAAGTATACGACTATATTATTGAACAATCAAATAAATTTAAATACTCGTTAAGCCATATAAATAGAGATAGCTTTTATCAAGCTACCAAGCAAGCTTTTAAAGATAAATCGGATATTATTTTACAACCATTTATAAAGAACTGGGACACTGGATTGTTTGGTTTCCCAGATATTTTGATAAAAAAATCTATAATCAAAAGATTATTTGAAGTACCAATTGAGATTGAAGGAAATGACGATGATTACATTTGTATTGATGTAAAATATAGTTCTTGTAACGATAATAATGGAATGTTTCAAGTAGAAAATAATTATCAAACTTTTGTGGCTTGTCAAGTGATGTTATATGGACAAATAATAAATAAGAATTGTAAACAAACTACTAAATATTCATTTGTTTTACCAAAAGATACTACTCGTTTATTAGCAGTAGAAATAAATAATAAAGAAAGAGCTGAACTTTGTGATATGGCATTAAATTGGTTTCAATATGTAAAAACAAACAAAGAAGACTTTGACCTTGGAGTTTGTAAACCAAATGTGGTAGAATTGTTACCAAATATGAATAATACAATGGATTATCCTTGGAGAGGATATAAAACAAAACTTGCTCATCAATATAAGGAATTATCGTTAATATCAGGGTTTGGAAATAAATTAAGAAATAATTTTCATAATAAAAAACATTATACTTTTGAGAGTAATATAAGTGAAAATTATAATAAACATTTACAACAAAAAAATTTAATAGAAAGTTTTTGTAATACCTCTTCAGTTGTTTTATCAAATAAAAATATGAATACAAATAACTTATATATAGATATTGAAACATGTTATGTTTTTGAACAAAAAAAAGAAGTAATTGTTATGATAACTATTGGATATAATCAATATAATATGTTTCAATATTGTAATTATACTGGAACTGAAGAAGAAATATTAAAAGAATTCAAAGAAGATATCGAAACACATTTTAAAAATTATAAGTTGGTGCATTTTGGAGGAAGTGAAGGTAAGTTATTTAAGAGACTACAATTAAGTAACGAAGTAGAAGATTTAAGAGAAACATTTATAAAGAGTTTTATGAACAATAAAAATTTAAATAATTTAACGGGTTTTTCTATTAAAGAAATAATAAAATCATTAAAAATAAATGGATTAATAGAAGAAAATCCATATGATGAATGTATAATAAAATCAGGAATAGAAGTTCTTTCAATCTACAATTATATATTTGAAAATAGATGTATAAATGCAAAAGAATTATTAGAAGAACAAGTAATAAAGTATAATAAAGCAGACGTCAAGGCATTATCTGTAGTTGATTATTTTTTGTTAAAATAAGCAAGACTTACAATCTTGTAAAGTTAATTATAATTATATAAGTTAATTTATATAATTATATATAAAATAAGGGTGGATAATTAAATATAAAATTTATTCATCCATCGATTTATAAAAGCTTTTTTAGTAAGACGAATCATAAGTTCTTTACCGCTGATTAATCTGTATGTTCTAATAGGATATTTAGACCAGTGAGGAAAATCTTGATTTGTTTGAGGAGATAAATTAGATTGATATATATCAATAATGTCAAATGTAAAGTGTTTTGGACGTCTTTTTATTTTCTTATTTCTACTAAATAACGGAGGAAATCTGCATTGTTTACCCATGTTTATATATTATAGTTATTTTATTTTAAATTATAAAATAAAATGATTTTTTTATCATCTTGTGTGGTTAAAATATCAAGAAACTGAAATACTATTACTTTGATATAATTTTTTAATCATTTAAAAAAATCTTTTATAATAATATATAATGAAAACTCGTTCTCAAATTAAACCTGGCAAAAAACTTATTCGTTCAATCACTGATAATATCATTCAAGATGATAATAACGATTCTGTTCAAGTTATAAACTTACCATCGTTATTATCTATTATTTTTAATGGAGATGAACAAGTAGATGGCGGAGATGATACTCAACAAAAATCAAAAAAACGTTCAAAAAATAAACGCGATGATAACGAAGAAAATCCAAAGAAAAAAATAACATATAAACCAAGAATTCATACAAATGATAATAATGACGAAGACGATATACTTCCAAGTATTTTTCCATTATTATTCGGAGGAAACTGTGGTTCTCCGAAAGCAGGAAAACAATCAAAACAAAATGTATTAAAACAAAGAATATTAGATAGCGGCATGCTTGAAAAAGATAAACAATATGTATTATCAAGATTAGAAAATATTGATGTTGAAAAAGAAAAAGCAGTTGAATGGTTTGAATCACTTTTAAAAATACCATTTGGAAAGTATGCTGATAATCCAATTAAAGTAGAAAATCCAATTGAAGAAATTCATACATATTTTGACCAAACTTATGAAAAGTTAGATGAAGCTGTATATGGAATGGATAAAGTAAAAGAAGACATTGTCAATTATATTGCTCAATTTATCTCTACAAACAATAAAAGTTCTCCAAGAGTTATCGGTTTATGTGGTAGCGCTGGTATTGGAAAAACTGTTATTATTAGAAGAGGATTAGCAGAGGCATTAAAAAGACCAATGAAGACGGTATCTATGGGAGGTATAAGAGATAGTTCTACATTTGTGGGGTTTGAATATACATATTCAGGTTCAAGATATGGAATGTTATCTCAATGTTTAATGGATGCAGAAGTAATGAATCCGATTATATTTATGGATGAATTAGATAAGATTTCATTAACAAATGATGGATTAGATATTCAAAATTTATTAATTCATATTACAGACCCAGTACAAAATATGACATATCAAGATAAATATTTTTCAGGAGTGACTGTGGATTTAAGTAAAGTTATTTTTGTGTTTGCTTTTAATGATGTAAATTTAATAAATCCTATTTTGAAAGATAGAATTAATATAATAAATGTTCCTGATCCTGACATGGAAGCCAAAGTCATAATTGGAAAAAAATATTTAGTAAAAGAGATTAGTCCAAACATTGGATTTAAAGAAAGTGATATTGTGTTTACCGATGAAATTGTTCGTTATATTATTAAAACATATTGTAATAAAGATAAAGGTGTAAGAGGATTAAAAAAGTGTATTGAGACGATAATGTTAAAAATTAATACAGCAAGATTTTTAGGAAGTCGTTTGAAGTATAAATCATTAAAAGATATAAAGTTACCGTTTGAAGTAACAGAAAAGGTAGTAAAAGAGTTATTACCAGAAGAACGAAATCGTAAAGAAGAAGAAATATTAAGTCATATGTATTTGTAATTAAAGAGTTAACTTTATTAATTTGTTAATAAAGTTAAAGAATATTAAACATAAAATAAAATGACAGAGTTAACAGAAGTCAAAGTTTCATCAAATAAAGAAGAAGAAAAAAAGTTAGAGATTTTTCAATATGAAGATGAACAAGTATATTTACTAGATAAAAGATTTCAAAGACTTCATCGTGATGCTGTTAAATTATTGTCTAAATCTCAATTATATGATAAAATAACCAGAATTATAAAAGGAATTGTTATTGTATTTAGTTTAAGTTCAAGTTATTTATCTGCTATATCTGGAGTTGATGAATATATAAAAAGTTATTTAATTACGTCATTTAGTTTATTATGCGCACTTGTTAGTGGGATAAGTTCGATTAAAAATTATTCTTCTGAATCAACAAGATTGTATATGGGTTATACTCATTATTTATTAAAATGTTCAGAAGTTGAACAAGTATTTTATCATTTTCAAGGAACAATGCCTTATGATGAATTAATATTATCAATTGATAAATTATTTACAGAGTATGAAAGAGATATAGAAAAAACGATTATTCAACAAGAAGCTAATGCTGAAAAACGATTAGTTTATACAATAGAAGTAATGGAAGGTTATTTAAAAACAAAGAATAATGGAGAGTTACCAAAATGGTATATTGATAAAGCTAAATTAGAAAATTATAAAGATAGATATGATTTAAATAATAAACAACCACAAATACAATCTAAAACCATATTAGAAAAAATAAAATTATATTTTAAGAAATAAATTCACAATTAAATCTTTGTTTACTTGAATAGTTCCATATATCAAGGTCATCAAGTTGTTTGCCGATTCCGTGTAAATAAGTATCACAAAATGGAATGCCGTAAAATTGTTTTCTTGATACTTTTAATTGAGTAAATAAATTATGAAATCGGTCAAGTCTCCATTCTAAAGTACATCCACAAACTTTATCAACTTTTAATTTATAGTTAAATTCGAGGGTTAATCCATATTTATCAAATAAAAAAAATAAAGTAGTCATAATGTTAATAATATATAAATAATATCTTTTTATATATTATAAAAATGTCAATTAATCCATTTGAAAATAATCCTAATTATATCCAGCTTTTTCGTATTTTATCTGAACCTATAAGATGTGAATCAAGAGAAGTTGTAGAATTATATAAAAGAAAAGTAATCGGTCCAGGAGATACTTCTCCTTATTGTTTATTACGTTATACGGAATTAGAAAATCAATTTCCAAGAAAAATAATTCATAAATTTAGAGATTTAATTGCAACAGAAGTTACAGATGATTGTGGAAAAAGTACATTATTTATAACAACCGTATACGGAGATAATAATTTATTATCACATAAATTTAATGCTTGTTGTGGAACAAAGATTTATGTATTAAAGGTAGAACAAGCATTATATCAAGTATTTTTTAGTAGTTAATTAAGTTAAACAAATAAATAATTTATAAACAATATGCACGATACATTATTATCAAATGTAAAAGCGTTTCTTGATGAAATAGTATTTATTGAAAATACTATTTATGTTAAAGGTTGGGCTTTTCATAATGATTTACCTTTAATTCAAACAAGAGTTGCAGGAGAAAAATATAAAGAACTTACTAATGTTCACGATAGACAAGATGTAAATCAACATTATAATAAATATGATATGATTTTATGTGGTTGGGATTGTACTTATTCTAGTATAGAAGAAATTTGGTTAGAAATATTATTAAATGGAGAATGGATAAAAATATTAAAATTATATACTCATGACAAGAAAGAATCTCCTGTTATAAATGATAATACTTGTTCTTTTATTGTTGTTGATAATTTTTATAAAAATCCAGATGAAGTTAGAGAGTTTGCTTTAAAACAAGAGTTTATAGAACATGTAAATTATCATAAAGGAAAGAGAACGGATAAGTTATTTAAATTTCTAGGATTAAAAGAAAAGTTTGAAACATTATTAGGAAGAAAAATTAAAAATTGGGAAACTCATGGAACGAATGGATGTTTTCAATATTGTATTGGAGGTGATCAATTAGTTTATCATAATGATTTTCAAACATATGCTGGATTAATTTATTTAACTCCTGATGCACCACCTCAATCAGGAACTACATTTTATCGTTCTAAATATACAAAAAAGATGAAAGTTGATAACGGAGAAAGTAATATTGTCTTTCAAAATGGATTTTTAGATTCTACTCAGTTTGAGGTAGTAGATGTCATAGGAAATGTATATAATCGTTTAGTATTATTTGATGCACAGTTTATTCATGCAGCAAGTTGTTATTTTGGTCATACAGCTTCGAATGGAAGGTTGTTTCAGTTATTTTTCTTTGACTTTGAATAATAAAGTTAAATATACAGTAAACTATTTAAAAATGAAAGTTTTATTTTTGAATAGTGTTAAAAAACAATGTGGAGTTTATCAGTATGGATTACGTGTATATGATATACTTAAACATGAAAAAGATATAAATTATTATTAATATTAATAATAATTTATTGAAATTGTTTCATATATATTTTAACCTGTTCTCTTAAAGAATTTATTTCATCTGTATCTAAAAATTTACAAAATTCTTCTAATTTTGAAGGACAATGATTTAATTGAATTGTAACTCCTATTTGAATTGCTCTATCTATAAAATTTGCAACATCTTTCATATGTTCTTCTTTTAATCCTCTTGTAGTTACTGCACAAGTTCCAATTCTTATTCCTGACGGACTAAACGACGAGGTATCTTGAGGGATTGTATTTCTATTTACTGATATATTAATTGATTCTAATATCTTTTCAGCACGACTTCCATTAATACCTTTGTTTTTTAAATTAATTAACATCAAATGACTATCAGTTCCTCCTGTAATAATTTGATAATCTAATTTAATAAGTTCATTACATAATTCTTTAGCATTTAATAATACTTGTTTAGCATACTGTTTAAATTCATCAGTCATTACTTCTCTTAATTGATATGCAACTGCAGCAATTTGATTTTGATGAGGACCTCCTTGAATACCCGGAAAAATTGCTCGATTTATGAGATTACCATGTATGTCAAAAAACGTTCTATAAAAAATTATAGCTGACCTTGGACCTCTTAATGACTTATGAGTTGTTGTAGTAACAATATCGCAATATTCAAAAGGATCATTCATTAATCCAGTTGCTATAAATGCATTAATATGAGAAATATCAGCCATTAAAATAGCACCGCAAATGTCAGCAATTCTTCTAAAACGTTTATAATCAATATCTCTTGAGTAAGCACTTCCACCACATATTATAAGTTTTATGCCGTTATTTTGAACACGTTTTTCAAGAGCATCATAGTCAATAAATCCATCTTTATCTACTTCATAAGGTTCACTTTTATAATTACTTCCTGAAAAAGTTGTAAAATTAAGACTACCACCTCCAAAACTACCTTTATTATATCCATGAGTTAAATGACCACC
>Ga0214921_10008743_pt1 | contig 13013 bp, 10 predicted proteins | sample LL1505_MetaG_FD_177992 | JGI IMG/M metagenome (GOLD analysis project Ga0214921, IMG submission 177992) | Freshwater microbial communities from Lake Lanier, Atlanta, Georgia, United States - LL-1505 | ecosystem: Environmental > Aquatic > Freshwater > Lake | place: USA: Georgia | collected... | reverse complement strand
GCTGTCATCGAGATCATAGCCGGTTTTCTTTTTGTACATCTCGTTCAGCCGGTCGGTGACGCTGCCCGGTTTGCCTGCACTCCATGCCGAACGGTTGATCGCGCCCTGTGCAATCGGCCCGACGCTCTTCAAAAAAGCCGCGTCGGAGAAACCGGAATTGTCCCCGATCAGGATCGGCGGCTTGTAGCCAAGCGCCTGCATGGTTTTCATGTAGAGGATCGCATCGGATGTATAGCTGACAAAGATGATGCAATCGGGATTTTTGTCCTTCAATTGCAACACCTGTGATTGCACGTCGGTGGTGTTGGCGGAATAGGGGATTTCCAGACCGATATTGAGGCCATTGGCCTGCGCCGCCTCGCGGATCACCTTGGCGATGGAGGTGCCGTATTCGGTGTTCTCGTTGACGATGGCAATCTGGTCTATTTTGGTCCCTTTTGCCTTCATTTCCTTCAGGAATTCCATATAGATTTTGGCAATATCCGAGGCAACGGGCGTAGTGCGGAAAAACCATTTGAAGCCGCGCTCTGTCAGATTGGCGGCCACCGATTCAGGCGACAGAAACGGGATGCCGTATTTCTCGGCAATCGCGCTGGCTGTCAAAGTAATCCCGGATTGATACGAGCCCAAAACGGCATGGACCTTTTCTTCGGTAATCAGCCGCAAGGTCTGGTTTTGTCCGGCAGCCGGTGTGCCCTGATTGTCGGCAAATACCACTTCAACCTTCGCGCCATTCAGATTGGGCAGACCGGCATCCTTGGCCAGCGTCAAATCACCCAGTTCAGGATGGGCGTTGTTGATGACATCCACCGCCACTTCGATGGCGGCTTTGGCCGAAGCGCCCGCGCTGGCCGCATTGCCGCTGAGCGGATAGACCGCACCGATTTTCACCGTGTTCTGGGCAAACGCCCCCGTCAAACCAAGTCCCAAAACCAGAGCCGCTCCAGCCAGAGCAGTGCCCTTCATCAACCCGATTGTCTTGAACATATCCCATCCCCGATCAGCAAAAGCGTTTCCATGGTCCACACGATTTTTACCGTGTTGGTTCTTTGATTGTCTTGGTTCGCGAGCCTTGCTTGCGCCATGCGCCGGTGGCTCTTTTTCTTGAGTTTTGATGATGCTACTTTATTTTAACCATATGGCTAGTGCTAATTTTTTGCAGTATCAACACCGGCCGACCGGCTGACATACATGTTCTGAAAGCAGGTTTGTATTTGTTTCCGGTTTCATTTTCCTGACTTTTCCGCGCTCATTCGAGAAGCGCAGAGCAGGACAATTTTCAATAAGCGGGCTTGGTAGGAAACCAATCCGGCTTGTCAGGGTCGAGATAGGCCCCTTTGATGCCGTCGACGACATATCGTTCGATCAAGGCCACGTCAGGCTCCACACCCAGACCAGGCCGATCCGGAACCGCAAAACTCCCGTTTTTGAGGCGGGGACCATCGGGTGCTATATCGCCGGCGAGATAGGTTTGCTCGGTGTCGATAGCCAGCGACATATTCGGGATGGAGGCCGCAAGGTGAACATAGGCGGCTTGTGACAGGGCCAGTTCTCCCCCCGAATGAAGCGTGACCGGAATACCGACCGACTCGCAAATCGCCGCCTGCTTGATCACCTGCCAGACACCACCCGATTCATGCGGATCGAGCAACACGACATCCGCCGCACCCGCGCGCACGATATTGCCGACATCACTCAACGTATAGGCACTTTCATCCAGCGCAATCGGTACAGTTTGGCAGACCCTGAGTTCGGCATGTCCTGCCAGATCGTCAAGCTCCAGCGGCTGTTCGACATAGGCAAGATCATAGGGAGCCAATTTGGCCAGTTGCCGCCGCGCGGTCCCCGGCGTCCAAGCGCCGTTGACATCGGCACGCACATCGCAATCGCCGACAACCGTTTTGACCGCTTCGACCAGCGGCACATCCGTTTGCATCGAAACACCGATTTTGATTTTGAACGTCCCAAAACCGTCATCGAGAAAACGCTTGGCCGTATCACGCACTTTGTGCGGATCACTCACAAATATATAGGCCGAAGCGGCAACAGACCCGCGCCACAGCCCGCCCCACAGCGCGCAAAGCGGCAAGCCCGCACGCCGTCCGAGAGCATCCCACATGGCCATTTCCATGGCTGCAATCGCCATCACGGCCGCGCGCTTGTGGTGGTAATAGCCTGCACCCAAAACATGCCGGTGGAAACGCTCGGCGTCGGCAATCGAATAGCCCGCCGCCAGTGGCGCAACGATTTTCGCAAACACCGCAGGCACATTGTCAATCAACGAGATCGTCTCGCCCCAGCCGATTCCGCCATCTCTGGTCTGGATGCGGCAAATCAGGCGCGTGGTGCCCGACCGCTTGCCCGATCCCCATAAAATCGTCTCGGCCAGAGGCATGCGGACCAGCCAGTGGTCAACACGAGCGATCCGGCTGGCATCATGATCAAACTTAGATATGACATTCAACATGTGGATTTTATCTCGTTGTTTGGTTCAAGAAGAGTTGAATTGAACGATCGGATTGAAACGATTGGTCCAAAATACAGCTATAACGCATGATTGAATGGCTGTAGGAGGCTTGATTTTGAAATGTTCACCTTATAAAGTCAAGTTTCATATTTTGAAAGAATCAGGAATGAGCCGCCTCGCCGTTGTCGAAACAGTCCATCGCAATCAAGAAACTGGCCGCGAGATTCCCGGCGCGCAGGCCTTGCGCCGCGGCGTATCTCTGTTGGACATTGTCGCCGATATGCCGGGGCTTCGCTTCAGTGAAATTGCGGATCGTTCAGGACTGACCAAGCCGACGACGCATCGCATGCTGGCCACGCTCGTCGAAGCGGGATTGCTGAGAACCGACGATCGGGATCAAAGCTATCATCTGGGTTTCAAGCTGTTTGAAATGGCCCACCGCGTCTGGGATCAATTCGATCTGCGCAGCGCTGCAGAGCCCGAGCTGGAACGGTTGCGGGATCTTGCAGGCGAGAATGTCCGTCTTGCGATTTTCGATATGGATGAAGTGCTCTATGTCGACCAGCGCGAAGCCGTACAGGTTGTCCGCCTCGGCAATGGTGTCGGGGTCAGAGCGTCTGCCCATGCCAGCGGCGCAGGCAAGGCCATGCTTGCCCATCTCGAACCGCTGATGCGCGAACAATTCCTCAACCGTTTGAAACTACACCGCTTCACTCCCAATTCGATCACCGACCGCGATGCCCTTGTCCAGCATCTCGATATCACCAAAGCCCGTGGCTATGCGGTGTCGGTCGAAGAGCAACATATCGGTGTCAATTCGGTCGCAGCCGCCATTCTCGATCATCGCGCGAGGGCCATCGGAGCTGTCGCGATCATCGGGCCGGCTTACCGTCTCGATCTCGATCGCCTTCACATGCTGGGTCGCGATGTTCTGGAGGCGGCAAGACGTATCTCAGGAAATGCAGGTCAGGTAGCCATGTCGATAGCGATCAATCCGCGTCCACTCGGTGTCGACCGTGACGATGTTGTCTCGGCAGTCCCCACCACGGCTTTTCTCGGCGAAGGGCCGGTATGGCTTCCGACCCAGCAAAAGCTGGCCTTCGTGGATATTCTTGCGCCGGCCATCATCATGTCCGATCCGAAGGACGGCACCTTCCAGACCCATGCCATGCCCGAACTGGTCGGGGCGATTGTGCCGCGTCGGCGTGGCGGGTTCATCGCTGCCATGCAGACCGGCCTGAAAGCGGTTGATATCGAGGCAGGAACAGTCACGACAATCGCCTCTCCCGAAGCAACCAAATTGGGCAACCGCTTCAATGACGGCAAATGCGACCGGCGCGGGCGGTTCTGGGCCGGCACTCTGGCGATTGATACAACTCCGGGCCACGGCAGCCTCTACCGCCTTGATCCGGACGGACGCTGCACCCTGATCGAAAGCGGGTTCCATGTCTCCAATGGCCTGGGTTGGAGCCCCGATGACCGGACATTCTATTTTACCGATTCCGGCGTGCGGAAAATCTATGCCTATGACTTCGATATCGACGCCGGAACAATCGCCAACAAACGCATCTTTGCCGAAGTCCCCGAAGGTGCAGGAGCTCCTGACGGACTGACAGTGGACTCCGAGGGCTATCTCTGGTCCGCCCATTGGGATGGCTGGTGCGTGACCCGCTATGATCCCGACGGGCAGGTAGACCGCGTGATCAACCTGCCTGTTCCCCGTCCGACCAGCTGCGCATTTGGGGGACCCGATCTGACCACGCTGTACGTGACCACAGCGCGCATCAGGCTGTCGGTCCACCAGTTGGCGGAGGCTCCTTTATCGGGAAGTGTCTTTGCCATTCAAACGGGGGTGAAGGGCATCCCCGAAGTCCCCTTTGCAGGTTGATAGGATCATGGTTGCAGTTTCATTGTCCAATGTCAGCAAGTCCTTCGGCACAACCGAAGTGCTCAAGGCCATCAATCTGGATGTGGAGGACGGAGAATTCGTTGTCTTTGTCGGTCCTTCGGGCTGCGGAAAATCTACGCTGTTGCGCATCATTTGCGGCCTGGAAGAGGTCACTGCCGGCACCGTGGCGATGGCCGGCGAAGTGGTCAACGATGTATCACCCGCCGACCGTGGCATTGCCATGGTCTTTCAAAATTATGCCCTTTATCCGCATATGACCGTCGGCGAAAACATGGGCTATGCGCTCCGTCTGGCAGGAGTTGACCAGGCCGAAATCCGGTCGCGGGTCCAAGCGGCTGCACAGGTCTTGCGTTTGGATGCTTTGCTTGAGCGCAAGCCCCGCGAACTCTCGGGCGGCCAGCGCCAGCGTGTTGCCATTGGCCGCGCAATCGTGCGCGACCCCCGTCTGTTTCTGTTTGACGAACCTCTCTCCAATCTTGATGCCGCCTTGCGTGTCGATATGCGCGCCGAGATTGCAGCCCTCAAAGAGCGATTGGGTTCCACCATGATCTATGTCACGCATGACCAGATCGAAGCCATGACATTAGCCGATAAAATTGTCGTGATGAATGGGGGCCATATCGAGCAGACCGGTTCACCGCTGGATCTTTACCGCAAGCCTGCCAATCGCTTTGTTGCGGGTTTTCTCGGATCACCGCGCATGAATTTCATTCCCGCTACCATCAATGCCGCAGGGCAACCCGAAACCGCCCGTGGATGTATCTTTCCTGTGGTAGCGGATACCCAGAAAGGCACTTCGGTTACTGTCGGAATACGTGCGGAGCACACCACGCTCTGCCCGACCGACCGAACCGGTGCCCTCTCCGGACAAGCGAGGATGATCGAACATCTCGGCTCCGATGTCTTCGTTCATCTGAGTGTGGCGGATGTTCCCGAAGCCGTGATCCTGAGGGTTTCGGGCGAGCAGACAATCAGCCTCGGCGACACTCTGGGCTTCGCACCCGATCCGTCTTCGCTGCATGTATTTGATGTCGCGGGCTTACGTCTCGGGACCGGGAGCAAGATCGGGGGTGCGGCATGAGCAATCCGGCACGCTATCCCGATCTCGAAGGACAGACAGTCGTGGTCACGGGCGGGGCATCGGGGATCGGCTCCAGCATTGTGTCGCATTTTGCCGCACAGGGCGCAAAAGTGGCTGCGCTGGATATCGACCGTTCTGCCCTTGATGGTCTGGCCCAATCCATCAAGAAGGAATGCGGTGCAACCATCGAAACCGCCGAGATCGATCTCAGGGACATCACCAAACTCAATCTGATCCTTGCAGACCTGATCCGCACAATGGGTCCGGTGCGCGTGCTCGTCAACAATGCGGGCAATGATGACCGGGTCCCTTGGGATCAGGTCACACCCGATTATTGGGACGACCGATTTGCCGTCAATGTGCGTCATCAATTCTTTGCCGCACAGGCAATTGCCCCTGCGATGGCCGAGGCCGGCGGCGGAGCGATTGTCAATCTCGGTTCGATTTCATGGATGATGGGGGCGGCAGGTTTGATTGCCTATACCACCGCCAAATCTGCGATCATGGGTTTGACCAAATCGCTGGCACGCGAACTCGGCCCACTCAAGATCAGGGTCAATTCGATTGCGCCCGGCATGATCTGGACCCCCAAGCAGATCGCCCGTGCCAATCAGGATGATCCGGCAAAATTCGACCGTTATCTGGATCGCCAATGCATCAAGGAACATCTTGAACCGGCTGATGTCGCGCGCATGGCCTTGTGGCTTGCGTCACATGAATCACGCCGTTGTTCGGGGCAAACCTTCATCCTTGATGGAGGAGTCGTCTGATCGTTCAAGCTGCGGCCTCGCGGACCGCAGCCCGTCATCAATAAAAAGGGCAAACCGCGAGCCCGCTATGGAGGAAGTCATGGTCGATTTCAATCGCCGTCAATTTGGCGGCTTGCTCGCATCGGGTGCAGCCCTTGCGAACTATCCCGCTTTGGCCCAAAGCGCCAATCCCAGTTTCATGAGTTTCACTTTTGCCGAAGATCCGAACCGGCCAATGGTGCAAAAAGTCATCGATGATTTCAAAGCCCAATCCGGCATCAGTATGGAACCGATTGGCTCGGCTTGGGGTGATGTCCAGAAAAATCTGTTGTTGCGGCAGCGTTCTAAGACCTTGCCGACAACCGCACAATTGTCGGAGCGTTGGTTGCCGGCCATTGCAACCATTCCGGAAATTGTCGATCTCGATCAGGCCCTCGGACGCGCCAAACTGGAGGCGGCGATTGATCCTGCGGTTCTGGCCATGGGTCAGGTCGGCGGTAAAACCTTTGCCATTCCGCTGATCACAGGTTCGATTGGCATGATTGCCAACAAGGAGGTGCTTGAAAAGGCTGGCATTGGCGTTCCCAAAACTCTGGCAGAATTCCGCTCCGCTCTGCTCGCCATCCGCGACAAGGTTCCCAATTCGGTGCCATTTGCAGCCGTGACCAAAAACCCGAGCGCGATCCCGCTCGATTTCATGATCATGGTCTGGTTGCATGGAGGCCGCATTATCGATGAAAGTGGCAAAGTGCTCATCGGCAGCGATGCCGGTCGCGCCGCCATGGCCTTTATGGCAGGCTTGATGAAAGACCGCCTGATCGCCCCCGAACTCGATCGCCCCGATTCCCGCCGCCTGTTTGCCCAAGGTGCATCGGGCTTCTTCATCGATGCCCCGCAGGCACGCAGCTTTGTCCGCAGCTTCTCGGGCAAAGGCGAGGCTGCCGATGCCTTTGTGTTGCCGATCCCGACGCCTGTTCTGAAAGCAGGCGATACGCCCCGTTCCATCCAGTGGGGTCACCTTGTCTGTGCCTTCAAAGGCGCAGGGATGGAGGATGCGAATGCCCCCGGCGTCAAATGGCTCAACTATCTGTTGTCGGATGCCGTGCAGGGCTCTCTTGCGCCTGCCTTGTCGGCCCTGCCGGTCACAAAAACGGGCCAGAAATTGCCGATTGTCCAGAATGATCCCTTCTTCAAAAACTGGGCTCAGGCAACAGGGGTCCCGCTGACCAACGAGATCGGCATCTGGTCGAACGGACCCGAGCTTGCAACCATTCTGTCCGAAGAGTTTCAGGCTGCCATTCTGGGCCAGAAATCATCGGATGCAGCCATTGCCTCCATGCAATCGCGCATGGAAGCATCCATGTTGAAACGCGGCTGATCATGGCAACGGGTGTGGATGCAAGCCTGTCACCGCCGCTGTCACCGCAGCCTTCACCGCTTGCCCGCAAGGGCGGGCTGAAGGCGCATGAGCGGCGCATCGGCCGGCTGTTCCTGCTGCCTGCCTTGGCTGCATTCACACTCGTTATCCTCTATCCGTTCCTGCGTGCGATCGGCTATGCCTTTACACGTTCGAATCTCCAGACACCGGAACCCGTCTATATCGGGGTTGCCAATTTTATCTCGATTTTGGGTTCTCCCGAAATCCTCGGAGCTTTCGCAACCACGGCCATCTATGTGGTTTTTGCGACAACCGGAACCGTGATCCTCGGTTTGGGCTGGGCCTTGATTTTGAACCAGCCTTTTGCCGGTCGCTCGGCCTTGCGCGCACTCACCCTGATCCCCTGGGTGCTGCCAAGCACTGTGACCGCTTTTATCTGGGGGTGGATATTCAACAGCCGGTTTGGTGTGCTGAATGCGGTTCTGGTCAGTACGGGAATAATCCCCTTTCCGACCGCCTGGCTGTCAACCACCAGCGGTGCAATGGCTGCCATTGTCATGACCAAAATCTGGTTTTCGATTCCGCTGTTTATGTCCTTTTTTCTGGCCGGTTTGCAAAGCCTCGACAAAGAACAGATCGACGCGGCGCGTGTCGACGGTGCCAGTAATTATGCCTTGCTGCGCGATCACATCCTGCCCCATCTCAGGCCCGTTCTGCTGGTTGTCGTGGTTCTCGGCGTGATCGGCAATCTGCAGCAATTCGATACCATCTTCGCCCTGACCGGCGGCGGACCTGTCAGTGCGACATCTGTGCTGTCGATCCAGGTCTATCGTCTGGCTTTCGACCAATGGGATATCGGCATGGCCTCTGCGCTGGGGCTGCTCTGGGTGGCCACAATTCTGCCCGCGGCCTATTTCTACCTGCGCCATCTCTTGAAGGGAGCCTGAGAGCCATGCTTGATCTCTCCTCCCGCTTTTCCCGTATGGTTTTTGGTGCGGTGGCCATCGCGATCGGGCTGTTTCTGTTTTTCCCTATCTACTGGTTGACGATCTCGGCTTTCAAACCCGATACAGAACTCTACCGGATTATTCCGACGCTCTATCCCCACGATCCCGTTATCACCCATTTTGCCACCGCCTTTGGCCGCGGCAATTTGATGCACCAATTGAAAAACAGCCTGATGGTATCGTGCTCGGCAGCCGCGTTGAACACGTTGCTTGCCATTTATGCCGGCTATTCCTTTGCCAAATTCCGCTATCGCGGCCGTCGCCTCGTGATGGTTTTTCTGCTGTCGGCGCAGGTCTTCCCCTTTGGACTGTTGCTGATCAGCCTCTATCCGGTGATCACCGCCATGGGCCTGATCGACAGCCTGCCGGGCCTGACTTTGAGCTATATTGTCTTCGCGCTGCCGGTTTCGACCTATATGTTCTACAGTTACTTCAGCCAGGTTCCGTCCGAAATTATCGAGGCCGCGCGGGCCGACGGTGCAGGCGAATTGCGGATTTTCCACACCATCGTTTTGCCTGTATCCATTCCGGCCGTTGTTACGGTCTTTCTCTATGGTTTCATGTGGTCGTGGAACGATCTTCTTTATGCCATGACCTTGATCATTTCCGAGGGCAAGCGCACCGTTGGCCCGGGCATGCTTCTGGCCTATCTCAATGAAGTCAATTCGGATTGGGGTGGCGCCATGGCGGCCTCATTGGTGGCATCGGCCCCGATCGTCGTTGCCTTTGCTTTTCTCCAGCGCTGGTTCATCCAGGGCGTTACTGCAGGATCTGTGAAATGAGCATTTTATCCGGCGTATTCCCCGTTGTGCCAACCCCTTTCACTGCGGACGGATCCATCGACCCCGCTGCTTTGCAGCCTTTGATCGACTTCGTCATTCAGTCGGGTGCCAACGGGCTTGTCTATCCGGGCATGGCCAGCGAAGTCGAAACACTGACGGCCGAAGAACGCTTGACACTGGTTCAAGCTGTTGGTGCGGCGCTGAACGGACGGCTTCCCTTCATTGTCGGCGCAAGTGACGCCGATCCCGGACGCGCTGCCGCACGCGCGGAAGAAGGCCGGGCGGTCGGCGCCTGCGCTGCCATGATTATGGCGCCCGCCCATTGCGGACGCGATGTTGCAGCCCATATTGCCTTCTATTCCGACGTTGCATCCAAAACCACGTTGCCTCTGATGCTGCAAAATGCGCCCAACCCGATGGGCGCAGGCCTAAACCCCGCCGAAGTGGCAGAGATTGCCAAGGCCGTCAGCCAGATCCGCACTGTGAAGGAAGAGACGCTTCCGTGCGGCCAGAACATCACCAAAATCCAAACTCTTTCAGGTGATGATCTGGATTGCGTGTTTGGTGGCGCGGGTGCCCGCTATCTGATCGACGAACTGGCACGCGGTGCCGCAGGGACCATGCCGGCTGTCGAAATGACCGATGTGCATGTCAGAATCGTCAACGCCTGGCGCGCCGGTGACGCGCATCTGGCCCGCCAACTCTATTCGCGCACCCTGCCGCTTTTGTTGTTCCAGCAGATTTACCGCGTGCATCTGACAAAGGCGGTTCTGGCTTCCCGCGGATTATTGTCCTCACGCTTTGTCCGCGCGGCCGGACCCCAATTCGATGACGGCGACGAGAAAGAATGCAAGGCTTTGATCGCCGAAGCATCCGATCTGTTTGCCCATCACCGCACAGGATCGTGATCCCCATGCAAGCCGTCGACATCATCACAAAAGTTGAAAGCTTTATCATCTCGATCCCGCGCGAAGTCCCCTATCTGGGTCCATTGCGCGAGGGTGAGCATATCAATGAAAAAGGCTATGTGATCCGCAAAGGCAACCGCACCATTTATCCGACCTCGGACATGTCGGTGCTGATAAAGATCACCGGAGAAAGCGGCAGGGTCGGCTGGGGTGAAACCTATGGCATCGTGGCCCCTCAGGCAGTCAAGGCCATCATTGACGAGGTCCTCGGTCCGGCCATGATCGGCCGTGATCCCGGCAATGCAGTTGTCATTCACGAGGATCTCTATGACCTGATGCGGGTACGGGGCTTCTTCGGCGGCTATTATGTCGACAGCCTCGCAGGGGTCGATATTGCAGTCTGGGATTTATTCGCCAGAGGTGTGAACCGTCCGCTCTCTGGCGTATTGGGAGGCCTGCGCCATTCCACCTTGCCCGCTTATGTGTCAGGTCTGCCGAAAGCCACTTTGAAAGACCGTTGCGATCTGGCAGTCGAATGGGTGGCCAAAGGTTTCAAAGGGATCAAATTCGCTGCAGCCATGTCGGATGACGGCATAGTCCGCGAGATGGCAGCCTTGCGCGAAGCCGTCGGACCGGACATCGACCTGATGGTTGATCTGCACTGGAAATTCACATCCGGACAGGCCATCGGCCTGATCAGGCGGCTCGAAGCCTATAACCTCTATTTCGCCGAAGCGCCCTGCGAGCCCGAAGATCTGGAGGGGCAGGAACTGGTAGCCCGCGGGATCGGCTGCCCGTTGGCGCTTGGCGAGGAATGGCGGACAGTCTTCGAATATCGCCCGCGTTTCGAACATCGCTGCATGAGCATCATCCAGCCGGAAATGGGCCATACCGGCGTCACGGAATTCATCAATATCGGCCGGATGGCCAACGCCTTCCACGTCGACACGATCCCGCATGCAGCCATCGGCTTGGGTATTTTCATGGCCGCGAGCCTGCACGCCACAGCATCCCTGAAGCGCGTGCCTTATCACGAATATCAACATTCGATTTTCGACCACAATCTCAAATTTGTAACCGGCGACATGGCCTGTTCAAATGGATACTACTCGCTTCCGACCGGAGCGGGGTTGGGCGTGGAACCGCAGCAAAGTGTTTTCAACTATGTCATTCATTGATCATCACGCACACATTTCTTGGAAGTAGACATAATAGGACAATTACAATTTTTATATATTACTGAACCAGATCTGTTTGATCAAAAACTACACAACGCTTATCTTCTCAAATCTGGTGAATAATAAGTGTCTCTTGAACGCAGCAATGAACGCGGCAATTTTTAGAGAACAAAAAACCCGCCTGATTGAGGGGCGGGTTTTTTTGTGATTACGCTGATTTGTTTTTGGTTGCGGGGGCCCGCAACCCCCGAGAGTTTCTTCTGTCTTGTCCAATCTAGCGATGCTGAAAGATCTGAAATAGAACTATTATCTTACCAAGTCCCAGAAGCAAACATCGGGATTGGGTGTTGGAGAGGCTGGAAACTGATATTTGATGTCGCTGATGTGTTGCCAGCCGCATCGGTCACGGTCGCGGTCAAGCTGAACGTCTCCGATCCCGAAAAGGCTCCGACATTCGCAGTATAGGTTCCGATAGCGCCAGCCATGAACTTGCATGTCACATCCTTGGTGCCATTGAGGATTTTGATCGTGCCACCCGTTGCGGTATCCGTCAGCGTCAGCACCTTCGAAATGGTGCCGGCCCCCTGCGCAAGTAGCCAAGTCGCCCCTGGTGCCATTGCCGTCCTGCTGCTGAACCAGGCTGGATGGCACATATCCAACACTCTTGTCGTGCCTGCCAATAATGTTATTACCCACCTACCTCCCAAGTGTCCTGAGCTCAATCCAACTGAAAATATTTGGCAGTTGATGCGAGACAATTGTTTGTCAAACAGAGTGTTTAAATCCTACACGGATATCGTCGATCACTGCTGCGAGGCATGGAAAAAGCTCATGGATCAACCATGGAGAATTATGTCCATCGGACTGAGGGATTGGGCGCACGGGTACTGATCACTAGGATTTGGTATTACATTGTCATTTTAGGACAGACCAGAAAGATAATTCTCGAACAAGAAAAAGCGTCCTAAAGCTAATGCTTCGGGGCGTTTATTTTCTGTAGCTGCCGGAGCCCGAAACCCTCGAGAGTTAAAGACCAAATCTCCTATTTAAAAATCAGACCCATTGATTGGTAAATTTAGAATATTAGCGCATTAAATATCTCTCTGAGACCGGCGAGGGCGGTATATTTGGATGCATTTATCCTGTGCCCCCGGCTTGGTGCAGGCAAGTCAAGAGATCAATTGTTCGATTTCTGCATGCATCAGAAAGCAAGAGCTGCCCCGTCTTTTCGAGAATCTGAACCGGCTCGGAAGAGCGGTCGTTTCTGGTCAATGGCAATGATTTGTCCCCCGCCAAATGGCAAGTCGGAACGAGCAACGGGGTGTCCACGGCCAGCGAGGTCATTGAGTGTTTCATTGGAAATCCCACGCTCGGCCTCGAAAGTGCCTGCCAGACGGAACCCACGCGGTACGTCTAGTGCTTCCTGCTCATCCATATCGAAATCGACCATGTTCTGTAAAACATGGACAACACCCGCTGCCTGATATGGTCCGCCCATAACACCGAATGATATTGCAGGCTGCCCATTGCGCATGGCCATGGCAGGAATGATGG
>Ga0214921_10008742_pt1 | contig 13013 bp, 14 predicted proteins | sample LL1505_MetaG_FD_177992 | JGI IMG/M metagenome (GOLD analysis project Ga0214921, IMG submission 177992) | Freshwater microbial communities from Lake Lanier, Atlanta, Georgia, United States - LL-1505 | ecosystem: Environmental > Aquatic > Freshwater > Lake | place: USA: Georgia | collected... | reverse complement strand
ACACTTAACTCATCTTCTACTTTTCTAAAAGGTAAAGACTCATCACCACTATCATTTAAATCTTCACCTCTTAGTGCAGGGAAGTTAAAAGGTGATGTTAAGGTGTTATTAAACCTAACAACACCACCTAAACAAGCTCCGCCACTAGGTGGGTTTTGTTCTAATAATTCTTTAACAGGGAAGTTAGGGTCGCTAATACTAGGATAAGTATTGTTATATAAATCCCCTGTCTTATAATTTACACCTATATCAAAACCTGGTCTATAACTAGGATTACTTGGTGCTGTGTCATCTATATCACCTGAGAAATTCTCTACAATAGTATCTCCTCTTTTAGGTTCAAAAATACCATCAAACGACTCTAAACTACCTGAAGATAAGACTACATAACACCCATCTATAATATCCATAACCCTTGCTACACGAGGTTGTACATCAAAATCTACAACAGCAAGATCACTATTGTTTATTACTGATGAGAAACCTTGTTCATAAATACCATGTAATAAAGCTGACCCTACTGTTAAACCACTATATCTTCTCTCAGCATTACCACTAGATACATCATATACACTCCCACTATTTGAAATAAATTTAGTAGTGTCAGGATTACCATCTATATCTAAAGGGAACTCTTTTAAAGGAACGGCACTTAATATTAAAGTAGGACTTGTAGATACACCTGAATATCCTGTTTTAGAATAATCCCATACTCTAAAACGAGAAGGTCTCTTTTCTATATCTATAGCTGTTATCCCACCTATTTGTTCATATTCACTATTAGAGACACTACCTACAATACGACCTTTAGTCTTATTCTTTAAAGTCCCTGAAGCTAAGAAATAAGCACTTTGTGTTTCTTCAGGATATAAGCGACTATATACACTATTTAACCATAAAGGTCTCCATTTAGGATATATAGTGGTTTCTATACTAGGAGGAAGACCTAATTTTAATCTTCTACTCACCCTATATGAATACAACACTATGTCATCTATTTGGTTTGTGATTAAAGATTTCTGATTATTGAAAACACTATCTATATCATCTAGGTCTAAGTCTGTCCCATATAAAGTCCCATTAGTTATAGACCCATTTTTAACTAAGGGGTCACTAGATAAAAGACCTGTGGGGTTATTAAAAGACTTTATTAAATCTAATGCTACATAGCTAGGTTTTAATTCACCTGTAAGATTATCTACTACACCATTAGCTACATTATAATCAGCTGAGTCTAAATCAAATTTTAATTGTCCGTCTTGATCACCTACTAGATGACCTGTTAAGTTCTCTAAGACATTAACTAGACTATGGTAAAAATCTAAATTAGTTCTTGCGATAATATCTTTAGCTAGACCATCATATAGACCTAAAGAGCGACCATTTTTAGATTTTGTTTTAGTTCTACGACCTGAAGTAGTAGCAGGTACTAATTCACTTGATATTTCACCTTCATATACACTAGGTGATACAATCCTTAAAGCAAATTGATCAGGCTCTGAGATAACAGCCTTAGCTAACATTTGCTTATTTTCATAAGGACAAGCTATGGTATTTGTATAAACTGCCTTATAGGTGGGATATAAAGTGATGCCATTTTCTATTTTTGGATAAATAATGCTTAATCTTGTATGTAAAAAGTAATAAGCAATATCAGGTTGTATAGAAGAAGTAATTAGATTAACTTCACCTGTTCCTTCTACAATAGTATAATCCACACCCTTAACTAATTCTACACCTAAACCATTTGTATATTTAATCACCTTAGCATCATAGTCGGTGAGATATGTACCTTTACCGAATAATTTCACATCACCTTGATTATATACAGGTCTGACAGATACTAAAATAGAGGTGATACTAGTATATGCTTTAAGTTTATTCGTCAAGGTGATGATAGACTTAGTTTTATCTTCATTTAATTGAATATTATCTACTCTATATAGATCAGCATTATTAAGATAGATGAGAGAACCTATATAGACAATATCTCTTAAGTCGCCATTAATAATAAGTTCAAGAGATTTAGGTTTAGCATCTATGGTGTGAGTAATACCACTAAGAGAAGAGAGACTAGCAAAGATATTATTATTAGATAAGACACCAAGAGCAGTGGTTTCATTATTAGCTTTAGCACCACAATTATCATCAGCACTAGATGTAAAGGTTATAGTGGTGATATTAGTGGTGTTGTCATATACAACACTACTTACTACAAATAAGAAATTAGGTACATATAAAACACTACCTACAGATACAAGTGAAGTACAATCTCTATATAGTTTTAAAGAATTAGACCCTTTTAAGACTTGATTTAAGGGGACAAACATAGGTTCGGCTGTTCTACAAGTAGTTTCTCCACCTATTGTTTGTTTAATGCTATATGTAATATAAACTTTTAAGGGATTACCATCAGCATCTACATCAGGTAAACTAGGTAAAGTAATTGTCTTATCTATAAAACTTACACTAGGTAAGGCTGTTCCACCATAACCTAATAAACTAGACCCTACAAATACAGAGGGTGTGATTGTGTTTTCTGTTTCATAGTTATTGTTATTAAAGGTATAGATAAGACGATTAGCCGTAGCTGTTGCTAATTCTTTATTTACTGAGAATAAAATTGTTTCATAGATAGGGTTTTCATTAGTGCCGTCATAACTATACTCATTAGGGAAGTATAACACTTCTAAGTAAATACTAGCATCTAAGGGTTTAACAAAACTAATACCACCATCACTAGGTTGAATTACATATTCACTCTTAGGAACAATTTCTGTTAAGTAAGTAGGTGTAATACCATTAGGATAAGTTTCACTCTCATCTATAAGACTAATTTCTACTGTTGTAGGGTCAGTCATAGGAAGTGGTATATAGAGAACTTCGTCTGTATCTTCTACTGTTGTAATAAAGGTAATTTCACCAAGAACATCTACTGAGAAATCTGTATTTAAAACAAATAGATTAGCACCTACTTTTAATTTATAACTCTCATCTATAACTCTAGGGTCTGTTATATCTACATATAGGGTATCACTAGCTACACCTAAAGAGATAGGAGATAGGATAGTAATATCTATTTCAGTATGGTCAGAGAGTCTAGCTTTAATATTAGGTGTTTTAGTTTTAGGGAGTAATTCAAGTAGAGTATTTACTACTTTGTGTAGTTTATAAATGATAACGAAATCACTGCTATTATCTAGCGAAATAAAGCACTCATTTGAGAGGAGGGTAGGGTTAGGCTCGGAATAGCCTTTAAATGCTTTCCAAGAGCTATCTGAGGGGCTATTAGAGAGAGTAAGGGTACTGCCATTAATATCTTCAACTTTAAAGTATTCTTGATCGGAGTAAATCCAATCACCAATAGAGATAATAGAAGAAGCTGTTTCAAGAGTATATTCATTACCTGAGATAGTAGCTCTAAACCCTTCTTCTATTAAGCCACCAAGTTTAGCAAAGAGTCTAGCATTACCTGAATTTGTATCTACATCAAAATTAGTACCTTCTACAAGAGTTTGAGAAACACCACCTTGTGATAACATTATACTAGTAGTATTTTGTAAGACACCTGGTGTAAGTGGGATAACACTTGTGGGTTCATAAACTTTACTGATAGTGCTTGTTTTCTTGATAAAGAGAATACGATTTTCTTCAAAGTAGTATTTAATATCTTGATCTTCGGTTAAAGTTTTAGTGCCTACTTTAAAGAATTTATTTTTAGCATAGCCTTTATAGTCAATTCTAGGTTTAAAGTCTATAAAGAGAGTAGGTGATGTAGTGAGTTTATCTGAAATAACTTCATTATCTAAGAGAACAGTAGAATTAAAATCATAAGCTGTCTTTTTAGAAGCCATATCTACTTCTATCATAACCCCTGTATTATAAGCATAACCTGTTCCTGTAATGCTATTAGGAACTAAACCTAAATCTTGTAATATAGACACATCAGATGTATCTAAAACAGCAATAGATGTAGTACCACTTAATTTGATATAACCATTTTCACTAGATAGTCCTGATATACTTGTAAATAGGTCAGCGATAGATTGATCTGTACTTTTAGATAAAGGGATAGTAGTAGGTGTGCCATCTACACTGATAATAAGATTACCGTCTTGGGTGATATTATAGGGTTCAGATAAGTTGCTATATAGGGTGGGGGTGGAACAATAAGATTTTAAGGGTACGGTGGTTTGTATAAATTTAAAAGTCCCACCTTGATCTTCTACATATTGTTTAAGGGAAGGATTAATAGTAATGGTGAATAAATCTGTATTGGGTTCTAAGGTGAGATATCCTACGAATTTTTTAATTCGAGTGGGGATATCAGAGCTATAATTTCTTTTATAGACTTTAATGAGGTGACCTAGAGAACTGACTACAAAGTTATATCTATTGTTTAGACCTGTTATATAACCTGACCCATTGGGTCTTACACTATCAGGATCACCATCATCTAAACCTGATCCGTCATATAAAATATCTACACCTGCTTCACCTATAGTTTTATAGGTGATATTAGATAGGTTAGAATTTAAGTCTATACCACCTATAAAACTTATAGGTTTTGAAGTCATCACCACACCTTCAAAAATAAGGTCTAAATTATTGGGGTTATAAACAATAGTTTCACCTGTGGATTTAATTATATAACACTCTGAATCTTCGATATTTGTGGGTAAATCATTAATATCACCTATAAAATTTACATTAAGGTGAGATTGTGTTCCTAATCTAAGTAAAGGAACTTCATATTCTTTTAGAATGGGATTAATATAATATATATTATATATATAAATATTAGTATTATATACAGTACTATATATATTTATAATACCAGTACTGTTAATACCTAAACTCATATTATAAAACCAAATGGTTTCACCTAAGCTAGAAGAAATAATACTAGGATTAAGTTTTATAGAAAAATCATCTAAACCATAAAGACTATCATAACTAGACCAATCATCAGTATAATCATTTATAGACTGAACAACTAAAGAAGTCTTTAAAGGTGAAGAATCGATTAAATCATTACCGATGCGGACCACCTTAATAACATCACCTACTGATCCAATAACACCTTTAGGTGTCTTTATAAGACCATCTTTAACTACACCTATGTTAGAAACAGAACCACCTTTTAGTAATTCAAATTTAGTGCCTTTATATTCAAATCTCTTCTTATAGAGATCATTTCTAGTCCACCAAAATTTAGGTTCTTCTAAAACACATTCCATGTTCTCTAAACCATCATCATCGGATAAGACTTTATTAGGTGCTTTAAAAGTAGTATTAGGTAAAAGAGTAACAATATCTTTAATAGCATCTAAGGTGTCTATTTCATAAGTGGTAATACCTAGATCATCAGTGGATAATTTAGAGAGAGAATAAGTGTAAGTTTTACCATTAGACCATCTGATTTTAGAGTTATTAGCTGATATGAGTAAATATTCTGTTTCATTCTCACCAAAACATAAAGTACCTGCTTTATATGCTGTCCTATCTACAATAATTCTATGAGGTAAATTAGTAGTAGATACATTACCTTCAGCACTACGAGCATCTAAAATAATCATAATATGAATCTCCATTTAATATAATAAGATTAATCCCACTATACCATAAAGGGTTTTATTTATGAATAAACAAATGATTAAGCAGATTGAGTCAGCTTTAGGGAATGAATCCCTTATTGAGACCGTATATAGAAATGAACTTAGAGAACATTTAGGTGGTGAATGGTCTAAACCCCACCAATGTGATGGTGTCTTAACTTTATCTGATGGTTATAAGATACTTATCGAAGCTAAAGCTGATTGTTTTCTCTTAAACAGAGAGAATATAGCATCTGTATTACAACAAGTGCTATATTACTTAAAGAGATTTGAATCTGTGCCTGATTTAGTTCTCTTAGTGGAGAAAAGCACTTATGTATTATTCCCCACTACTATCTTTTTACCTTTATTGATGAAAACAGATATAGACTGGGGTAAAGCACCTTCAGATATGTTTAAGAAAGAGGGTAAATTATATCAAGAGTTAATCATTGTGATTAAGAAGTATCTTTATTTTGTCTTTGAGTTAGACAAAGAGGAATTTACAGATTTGATAGAAATGATTAATGATTATAGACAAGGGTATGACAATAAGAAGTATATCTTTAAATATAGGGAAGAGAGAGTGTTAGGGGATAAGTTAAGTAAGATAGAGGATTTAAACTTTATGAAGGACAAGGGAGAGAGTTTTAAGAGGTTTTTATTAGGGCAAGGGATAGATAAGGTAGGAGATAAGGATAAGCTATTTACTTTATCAAGGAAGTGTGATTTTGGTTATTTCTCAGAGAGTAAGGTTTTAACATATCCACCTTATAATTTTAGTTTATTTGATAAGTATATTGAGTCAGTAGATATGATAGAATTGGAATTGAAAGAGATGTATAAGTGGTGGTTAAAAAAAGTCTTTATGAGTGAAGAGAATAAAGTAGAATATAGGACAATCTTTAAGAAAGTTATAATGGGAGAAGAAGTTTTAGTGGGGAGAGAGAGTATAGAGGGTGTTTTAGTGAATATTAAGGGGTATCATGAGTTTTTTATATGGTTTTATAAGTATACTAGACCAGATTACAGACAGAAATACCAGAAGCAGGTGCAGGTGGAACAATAGGTGCACCTGCAATAAAACCTGTACCTGTTGCACTTAGAAATAAATTAGAGATACCAAGAGCATAACTATTTACAATGGTGGGTAAAGGGGTCATAAGGAAAGAAGCAAAAGCAGAATTTAATAAAGTTAAGAGAGTAGGATAAGGTGCTAAGATAGAAGTACTAATAGTAGCACCATTAGAAACAAGGGGGGATACTCCAGTGAATGGATAAGGGATAGTAGAAAGACCTAAAGCAATCGCTTGAGATATAATAGGAACATCAGGTCCGATATTCCCATTAGTAGCAAAAGCAGAGGTTATAATAGCAGTATTAGGTAAGACAAATATAGTGCCTGTGATAGTGCCTACACCTGCAGATCCAGTGTCAAAAGTATTAACTTTAACAGAAGTTAATAGCCAAGAAGAGACAGCGAGACCTAAGACTTGAGTGGTTTTAATCCAATCAGGACCAGTGAGTGGGGCAGAAGATAGGATAGAAGAAGAAATAAGAGAAGGAGCAGTCATAATATGTGTAAATCCTTTTTAGGTATAATATAAGACAATATACAAGAAAGGAGATATTAAAAAATGTATAACAAAATATCTTTAGATTCGAGAAGACATGAATTTATTAAATTCAATAGGTATATGACCTTAAAAGAATACGCGGAGTATATTGGTAGTGATGTATATAATTACATTACTTATGAAGATGGAGTCTGTAAACTTCATTTAGAGGTATTAGTATTTGATACTGATGATTTACAAGGTATGGAACATGATGGGTGTGAGGTTAAAGTAGAAGGAGAGGGCCCATTTTATATAACACTTACCTTAAGTGATAAGGGATATATTCAGATAGATCATTTGAGGTGGGAATGGGAAAAAGACGAAGATATGTGGTTAATCACCAATCCATATGTTATGGTTAAATATGACAAGGGGTCGTTTATAGAGATGGTGAGTGAAAAAGAAGTAGAAGAATATAAAAATTTCTTATCTACAGATATAGGAAAACATATAACAAAAACATCGAGAGAGTTATTTGATGATCTGTATTATAGAGAGATTAACTTTTTCAAAGCAATGACAATGTTTTTAAGAAAAGCAAACTAAAGGAGAAAAAGGTTATGCTAATTAAGACAAAAGATTATGAAGTACAAGCAGATTTCTTTAAAGTTAAAGGGAGAGCTAATATTGTTGTAGGTCAATACAAAGTAAAGACCTCAATGCCTTTAACTGCCTTAGAAGAAGGTGTTGCTATTTTAGTGCCAAATAGCACAGGTCGATTATTTGTAAGAAAAGGAACAGAAGAGAAGATGTTCATTTTAAGAAAGAATGAACCTGCTGATTTGATGGTTAAAGGTACAGAACTTACTCTTGGTTCAAATGAAGGTGATTTCAATATTTCTATTGATGGAGACATTGAGCTTGTGTTTAAGAGTAATCCTGTAAGAGTGGATTATAATGATCCTATTGTGAAGAAGATTTTGAAAGTAGCTTCAAAGAAGCCTGTTACAAGATTAGGGTTATTTGAAGCTGTTTTGAGCAAAGATGAATATCATAGGTTTGCCTATGGATCATCTAAAAGCAGGTCATTAAATTATTATGGGAAATATTTATGGCCGCTAGTAGATGACGGAAAGTTAAAAATTGTAGATGGTTTGAGAAGAAGATATAGCAATTTATTTCAAGCTGTTTAATATAACCCATTCATGATTTACCCCTGGACCACAACAATATTTACTATCTTCTAAAGTCCATTGTGTTCTTGATATACCTCTCTTAGATTTAAGAGCTTTTTCAGCTTTCATAGCGATAGACCTATTAGGATAGGGCCCGTAAACAGCTCTTGGAGACCAGGGTCTATATTGAGATGTAAATTTAGCCCCACCTTGAATTTCACCATTATGTTGCCTGAGTCTTCTATTAAGATCAACAGTGCAACCTACATAATAAAAACCTGGTAATTCCTTAGTTCCTTTTTTATTGTATCTTTTTTGGTGGGATTGTATTACATAAACGAACCACATATTTTTTACTCCTATATAGCATAAACTATAATATAGCATAAGAAAGGATATATTAAAAATGACTTTAAAGAATGAAGCTCTCTATGAGCATTTATTTAATTTAAGAGACATGGTAAATTCAATGATGTCTTTTGAAGATTGTTGGTCTTTACAATATGCTGTAAAGAATAATGTAATCACACACATTAATGCTCATATGGAGCAGTTATATGAGCAAGAGTATTTATCACCTGTAAATGTTCTATTAGAAGATTTAGAAACAGTGACAAAGAAGCCTAGCTTAAAAGAAGTCTTAGATGTAAAGAATCAAGTATTTACAGTAGCTAAGTTTATAGGGAACACAGAACTTAAAGAAGTGAGTCTGACATTAAATAATTTAATAGGACTTATAGAAAAAGAATATATGTAATGTTCAAAATCTTCACTTTTTGAACAATAGGGTATATGTAATGTTCAAAAACAGCACTTTTTGAACATTAGGTATAAGAACACTCATAAGCTAACTCGTCTATCACATCTGTTTTAATTTTTTTACCCCTAAAATCACCTAGTCTTGTTATAATTCTGCCTTTAGTATATTCACCATAAGGTAATCTGCCACCTTCATGGACTCTTAAAATTACTTCTTTAATAAGTATCTCATCTATATTCACATTTAATACAGTCAGTCCTTTAGGGTTTTTATATTCAACTCTAATTTGATGGGTCGTATCAGTGGATACGACACTAGGTAAAACAACAACATCTAGTAATGTAATACCTTCTGTGGTATTAAAGATATGTTCAAAAAGTTTTTTTTGTTCACTCATATTCATCGTAAATCTCACAAGGAAGTGTAGATATGAAAGTCAATAACATTAATATACCTTACAACATAGGTGTATATAGTCATAAAAATGCAATCCCTCGTATTTTAAAAAACCAACTTGGTGCTAATATACTTAAATCTGAAAGTGATATAAAACCACCTAATATTGAAATTATAAAAGTGGATTTCAATATAGGTTATACTTTATATAACATGACACTTGATTATAAAGGACAAGCGATTAAGAAAGTTGTAGTTGAGTGTGGTGAGAATATAGAAGAATATAGAAACATATATGAAGCTATAAAGGGGATAGAGAAATGAAAGCAGATTATGATGGGTGGAAATTGGCTTATGAATTAAAATCTCAAGGTATGAAATGGGTCGAGGTAGGTGAAGTATTGGGTATAAGTGATAGAAATGCTAGGCGAAAAGCATACAAATGGGAAGTTTTAAATAATTTAAATAAGCCAAATAATAGCAAAATAATAGCATATGCTTATACACTTGCAAAATTAGGTATGAAACATAAAGATATAGCAAGATTATTAGGAATGCCTCTTAGAACTCTTAGAGATAATTTTTATAAACATAGAGATAGGACAGGAATAGAAATAGATAACACGAGAAAAAGTAGAGGGAGAGTCGCTTTTGAATTAAGAGAAAAAGGACTTAAATGGTCAGAAGTAGCAACTATGGTAGGGTATAAGAATGAAGCTTCAGCGAGAAGGGGTGTTAATTATTGGATTGAGAAGAATACATCCACACCCTAAATTTATTGCCTTTGTCATTCTCTTCAGTCAATTCATTTTCATGTAAAGAGATTTGAAGTTTAGGACTAGGGAGTCTTATTCCATTTTTACCTGTATCTTCGGCTTCTAAATTACCTTTTTCATCTTTAAATACAAGATAAGCATAAGGTAAATTATAAATCTCACTTAATTTATTACAGAATAGAATAGCTTGAAACCAAGCACTTGATAACGACATTTCCCAATCTAAATCGTGTAAGTCACCTAAAACATATTTATATTGAGAATCATCTATAAAATCGGTGATGATAAAATCATTTATTTGAGTAGTTTTAAACATAGAATACCTCCTATATGATATAATATAATACCTTCATAGACAAAGGAATTTTATGAGAAAACCACTTAAACCATTTTTTAGTTACTTTGGTAGTAAATACTTTTTAGCTAAACATTATCCTAGACCTCAACAAGAGGTGTTAATAGAACCCTTTGCAGGATCAGCTTGTTATGCACTTCATTATCACTATAAACAAGTTAAGTTATATGACAAGTACGATGCTATTTGTGGAATATGGAACTACTTAATTAAGGTGAAAAAAGAAGAGATACTAGATTTACCTTTAATTGACTTTGATAAGAGTTTAGATGATTATAATCAAATCCCTCAAGAAGCTAAATGGCTAATAGGGTTTTGGTTAGCTAAGGCTAGAACTATACCCACAACTAAAATGTCATCTTATTCTACTGAAAGATTTGAAATAGACCGAGCTGATTCATGGAACCCAGCAACTAAAAGAAGAATAGCAAATCAAGTCGAGTATATAAGACATTGGACAATCGAACAAAAATCTTATGAAGATATAGATAATGAACAAGCTACTTGGTTTATAGACCCTCCTTATGAAAGTGAGGGTAAAGCATATAAAGAGAGTTCAAAGAATATAGATTATAGTCATTTAGGTGAATGGTGTATGGGGAGAGAGGGTCAAGTGATTGTATGTGAGAGTAATAAGGCTAAATGGTTACCCTTTGAGCCTTTAAAAATTATATTGAATAGTGGTCGAGGGAGGACAGAAGAAGTTGTATGGTTAAATGAGAATAATATAAGACAAAGAACTTTATTCTAAAGGTTTATTGTAATTGTAATAAACCGATAATATCTCTTACATTAGACATTTTAGTTAACTCTTCACCTGAAAAATCATTTCCAAGATCAGCATTGCTTCTACCATAAGCAACTTTAGTATTATACATACCCTCAAAAATATTGAGTGTTTGTTCTACGATCATATCTTGGTTACAATGAAGATCAAGAACAACGGATTCACCATTTTGATTAATACATTCAATACGGATGACATGGGTAGAAGGAAATTGAGGGGTAGGGTTTAATGCTTTCACTTCAAAACCTTCTAATTGATATGCTCCCTCTTTTAAAAGATTCTTGATTTGAAATTGTACGAGAGCAGGGTTAGCAATTTGATGTCCTGCTTTTTTATTTAATTTAGCTTCAAGTCTAGCTAATCTTGCTTCTAAGGAAGCGATCTTTGAGTTAAACATGGTATATCTCCTATAATATAGTAACCTAACATTTAGAATTTATATAAAGGAAAAAAAACTAATGAGACCACTTAAACCATTTTTTAGCTACTTCGGTAGTAAATACCATCTAGCTAAACACTATCCATCACCTAAGCATAATATACTAATAGAGCCGTTTGCAGGTTCGGCTTGTTATGCCTTACACTACCCACATAAACAAGTTAAGTTATATGACAAGTATGATGTTATCTGTGGGATATGGGATTATCTAATTAAGGTGAAAAAAGAAGAGATATTAGACTTGCCTATGATAGATTTTGACAAATCAGTCAATGATTACCCTAGTATCCCACAAGAAGCTAAATGGTTAATAGGTTATTGGTTACATACCTCTAATTATAGACCAGATACTAAATGGACAAGTAGGTGTAAGAGTTCGGCTCAAGGATTTATATCTAAAGCAGGTGAAGTATATAAACCTAGAAATTATAACACATGGACTGAATTAAATAAGATTAAAATCGCTGAACAATTACAATATATTCGTCATTGGACGATAGAACAAAAATCTTATGAAGACATAGACAATGAAGAAGCTACTTGGTTTATAGACCCTCCTTACCAACATGAGGGTAAGGGTTATGCTCATTCATCTAATAAAATAGATTTTAGTCATTTAGGTGAGTGGTGTAAAGGAAGGGAAGGGCAAGTAATAGTGTGTGAAGGAGAAAAAGCAACATGGTTGCCCTTTGAGCCTTTGAGAACAATATTAAATTGCCAAATGAAAGAGTTTAATGAAGTTGTATGGTTAAATGACCAAAACCCAAAACAACAAACATTATTTTAATATAAGATATTGAAACTAAACAAGGAGATATACATAAATGTATACAAGAGAACGACTAATCCAATTTGAAGCACAATTCTTACGAGGCTTAAGAAAGCTAGATATAGAAAAGAGTCTTAGTGAATTAAATGATAACACTAGATACTTAGATTTAATTGTTTTATATACAGGTTTATGTCTTAAAAAAGAAGAAGACCCTAGAAGATTAAATTATGTAGAGTGTCTATTAAATAGTCAGAAAGGCAACGATGAGGTATTAAATTTTATCTTTAATCGTTTGGCTTATAAACATTTATAAAATTATTCGTCATCTTCTTCAGGTAGTATTTCAGCAATAGATTTAGTTTCTTTAGCTTTAGCAGGTTTCTTAACAGGCTCTACT
>Ga0214921_10008741_pt1 | contig 13014 bp, 6 predicted proteins | sample LL1505_MetaG_FD_177992 | JGI IMG/M metagenome (GOLD analysis project Ga0214921, IMG submission 177992) | Freshwater microbial communities from Lake Lanier, Atlanta, Georgia, United States - LL-1505 | ecosystem: Environmental > Aquatic > Freshwater > Lake | place: USA: Georgia | collected 2015-05-28 | reverse complement strand
GTTTAATGTGAAAAGTATTTTACAAAGCAGTACGATAACCAAGTCTGCTAAAAGAAAGCTTAAAGCACTAAGTCATTATGGATTTAAAACAAAACTAATATATAAAGCAGGCTGTCTAGGTAGAGAAATTAAAACCTGGAGTGAATGGGGAACAACAAAAGGATGCCCTTGTTGTGGTCATAAAATCAAGATTACACTATCTGAACGTATATTTAGATGTAATCATTGCAATTATGAAGCAGGTAGAGATGATAAAGCAGCTTGTTGTATTATGTTAAAGTATTTATCCGGTGTTTGGTAAAGCTAAATTCTAAGAGAGCTACCTCCAGCTATAAAGGCTGCTTTGCTGTAAAAAGCATTGATGTAAAAATATAAAAGGAGATACTTTGATAAAAAGTGTCAATTGATCTATAGCGGACCAAGATAAATCTAAATGCGTTTATAAAACTGCTCCACCAAAAACTATTCGATGTTCTACTCGTAAAGAAAAAGCATGCAAAGAAGAATTAGAAATTTGCAACTGGGATGGAGAAAAATGCACCTACAAAAATCCTAAACTAAATAAAGCACCTAAAGAACCTAAAGAAACTAAAGAACCCACGTACATTCTAATGGATCGCATGTTTTTTCAGATTTTCGTCGATTACAATATATAATATTCATTTTATATATAAAGACATTAAATAATTAGTAACTTTTTTTCTGATAGTGTTTGTATTTAATTTATCCATGATAAAGAAAAAATCTTGCAGCCGTGTAGGCGACGACAAGATTTTATTATATATAATATTTTAGTTAATGTCTTTATATTCTTGTATAGTAATAAAAATTTGAATATGTATATTCAAGCTAATATAAAAATGACGAATATTGAATTTATAGCGGATCTTTATAAACGTGGATTAGCTTATGAATGCGATTCTTATATTGTGTTTGATTCATCGCGGCTTGTGTTAAGTGGTATAAATCCACCATTTGTTCAATATCCGATTTTGTTTGGTAAAATGAAAAATAAAACAGATTTCCCGCTATGGGCACCTTATCCTGAAGGAACAGAAACACTATGGGGTCGAGGAAATTTAACAGCAAATACAGAGTATTTAAAGATGTTTATATAATTTTTCTTAGTAATATAAATTTCATTTTTGAAAAATTTATAAAACTTATATGCAAATAAAGATTATTGTATGTTAATTTGTTTTTATTTCTGTAAAAACTTTATGATTTTTTATATTTTGAATTTTCTGGCAGAGCCGAGCGCAAGCGAAAAAGTTCTATGAAAAAAAAAGTAAAAGAATACAGCAGCACTTAAAGGACTTCTAGCACTTAAAGGATTTCCTAGCACTTAAAGGATTTCCTAGCACTTAATTGCGCTTTATTCTCATAAATTTAAAATAAACATTAAAATAAAAATGAAATCAGATGCGTCAAGATTAGAAGATATAGAAAAACGTCTTGCAAAATTAGAAAAAACATATCTAGGTATTACAGATTTTCATAAAGGAGAGATACGTCTTATAGAAGAAGAAGGGACAAATTCAGTGTTGGAATATTTAAAAGATAAATATAAAGGATTTTTAGTATTCAAGCCATCTCGAGATTATATTAAACGTGTTCGCAAGCCTAAACTAGAAAGTGAAATCACAGAATTTGATGGTATTTTAATATTATCCAATGATCCTAAAGATGTTAGAAGTGATTTATTGAATTTATATATAACTGAAGATAAGCTTCAAAATAAATTATATGAAAATGAATTACGAAAGACTATATTAGAAATAGATGAAAAATTAGAATTATATAGTCAAATTGTAATAAGCAATGTTTTATCACCGAATGTACTACAAAATCCTAAGATTTTAAAAAATAGTAAGAAACATTTAGAATCTGAATTAGATAGACTTAAAAATACAATTACGGTATCACCTGATCCAAATTATAAATATACGAGAATATTTGTAATTGTAGAAACAAAACATAAAGTAATCGCTCTTGATATTGAAAACAAGTTGCAACAACTAATTGAGATAAAAGATGTAATTCATAATGCGCGATTATATTATGAAGTGGCGAATCCTGTTAAAGATTATAATAAAGCTTATAAACGTTTATCAAAGCAATTACGTAGAAAAACATTGAATCTAAAAGAATTTAATACTCGTAAGAGAGAATTATTACAAAATCCGAAATATAAAGAGAATATAGATAAGAAGCTTAGTGATGCGATAATTGATAATGATTGGACAGATGACTTTATGAAATTATGTGATTATGAAAATTTCGATTTTGATGAGGTTTTATTATTTATGGGCGGACCATTATGGGAAGATGATAAATTAAAAACTAAACTTTTATCAGATAAACATGGTATTATAACACAAAGTATGAATAGATATGTAGTAGAAACTGGGTGATATGTGTTCGCGTGCGAAGCACTTAAGGCGTGCGAAGCACTTAAGGACTGAAGATCCTCCTAAAGATTTTTACTGTATAAAAGTATATTTTTTTTCTCAAGACTTTTTAGATTTTCTAAATTGATTTTTAAAAAGTTACAAAATAAAATTTATAAAACTTATATGCAATTAAAGATCCTCCTAAAGATTCTTGTATGTTAATTTGTTTTTTATTTCTGTAAAGACTTTAGAAATTTTTCAATTTTGAATTTTAGAAAAGTTCTTTAAAAAAACAATATACTTTTATACAACAGCACTTAAGGAGTTTCTAGCACTTAAAGAACTTCTAGCACTTAAAGAACTTCTAGCAAAAGGAAAGGTGCGGAAAACCTGGGTTTTCTGCAGCACTTAAGGAACTTCTAGCACTTAAGGAACTTCTAGCACTTAAGGGATTTGTATCAGGAAAGGTGCGGTAGGCTACGCTGTCTGCAGCACTTAAGGAGTTTATATCAGGAAAGGTGTGGAAAACCTGGGTTTTCCACTAGGAAAGGTGCGGTAGGCTACGCTGTCTGCAGCACTTAAGGAGTTTATATCAGGAAAGGTGCGGTAGGCTTCCTGACTGCAGCACTTAAGGAATCTCAAGCAAGGAAAGGTGCGGTAGGCTACGCTGACTGCAGCACTTAAGGAACTTCTAGCACTTAAGGCTTTTCCACATATAAGGAAAAAGTGATATATAAATATATAAATAGATAAATAGTTCCCAAAAAATTGATACATAAACATAATCGAAAATCCCCAAAAAATTGATAAGATACATTTCATAAAGAATTCAAATATGTTCAAAAGAGAAGAAGTTATACCCTACTCGAAGGATCAAGATATCGTTTTCCAAATCATCAGCTGGCATGCTTGTGATCAGGAAGATGATGACGATAACGATGAAGAAGAGTCTAATATGATAAATAAAAAGTATTTAGTGAAAATTTTCGGTGTGACTGAATCTGGAATCTCAGTTAGCGCTAATCTTACAGACTTTCCTCCTTTCTTTTATATTAAATCACCTATTAACCTCAACGATTTTCAAGTTAAAATGATTAAAGAATTTATTGTAGAGAAACTACATTATAAACAGAAAAACAGTATTCAAGAAGTTAGAGCTATGAAGAAAAAAGACTTTTGGGGTTTTACCAATAATACCAAGTTCACTTTTGTCAGAATTTCTTGTAAAAATCTTGAATGCTTTCGAGCTGCCGCACGCATATTTCAGAAGAAAGTTATGATTCCTGCTATATGGAACAAAGACCTATATTTTAAACTATATGAAAGCAATATTGAACCATTTCTGCGTTTGGCACATATTCGAAATATTAATCCCGCTGGTTGGGTTAAAATCCCAGCTAAATATCATACTGCTATTAAAACTAGCCGTTGTCAAATCGATGTTACTTGTAGATGGTCTGCCATCGAATCAGTACAATTGGAAAAGATGGCTCCATTTGTGATTGCCAGTTTTGATATTGAATGTACCAGCAGTCATGGCGATTTCCCTGTCGCTAATAAAAATTATAAAAAAACAGCTATCGAACTTATAAATCTTTTAAATAATGGGTTTACTAAAGACTCCCTCATGCAAGAAATTTTAAATATCTTTAACCATAATACACCTGGAAAATTAAGCAAAATCTTTACTAAAAAAGAAGTTACAGATTTCAATATAACCATGTTGAAGAGAAATATGGATGATATTTACGCACTTCTCAATAACAAAATTAAATTTACGTCGAGTACTCGTGACTCTACCATTAAACAACTCACAGAAACATTGACCAATATTCTACCCACTCAAGAAGGTGATCCTATTATTCAAATCGGAACTACTGTTCATAAATATGGCGATAAAGAATGCGCCTATAAAAATATTATTACATTGGGAACATGCTCAGATATAACTGATGCAGATGTTATGGTCTGCAATAATGAGAAAGAATTATTACTAAAGTGGAAACAACTCATAAATCGATTAGATCCTGATGTACTTATTGGATATAATATTTTTGGATTTGATATGTCTTATATGTATGAACGTGCTCGTGAACTTAAGATTGATAAAAGCTTCTGTGAAATTGGTAGACTTCTTGATCACGAAAGCCCCTATGTAGAAAAAGCATTAAGCAGCAGTGCTCTTGGAGATAACTTGCTTAAATATATTGATATGGAAGGCCGTGTATTAATCGATATCATGAAACTAGTTCAACGTGATCATAAACTGGATAGTTATAAGTTGGATACCGTAGCTAGCAGCTTCTTAGGTGGAAAAGTTATTGGATGCAGTGGCGGCGGCAGCAGCGAGCGAAGCGGCGAGCGCGTAGTCATTGATAATATTAAAGGAATTTCGGTAGATAGTTACATTAAATTCTCCGATAATGACCAGAAATATAAAATACTTTCGATTAATGTTTTGGAGTCTACTGGTGGATATGAAATTACTCTTGATCAACCTCTTACTACCAAAGAAACTAAATGGGGATTGGCTAAAGATGATATTACGCCTAGGCAAATCTTTGAATCTCAAAATGGTACTGCAGATGATCGCGCGATGATTGCGAAATACTGTATTAAGGATTGTGCTCTTTGTAACTATCTCTTGATGAAATTAGAAACCTTGGCAAATAATGTAGGTATGGCTAATGTGTGTAGTGTTCCTCTTAGCTTTATCTTTATGAGAGGACAAGGTATTAAAATCTTTAGTCTAGTCGCAAAACAATGCCGTGATGATGATTACCTGATCCCATGCTTGAATAAATATAAACCGCCAAATGCGGCGGCTGATGATGAAGACGAAGATGAGGAAGGTTATGAAGGTGCGATTGTTTTGGAGCCTAAAGAAGGTATTTATATTGATGATCCAATTGCGGTATTGGATTATGCCAGTTTGTATCCCAGCAGTATGATTAGTGAGAACTTAAGTCACGATTGTATTGTATTGGATCCAAAGTATGATAATTTAGAAGGTCTGGAATATTTAGATATTGCTTATGATATTTATGAGAAAGTCAATGAGAAAAAAGTTAAAACAGGAGAACGTGTATGCAGATATGTACAACTGCCTGAAAAGGGTATTATCCCGCGAATTCTGATGCATCTATTGAAACAACGTAAAGTGACACGAAAGAAAATTGAATTTAAAACAGTAATTACTGAAGATGGTCAGTCTATATCTGGCTTAATGAAGGATTCTGGGGATTCTGTAGTAATTAATGATGTGATTATTGATCGCAGTGTAATTAAATCAATTACGGATACATATGATGATTTTCAGAAAGCAGTACTAGATGGTCTACAGCTAGCTTATAAAGTTACAGCAAATAGTTTATATGGACAATGCGGTGCTAAGACTAGCCAGATTTATATGAAAGATATAGCAGCTTGTACGACTGCGACAGGACGTAAAATGATTATGATGGCTAGGGATTTTATCGAGAAGAATTACCCGGCTGAGACCATATATGGGGATTCTGTTACGGGTGATACTCCTCTTATTATTAAATTTAAAGATGGACTTATTGATATTATTACAATTGAATGTTTAACAAAAGAATGGGTTGAATATCCAGGATTTAAAGTTGGCGACATAGATCGCTATGATAAAGAACAATCATTTCTTGATGCAGAAGTTTGGACCGATGGAAAATGGGCGAAGATACATCGTGTTATTCGTCATAAATGTAATAAGAAGTTATATCGAGTTAATACATTCAAGGGATGTATTGATGTTACCGAAGATCATTCGCTTATTGATATTAATGGAGAGAAAATTAAACCGATGGATTGTATTGAAGATGAAACAGAATTGATGCATAGTTTTCCAGATGAATTTAATGAGACAGTTATGGAAATGCGAGAATATAAATGCGATAAATTTATGAAATTACCAGAAGAGTGTGAATCCGAATATAAATGTAAATGCTGTGGTGAGATGAAACCTCCTGGTGAATTCTATTATTGTAATAAATCAAATGGAAATGGATATTTCCAAACAGCTAGATGTAAATTATGTGTTAAAATTAAGACTGCAGAACGTAAAGGAAAAACAGTCGATACCACAAAAGTTAATACAAAGATTTTGAATTATAAAGCAGAAGCGAAAGTGATTACCAAAGAGGAAGCATGGGTTTGGGGAATATTCTTTGGAGATGGTAGTTGTGGAAGTTATGAATGCGAATCTGGTGGTAAAAAATCATGGGCTCTTAACAATACAAATTTGAAATATCTAAATAGAACTCGAGATTACTTATTGATGTGCGAATCTCGTGAAATTGTCAGTGATTTTAAAATTTTAGATACGATTGAATCATCTGGAGTATATAAATTATCTCCAGTTGGATCACCTGCGTATATGGTAGAAAAATATAGAGATTTATTTTATGACAAAGATAAACATAAAAAGGTACCTCAATTGATTCTAAATGCATCTAAGGAAATTCGAGAATGGTTTTTAGAAGGATATTTAACTGCAGATGGAGCTAAAAAAGAAATGAATACTGGTGGATTAAGTTTTGCTTGCAAGGGAAAAATTGGTGCACAAGGATTATATTATATTGCAAAATCGATTGGATGGACTAATTTACGTATTAATATTCAGAGCTATAAAGAAAATACATATTGGATATATCATATTCGAGGAGAACAATATTATGATGAAAATCAAAATAAACTGAAAAAAATGTTTGATATATTTGAACTTAAAGAAAATGATGAAAACTGCGAAGATGATGAAGGTGAAGAAGGTGATAAAAAGAAGCCGATTTTAAAAATTAAATATAATCGTGATGATTACGTTTATGATATCGAAACGAGCGCCGGTCGATTTCATGGAGGAGTTGGAGAAATTGTAGTCGTAAATACGGATTCTCTCTTCGTTAAGTTCACCCTGAAAGATGGTCTTGGAAATCAAATTCGCGGAAAAGATGCAATCCTGCCATCCATCGAAATGGCCATGGATGCTTCCAAGCAGTTCAAAAAATATTTGAAGCCACCCCATGATGCAGAGTATGAAAAAACATTCTATCCATTCATATTGTTCTCAAAGAAGCGTTATTGTGCGAATAAATACGAATATGATGATAAGAAATGTAAGATGAATTCCATGGGTATCGTATTAAAACGCCGTGATAATGCGCAAATTGTAAAGACCATATATGGTGGTGTATTAAATATTATATTAAATGAGCAAAATATACGTAAATCCATCGAATTTATGAAAGATACCCTGAAAGAGCTCATTGAAGGTAAATATCCTCTGAGCGAACTGATTGTATCCAAATCTCTCAAATCCGATTATAAAGATCCAGATAAGATAGCACATAAAATGTTGGCAGATCGTATGGGTGAACGTGATGAAGGTAATCGACCCCAGGCAAATGATCGAATTCCTTATGTGTATGTGCAAATGCCGCCTGCGCCTAAGGGTAAGAAGATATTACAGGGTGAGAGGATAGAGCATCCAGATTATATTATCGAAAATTCATTAAAACCTGATTATGAGTTCTATATTACGAATCAGATTATGAAACCTTGTTTACAATTATATGCGTTGGTGCTAGAACAACTGGATGGTTATAAGAAAAATGTGGATTATACGGAGTTGAAAGAGAGATTGATTAAAGAAAAAGATGGAGATTTGAAAAAGGCGAAGGATCGATGGCATGATTTACGAGAAGAACATGTGAAGAAATTATTGTTTGAGCCGATTCTAACGAAATTGACAAATAAAAAGAATAATAATCGGGAAATTACGGATTATTTTAAGAGGGTGGCGGATGAGTAATATAGTTTATGTGTTTTTATTTATTTTGACTTAGGCTTAGAAGTCTTAGATTTTGCTGCAGTCTTTTTCTTGGCAGGCATTACTGCCTTTTTGGCCTTTTCACCAACTTTTCCAACAGCCTTAACTGCTCCCTTAACTGCACCAGTGGCAGTCTCGCCCACTTTCTTTCCTACCTTAACCACACCCTTAACCGCACCCTTAGCAACATCTCCAACAGCCTTAACCATCTTTCCAAAGATGCCAGCTTCTTCTTTCTTAGCAGCAGGCTTCTTTGAAGCAGATTTCTTCTTAGTAGCTCCACCAGAAGCAAAGACTCTTTCATGTGCAGATGCATTTTGAGCAAGAGGAAGTTGTAATTGTGATTCTAATCGTGCGTCCATATTTATTTATAATATATATAGATATTTAAAATTTTTTATATATAAGAGTATAAATTTATTATAATAACATAAACATAATGACCAGCGGGCTTTTTAATACAGGTAATACTTGTTATATAAATACAATCATTCAATGTCTTGGTCACTGTCCAATGCTACTTAAATATATATTAGAATCATGTTCCAATATTGAAGATAATACATTTGCCACCAACTTTCATGAAGTACTTAAAGAACTCTGGATTAATCAGAATAGCATCATTCCGCGCAAATTCTTACGCTTTCTTAAAGATAATATTAAATCGATTAATATTTATGAACAAAATGATATTCATGAATTCTGTACCATATTTATCGATAAATTAAACCAAAGTGTATCTAAATCTATTACTGTAACCAAAACAGATTTAATTAAAAAATATAATTATTCAAACTCAGATATTGATATTCAACGATTTAAAATGGATGTAGCATGGTATGACAAAACAGGTAAAGAATATTCACCTTTAGTACCCATGTTTCATGGTCAAACTATTTCGCAAATTATATGTGGTCATTGTGATAAAATATTTCATAATTACGAAATCTATTCTAATTTTCTATTACCTATTACAGAAAATACACACGATTTATATGATTGTTTTGATGAATATTTTCAGGAAGAATGGATTAATGTAGAGGATCCAATATGGACATGCGATGAATGTAAACATAAAGATAAATCATGCAAAACATCCAAAGTATGGCGCTTTCCTCATATATTAATGATCTCATTAAAACGATTTACATTCGATCTAAGAAAAAATAATAAAGCTATACAAATTCCTGAAGTATTAAATCTATCTAAATATTGTTTATCTGGGTCCGTAACAAGTAATGAAATTAATAATGTTTACCAGCTACAAGCTGTCGCACATCATCATGGATCTAGTGATTCTGGACACTATAACGCAATATGTAAAAATGAAAATAAATGGTATTACTGTGATGATATTACTGTTAAAGAAATACAAGAGCCACTTCATGAACATGGTTATGTGTATTTCTACACGCTGTCAGCACGCTAACAGCACGCTAACAGCACGCTAAACAGCACGCTAACAGCACGCTAACAGCACGCTAATAGCTACACCTTGGAAAGATCATAAAATGATTGAGGCAAATGTGTACCATCACGAACAAAACCACCAGTCTGTGGTAGCTGAGGAAACCTTGAACCATCTCGAACAAATCCACCTTTTTTAGTTTTTTTGCCTCCTTGCGCAGGTGGAGTAACTTGAGCAACTTGTTTCGCTAAAACAGTTTGTTCTTTTTCGAGTTGGGCTTTAGTAGAATCGGTAGTTTGTTGCATCTTCTGATGAAATTCATTTAATCTAGTTCTGAAAAATGCTAGATCTTGCGCTGAGATGCCTTCCTCTGCTTTCATTAAAACAGTTAAAATAGTTTGAATCATAGTTTCAGCATATGCATTTCTAGCTTTTTCATTTGCTTCAATTAATTCAATCGACTTTGCTGTAAATGATGTTACTGCTGAATTCATATTTTGTAAATATGATAACACCCATATTTGAGTTAAAATATATTCATATTTGAAAAATTGTTCTTTTGCCTTCATAATTGCAATATTATCAAAAATAGTTGCTATTTTATCGCTTTCTTGTCTATTCGCTTTTAATAGTGGCGAGTCAAGAACTTCTTTCTTAGAAGCCTCAAATTCTTTTGTTTTATTTGCTTTTAAAAATGTATAAAAGTTCTCATATTTAAGCTTATCTCTAAGATAAGCTTCTTTTTGATCTGGAGTATAGCTTTGAATGCTTGCATTCGATTGTATATGGTTATTAAATGATGTATAATATTCAGCAATATGTTTTTTAATATTTTCATCTATAGGAGTGGTACCTAATGCAGCTTGATTCGTTTCTATATATTTTATCAAACTATTGATATCATTGGTATCTTTATAAGTTGCAGTTAAACCTTGTGCTAATTCTAATTTACTAAGCAAATCTTTAACAGGCACAAATGTGGGCAATTCATTTAAACTTTTAACTGGTGTAGGCACTGAAGCCGATGAGGATGTTTTAGTAGTGCTAGATGCTACTCCCATTTATATTTATATAAGAAAAATATGTGTTCTAATTTTATAAATTATAATAATTCTAAATACAAATGGGAATTGCAGAAATTTTCATCAGTAATATATTTGATATATATCCAAGTGAAGCATTTATAAAACAATTTCTATCAGAGAATTCACTCGATATTGGAAAAATATTAAACCATGATTTTCTAAAATTATCAATTTTATATTCTTATATATGGAATATTATATATAAAACATTCCCAACTAAAAAAGACTTTATTAATTATGTTGATTTTATTAAAATTATACCCGAAGCATGCCCTAATAAATATGATAAGGCTTTTATAGAAAATATTCTAAATACATTTATGCATCTGAAGATCGGTATGGTTGCTCAATTTGATTTTAATAATGTATTTAAACAGATTGAAGAATTCTCTAAGAATCTTAATGACCATAAATTTCTACAAAACTTTCTATTTCGTAAATGGCAATATCGATTTTTAAATAATTCTCCTCCTTCTAATCCTCATATTTTAATGAGTTTTGTGGAATTATATAAATCTTATGAAGCTCCTGATATATATGAATATCAAATCAATCCGATCAATAAAAATTATAATGAATCTATTATATTTGAAGATAATGATCACATATACCTAAATGAACATGAAAAAATACAATATACAATTTATAAAGATTACCATTATGCTATGAAAGCCATTAATCAAATCGGTATCTTGTTTGATGTGAAAACAAAAATGCATGACCATATATTAGCGTGCTGGCTAAATATATTTTATACCAATTATAAAGATAACCATATTCATTTATTTAACTGTACTGGAAAGCATAATAATGATCCTACATGCACTTATACAATTAATCCAACAATAGTACATATTCTACCATGTATTTTCTCGAAATTTATATATGTTTCTTATAAGAAATATCCTGATATTCGAGCTTTAGCTTTGAATTCTATATATCATAAACATACGGCTGATGGAATCGTCAGCGAAGCGACTGGGGAGAGCGAAGCGGCTGATGCGAGTGAAACGGCGGAAATTCCTATGATTACACAATCCTACGATCATTATATTATAAATCGTTTAGAAGATTTGGAGATAAATACGCATATAGGAAAATATGTAATTATGGATCCTATGCTTAAACAAGAGAAAACTCATGATATATTAATGGGATTTAAAACATATGAGGCAATTAAAGATAAATTAATTCAAGGATATTCTTATTCGATTGCATCTCCTACTGTTAAAGGTTCTTATGTGATTGATTTATTTAATGAAGTTGATATATTAGATCATATGGCAAAAGGAGCTTTACCTATTGTTAAAGATAGTATATATGTTAAACCAAATATTACAGGTATTAAGATCCCAGATAATAAATCACCTATTGATGTTATAAGAGAACATTCACAAGATACCGATAAAATTATATCTGATAGTATTCGAAAGAATCTCCGGCTAATTGAAATATTACGTCATGAAAGCATGTTTACATATTTCTGGAAACAACATTTAGATACACAGTGTCCAATTCGTGCTTTTAATGGTAGAAATGGTATGATACAATATTTTAACTTTTGCTATTCTTATTTTCTGAAAAATATTGATAAAATTGCAGGGATTGAATGCAGCTGGGCTTCTGGTAATAACACTGCGACTACTGCGTACAAAGCTGTATTGTTGGATAATCGTCCAAATCCCTTATCTGTCTTATCTGTGCTATTTACCTTAAGTAACTTAAATGTAATGTGGTCATGTAAACTATATACAAGTGCGAAGGGTATGGCTTATTATCGAGAATTATTAGGAGATTTAGCCGAGGTAGTGGAATGGCCTGATTTGAATGTTAATAAATTCCATATAGATGTATATAATAATATCTTAAAATCTAGTGAATTTTGGAAGGATATTAATGCTGAAAAGACACTTATTATTCAGGATGATGGTGTGTTGTTAAGACCAGGAATTGATCGTTTTATGGAATATGATTATATAGGAGCTAGTTGGGTAGATAATATAGCTAATGAATATATAAAGAAAAATATTACTGCGGATTTAGTGGGTAATGGTGGGTTTTCTTTGAGAACAAATTCACAAATGATTCGTGTATGCGATACATATGTAAAGGAAAAATCATGGTTGTTTTATAAAAATATTACTCAAATTCCAGAAGATGTATACTTCATTTATGGCTTAAAGAAATTAGCTGATTGTAAATTGCCAATTGCGGACTTGGCTAATCAATTTGCTAGTGAACAAATATGTCATATGGGAAGTTTAGGCGTTCATAAAGTATGGG
>Ga0214921_10008740_pt1 | contig 13017 bp, 13 predicted proteins | sample LL1505_MetaG_FD_177992 | JGI IMG/M metagenome (GOLD analysis project Ga0214921, IMG submission 177992) | Freshwater microbial communities from Lake Lanier, Atlanta, Georgia, United States - LL-1505 | ecosystem: Environmental > Aquatic > Freshwater > Lake | place: USA: Georgia | collected... | reverse complement strand
ACACCTTTGGCTTGCGCGGGCACACGCAAAGCCGCAGCGTCTAATTTTTGTTGAATGCTCTGCCACAAAGTTTCAGCGCGCTCTTTGGCGTTGGGCAAGTGCAAAGCACCGGCAATGAGTTGAATCACGCGGTGCATGTCTTCTTGACTTTGGGGTTCCAACGCCACCACCTTGATGCCCATCGACTCCAAGCGCTGCGTGACGCGCGAGGAACGCGCCAGCAAGACCAAATCGGGTTTGAGTTTGACCAAGGCTTCTAGCTGGGTGTCGTCGAGTCCGCCTAACTTCGGCAGCGACTTCACGCGCTCTGGCCAGTTGCTGTAACGGTCCACACCCACCAACAACTCGCAGGCCTTGAGCTCGCACACAATTTCACCCAATGAGGGCAACAAGGTAACGACGCGTTGCGGTGCTTTGTCAATGACCACCACACGGCCGCGATCGTCGGTCAACTGAAAAGCTTTGACGACTTGCGACGTCTCTGTTTGTTGAGCCTGGGCTATGAGACCGACCCCAGCTCCAGTTAGCAAAGCGCCAGCCAATACGAGAGGTCGAACTAATTTCATAGCCATCATGACGAGATACTGGTGTGTTGCAGCATCAATACTTAGGCGCCCACTTCAAACCAGCAAACACACCCCGCTTGGGTGTGTTGTAACCGTAGATGGTTTGGTAGTCGGCATTGCTAGCGTTTTCAAGTCGCAAGGTCAGGCGCAATTCTGATGTGAGCGCTCGGCTGGCGGTTAAATCGACAACGGTGTAAGCCTTCAATGTTTTGCCAGCATCTTCACGCGCGCCGTTGTAACGCAACTGAATGCCAGTGTCCCACTGGTCAATGGTTTGCGACAAGCCCGCTTGCGCCAAAGTTTTGGCGCGTCGCATCAACACTTTGTGCGTGATGTCGTTTTGTGGATCTTGCGATGTGAAGCTCAAACGCCACTGTTGCTCGCCCACTGAGGGCAATTGCCACTTGCCAGCAAGCGCCACTTCTACACCTTGGTTGCTGGCTTTGGCAATGTTGGTGCGTGTCCAATTGGCATCGTTATCGATCAGGTCGGTGTATCGATTTTCAAAGGCAGTGAGGCGTGCATTCCAAGTGGCTTGCGTGTATTGCACGCCCACTTCATTGGACCTTGCCTGCTCTGGGCGCAACTTTGAATTGCCACCCCAGGGGTAGTACAAGTCATTGAAAGTGGGTGCCATGAAACCGGTGGACGCACTGGCTTTCAAACGCAATTCAGGTGTGAGGAAATACGCGTAGCCTGCGTACCAGGTATTGGCATCGCCGAAATCAGAGTATTGATCTTGGCGCACATTCAATTGCCATTGCTGATTTTCCAATTTGCCTTGATAACCCAAGCGCCATGAATTGACGCTTCGTTCGGACACACTGTATTCGGTGTCACTGACCACTTTTTGACGTGTGTTTTCATACCCCGATGTGATCGAGTGGTTGGGCCACAAGGACCACACCGCACCCACCGCAGATGTTTGCGATTGAGAATTCACAAAGTAGGGATAGGCCGTGACCGCGGCATTCAGATTGTCTTCTTGCTTGCCGACCGACACATCCAATAGCAAATCTTTGCTGGCTTTGTAACTGGCGCTCAGCAATGCATTGCGCAGCACACTCTTCGATTCATCAGCCTGTTTGGCAGGTCCCCATTGGCTGTCGTATTGCACAGTGGCGTGTGTTTCACGGACCATCAAACCAATGCGCCCCTCGTCATAGTCTTGTGAAAAATTGACCGCATTGGATTGGCGTGTGTAGCCATCGCGATCTGGGTTGGTGTCAGGTCTTTGCACTGGGTTAAGGGCGTTGAATCCTTTGCTGTCGATTTTTTCAGACGACGCATTGACACCAAAACCTGACGCCCATTTTTGACCTGCACTGACTTGAGCACTTTTGTAACTGTTAGAACCCACTTGCCCAGAAGCCTCTAACCAAGGGCCTTTCGAGCCTTCACCCGAATTGTTGCGTGTGAAAATTTGAACCACGCCGCCCAAGGCAGCACTTCCATACAAACTCGACACATTGCCACGCACCACCTCAATGCGCTCAATGCCGTTCAAGGGCAAATGTTCTAGCGCGGCCAAATTGAAGTTCAGGTTGTTCATGGGCAAGCCATCCACCAACACCAAGGCATGACGCGATTCCGCGCCGCGCATGAACAAGGTGGCCACACCGCCCATGCCGCCAGACTGCGTCACTTCCATGCCTGCCAAATTTTGTAGCAGAGAAGGTACATCTTTGGCCATCGTGCGTTGAATGTCAGCACGCGTGATGAGCGTGACATCGGGCAGCGCATCTTGTGCGCGTTGTAGCATGCGACTGGCCGTGATGACAGCGTCGGGTAAAAGGGTTTGAGAAAAAGCCAGGGGCGACACGGCCAAGCTGACCACAAGGACTTTGCGTGCGAATTTCATGAATAACCTAAGCATCCAGTGTTCTCACCGCCTTCCCCGACAGTGCATGAACGATAGGCCTCTCTTGCGAGAGACCGCCTAGTTGGCCGGTATCCGGGCTAAGCAGAACAACCTTCAGCGCCTTCCCAAGCACCTGTTTCAGAGCGCTCAGTGGCAATTGTTGAAAGCGGGGCAAAATGCCCGTCTGCTGACCGTTGCGGGGGCAGCGCAGGTCAAGTTCACCCCGTAGGGGCTCGCTCTCCTGCTTCCCGTTGAACTGAGGTTTGTGAACCAAACCCCGAGCACCAACGAATGACATTGTAAGATGTGAACTTGCACCAAACCTACAATGAGTGACTTTACAATTCATCTGACATGACGAATCCCACTACCGTCGACCAGATTGCAGATCGTGTGGAGCACCTCCTGCTCCGCCATGAAGAGCTGCAAAAGACCAATGCACTGCTGCACCAGCAAGTGCTGGCCCTCTCTCACGAGCGCGACTTGCTCAAGTCCAAATTGGCGGCCGCGCGCTCCCGGGTGGATGCTCTGATAGAGCGTCTGCCTCAAAACTCCCCCACCGACGCCGACTCATGAGCACCAAACAACTCGAAGTTCAAATCATGGGCCAAAGCTACTTGTTGGGCTGCCCTGAAGGCGGTGAAGCCCGATTGTTGGCAGCCGTCGACAAAGTAGACCAAGCCATGTGCAAGGTGCGAGACGCCGGAAAAATCAAAGCGCGCGATCGCATTGCGGTGTTGGCGGCTCTGAATTTGGCTTTTGAACAAACCGAATCTGCAGCCAGCGCAGAATCAGAATCAGCCATTCAAACAACTCAAGCAGCCCCTTTCAGTGACTCCGACAGTGAACGCCTTGGTCAGTTGCTCAAAAAGCTCGATCAAGCCCTTCACCAAGACGGTCAACTGATTTAAGTTCACGCCAGTCTGTTCAACTCAGCCTACAATTGCGCTGTCTGCGGTGCATGCTGGGCTTTATATTTCCTTGAACCAATGCTCTTAGAGCCCGGGCTTGGTACATTGTCTGGTGAGCGTGATCGTCTCGCGTCAGATGAACCCAACGCCAGTCTGCCCTCGCCCACCTGAACCCCGGTTCAGGATGCCGGTCCAGTGGCACTTGCAGACACCTTTTTAAAACAATTTGAATCCGCCGGTAGGAGATCCACATGAAGTGGCTGCGCTATTCATACCAAGGCCAAGTTGGCTTGGGTCAGTTGGTGGGTGACACCCTCCATGTACATCAAGGCAATCTGTTTGAAAATCCCCAACCCACTGGACAAATTTTGCCCTTGTCGGACGTTCAGATCTTGGCGCCTTGCCAACCCACCAAAGTTTTGGCGCTTTGGAACAACTTCAAAGCGGCTGCCGAAAAAAATGGCTGGAATGCACCCTCCGAGCCGCTTTACTTTCTCAAGTCGCCCAATTCTTTTTCTCATCACCTGCAAGCAGTCATTCGGCCCCAACTTGATGTGGGCCGGGTGGTGTATGAAGCCGAGTTAGGCATTGTCATTGGCAAGCGCGGACGCGACATTGCTGTTGAAGATGCCGCGCACTATATTTTTGGCTACACCTGTGTCAACGATGTCACTGCAGTTGAATTGTTGCGCTCAGACGCCAGCTTTGAACAATGGACCCGTGCCAAAAACTTTGATGGCTTTACGCCATTGGGGCCTTGGATCGAAACAGACCTAGATTGCAGCCAAGCCGTGGTCAGCGCTAAAGTGAATGGGCGCGAGCGCCAAAATTACCCCGTCAGTGACATGTTTTTTTCACCGCACGAATTGGTCGCCAAACTCTCCAGAGGCATGACCCTAGAAGCTGGTGATGTGATTTCTTGCGGCACGTCACTTGGTGCCATGCCTTGGCAAAATGACGCAGTCGTCGAGGTGTCGATCGAAGGCATTGGCACCCTCTCCAACACCATGAAAGAGTCAGCATGAGTTTGAACATTGCCATTGTGGGCGCAGGCGCCATTGGAGGCTACCTGGGTGTCAAGTTGGCCTTATCAGGCAACAACGTTACCTTTATTGCACGCGGTGAAAACCTCAAAGCCATTCAAGCCAACGGCATGACCCTCAACTTGGAAGACGGCACATCGCTGCATGCCCCTCAAGTTAAAGCGTGCACCATCGACCAAGCTACACCGCACGACTATGTGTTCTTAACCATGAAGTCGCACCAAGTCAGCCCTGTGGCTGCCGATATTGGAAAACTGTGTCATGACAAAACGGCTGTTGTAACGATGCAAAATGGCGTTCCTTGGTGGTACTTTTACAACCTGGTGGGCGAGTACCAAGACCGCCCATTGAGTTCCATCGACCCTGGTGGCGCACAGTGGCAGCACATTGGCCCTGAGCGTGTCATTGGCGCAGTGGTTTACCCCGCTGCTGAGTTGATTGCGCCTGGCGTTGTCAAACTCATTGAGGGCAACCGCTTTACCTTGGGCGAGCCCAGTGGCGAAAAATCAGAGCGTGTGACCGCTCTGGCACAGGCCATGATTGCGGCCGGATTCAAAACCCCTGTGTCGACTGACATACGCAGCGAGTTGTGGGTCAAGCTGTGGGGCAACCTCACATTCAACCCCGTGTCTGCCTTAACGCATGCCACCCTGGAAGATATTTGCAATTTTGACCTCACTCGCAATTTAGCGGCACGCATGATGGCAGAAGCACAAATTGTGGGTGAGAAACTGGGCGTTCAATTCAAAATCAGCATCGACAAACGGATTGCAGGCGCTCAAGCTGTGGGCGCCCACAAAACCTCCATGCTGCAAGACATTGAACACGGCAAAGCTTTGGAACTAGAAGCCCTCTTAGGCAGCGTGATAGAGCTGGGCAGAATTTGCAACATGCCTACCCCCACACTCGACTCGGTTTACGCCATGACGCGCTTGCTAGAGCTAAGTGTGTTGAGAAAAGGCAAGGGACTTAGCCTCGACTGAGTTTTTTCAAGAGGCCCAAAGCTGGCCAGAACAGCATGATCAGCGCCAAGCCGGTGATTGAGCCGGCCAAAGGCGTGACCACAAAAATTTCCAGGCTGCCTTTGGAAATGAGCATGGACTGCCTGAAACTGCTTTCTGCCATGTCGCCCAGCACCAAGGCCAAGACCAGAGGGGCCATGGGGTACTTGAGCTTTTTGAAGGCATAGCCCATCAAGCCAAAGACCAGCATCAAAGCGACATCCAGTAAGCTGCTGTGAACCGTGTAGGCCCCCACAGCGCAAATCACCACAATGACGGGCGCAATGATCGAGAACGGTATTCTCAAGATGGCTGCCCACCAAGGCACTGTGGTCAAGACCACAATCAAACCCACAATGTTGCCCAAGTACATAGAGGCAATCAAACCCCACACAAAATCCTTTTGCTCTGTGAACAACAAGGGGCCAGGTTGAAGTCCCCAAATTAAAAGCCCACCTAGCAGAACAGCCGCTGTCGGTGAGCCAGGAATTCCCAGCGTGAGCATGGGCAACAAGGCGCTGGTGCCAGCAGCATGGGCCGCCGTTTCTGGCGCAATCACCCCCTCGATTGCACCTTTTCCAAAGTTTTCTGGATGTTTGGAGATGCGCTTGGCCGTGCCATAACTCATGAACGAAGCAGGCGTAGCGCCCCCTGGCGTAATGCCCATCCAGCAACCAATTAAGCAAGCGCGCAAGGAAGTAGCCCAATATTTTGGCAACTCTTTCCAAGTGTCGAGCACGTCTCTTAGGCTTATGCGGCCCTTCTGTCCTTTAAAGGCAAGGCCTTCCTCCATGGTGAGCAAAATTTCGCCAATGCCAAAGAGACCAATCACGGCGATCAAAAAGTCAAAACCCTTGAGCAAACTTTCTTGACCATAGGTCATGCGCAACGTGCCGGTGACACTGTCCAGGCCCACTGCAGCCAGCGCAAAACCTAACATCATGGCCAACAAGGTTTTGACGGGAGGCTCTTTGCTCATGCCAATGAAACTTGCAAATGTCAGCAACTGAACTGCAAAAAATTCAGGCGGTCCAAAGTTAAGCGCGAATTTAGCCACTACAGGCGCTAAAAATGTCACCATCAGAACAGCGACCAAAGCGCCTACAAATGACGACGTGAAGGCCGCAGTTAAGGCCTGAGCGGCCTTGCCCTTTTGCGCCATGGGGTAGCCATCAAAGGTGGTGGCCACAGACCAAGGTTCTCCAGGAATATTGAACAGAATGGACGTAATGGCGCCACCAAACAAGGCGCCCCAATAGATGCAAGACAGCATGATGATGGCAGAGGTCGGTGACATGCCAAAGGTCAGCGGCAACAAAATGGCCACGCCATTGGCGCCGCCCAAACCCGGCAACACACCAATCAAAACACCCAAAAAAATACCAATCAGCATGAAGCCAATGTTGGGCAATGTCAGCGCTACTGCAAAGCCGTGAAACAGGTTATTGAGTTCATCCATGATCAATAGCCCATCCAAGTTTCAATGAAGCCTTTGGGCAAGGGCAACTTGAACCATAGTTCAAACAAGGCAAACAAGGCCGCGCTGATCCCAAAGCCGACAGTGATTGACTTGACATAGCTGTACTTTCCTTGCCAGACCATAAAAGCTGCAACAAAAATAAGTGAAGACACATAAATGCCCAGGACAAAAATGGCCGCTGTGAAAACCGTTGTGGGAATGAGCATGAGCAGCATCAAATTGAACTCATGCTTTTCAGCAAAGACTTCTTGGCCGTTGTCTTTTTTCCAAGTCAGCAAGGTTTGCAAAATAACCCAAGCCGAGCCGCCCAACAAAAGGCAACCAATATAAAAAGGAAAGTAGCCAGGCTCTGGACCATCACTGCCCCATGACTTGCCTACGCGAATACTGTCTGTGATGACCAACAAGCTCACACCCATAAAGCATCCAGCCACCAACAACTCCATCCACCGCATTTGCAGGTGTGAACTTGATTTCATGATGAGATCCTTTGGAAGTTTTACTTGGCCAAGAAGCCGGCTTCACGCATGAGGCGGAAATGCTCCACTTCTGCTTTGAGCAACCATTCTTGAAATTCTTGACCCTTCATGAAGGTGTCCTTGAATGCACCTGTTTCCATGAACTCTTTCCACTCGGGAAGTTGGCGTACTTTTTGAAACACATCGTTGTAATAGGCAACTTGCGCTGGCGTAGATTTAGGTGCCATGAAAATGCCTCGCAGCATCAAGTACTCCACATCAAGCCCTTGCGATTTGCAAGTGGGAATGTCCTTCCACGACAGTGTGGGGGTAATTTTTTTGGGGTACGGCATGACTTGCGCATCAAACACACACAGCGCTCTCAAAGTGCCGCCTTTCCAATGGGCCACCGCTTCAATGGGGTTGTTCACGGTAGTGTCTACGTGTTTACCCACCAGTTGAACCGCCACATCGCCTCCGCCTTTGAAGGGGATGTAAATCATTTTTTTGTCGATGGCTTTTTCAATGGCAACCGTAATGATCTGGTCTTCTTGTTTGGAACCTGTTCCACCCATTTTAAATTTACCAGCCTCACCTTGTTTCATGGCCTTGCTAAAGTCGGCCACCGATTTATAAGGTGACTCGGCATTGACCCAAAGCACAAACTCGTCCAAAGCCAACATGGACACGGGCGTTAGGTCTTTCCAATTGAAGGGCACACCCGTTGCCAAGGGTGTTGTGAATAAATTTGACAGCGTGATGATGATTTTGTGACCGTCAGGGCGAGCGCCCTTGGCGTCCAAAAAACCTTCAGCGCCAGCACCGCCCGCTTTGTTCACCACCACCAAGGGTTGAGCCATGAGTTTATGCTTGGTAATGACACCCTGTAAAAATCGCGCCATTTGATCGGCACCCCCCCCTGTGCCTGCTGGCACGATGAACTCTACGCTTTTGGTGGGCTCCCAATTTGCCTCTGCAAATGAGCTTAAACAACAAAGGCTGCCAACTACCAAGGCAGCTGACTTAAGGGCTATCGATAGGCGATTTTTCACATTGAACTCCTTGGTATTTAAATAAACTGAAAAGTATCGTAATAGAATAAACTGTATTCTGTCGAGACCTAAATCCTCTAAATTCAACTTTTTTTTCACTTACTGATGAAAACCCTCATAGAACTTCTGGCAACTGGAAACCCTCAATCAGCTTGTTTATCTGCCGCCAACTGCGCGCCTCTTTCTTACTCAGCTTTGCGTCAACTGAGCCAATACGTCCAAACTCAGTTCAACCAAGTGGGCATAGGCCGCAACGATCGAGTGGCCTTGGTATTGCCCAACAGCGCTGAAATGGCCGCCAGCTTTGTCACGGTGGCCTGCTGCTGTACATCGGCACCTTTAAACCCCAGCTACCGTGCAGACGAATTTGAGTTTTATTTGAACGACTTGAACGCCAAGGCTCTGGTGGTTGAGAAGGGCTCCACCAGCCCAGCAGTTGCTGTCGCGGCCAAAATGGGCATTGCACTCATTGAACTTGAACCCACGCCCACACTGGGTGCTGGCTCCTTCACTTTGAACATGAATGGGCTTGCACCCAAAGCTGCCCAGCATCCAGGCGATGCTCAGCCAGACGATGTGGCCTTGGTTCTTCACACCTCTGGCACCACCTCACGGCCCAAGATTGTGCCGCTCACACATCGCAACGTCAGTGCTTCCGCACAAAACATTGCGACCAGCACGCGGTTTGTCAGTACTGATCGCGGCTTGAACGTCATGCCTCTGTTTCACATTCATGGTCTCATTGCGGGCATCTTGGCGCCTTTGTCTCAGGGCGGTGAAGTCTATTGCACCAGCGGCTTCAATGCCTTGAAGTTCTTCAGCCAAATGGATGAAGTCAAGCCCACTTGGTACACAGCCGTACCCACCATGCACCAGGCTATTTTGTCCCGGGCGAACAACAACAAAGAGGTCATTGCCAGAGTACCACTTCGCTTTATTCGCTCCTCTTCGTCTTCCCTACCCCCACAAGTTTTGGCAGAGCTGGAAGCCACCTTCAAAGCACCGGTCATTGAAGCCTATGGCATGACCGAAGCCGCACACCAAATGGCTTGCAACCCCCTGCCGCCTGGCCAAAGAAAGCCTGGCACAGTGGGCTTGGCTGCGGGCCCTGAAATTGCCATCATGAATGCTGAAGGTGATTTATTGCCCACCGGCAGCACCGGTGAAATTGTGATCCGTGGCAACAACGTCACGCCAGGCTATGAGAACAATGAAAAGGCCAACTCTGAAGCATTTACGAATGGGTGGTTCAGAACGGGCGACCAAGGTGTGATGGATGCCGAAGGCTATGTCAGCATCACTGGCAGGCTCAAAGAAATCATCAACCGCGGTGGCGAAAAAATCAGCCCTCGCGAAGTCGATGAGGTTTTGATGGACCACCCTGCTGTAGCCCAAGTTGTTTGCTTTGGCATTCCGCACGACAAACTGGGTGAGGAAGTCGGTGCGGCGGTGGTGCTTCGTGAAGGCATGACGGCCACCGAAAAAGAACTTCGCGAATACACAGCCACCCGTTTGGCTGATTTCAAAGTACCTCGCAAAGTATTGCTCATGGACGAAATTCCAAAAGGTGCCACCGGTAAATTGCAACGCATTGGCATGGCACAGAAGCTCGGACTGGCTTAAGCTTCATGGAAATTCAAACCTTTTTAGAGCTGGGCATCACCGGCGCAGTGGTTGGCTTCATGGCAGGCTTGTTGGGCTTGGGTGGTGGCTTGATCATGGTTCCCGTATTGAGCTTCATCCTCGGCAAAATGGGTGTCGCTGAAGACCTGTCCATCAAAATGGCCATCGTCACTTCGATGTCAACCATTTTGTTCACCTCCATCTCCAGTGTGCGAACACACCATAAGTTGGGTGCAGTGCGGTGGGACCTGGTCAAAGGATTGGCGCCGGGCATTGTCCTAGGCAGTGCCATGGCCAGCTTGTGGATTTTTGTTGCGGTCAAAGGCGCCACATTGGCCATTTTGTTTGGCGTGTTTGTGTCCTACTCTTCTTTTCAAATGTTCATGGACAAAAAGCCAAAGCCCTCTCGGCAAATGCCTGGCTTTGTCGGGCAGTTGGGCATGGGTGGTCTGATTGGCATGCTGTCTGGCTTGGTTGGTGCGGGCGGCGCATTTGTCAGCGTGCCTTTAATGACTTGGTGCAACGTGGCCATTCACAACGCCATTGGCACCAGTGCCGCATTGGGTTTTCCCATTGCGTTGGCCAATGTCACTGGCTTTGTCATCAGTGGCCTGCAATTAGACAATCTCCCTCCTGGCGCACTGGGCTATATCTGGTTGCCTGGGATGTTGGTCATTGCCTGCTTTAGCGTTGTCACAGCGCCTTTTGGTGCACGTGCTGCACACCGTCTGCCGGTAAAAAAACTGAAAAGGGTGTTTGCATTCTTCTTGGTATTTCTGGCCATGTACATGTTCAACAAGGGCATCAACGCGGCTTGAACAACCGGTCTGAATGATTGGACAGGTGCTTGTCTTCTTTTAAACAATGCACCATGGGGCTTGTTGATGAAACAAGCCCATCCACAAGGCCCAGCCTGAAGTGGCCACCAAGGCCGCACCAGCCAAGCGAACTCCCCAAGCGCCATCACCAAGCGCATTCATTTGCAACAACAACCAAGGTGCCAAGCCCAAAGTGACGCCACTTCCTAGAGCAAAGCAGGCCATGGTGATTGCGCCTTCCAAAGCATTGCCCGTCAGCGCGGCCACCATCAGGGCTGAGTAAAGCAAACCGCACGGCATGAGAGCCCATAGCACGCCTACCGCCCAAGGTGCCACCTTGCCTAAATGGGTATTTCGACCTCGAATTTTGGACCACAGTTGTTGAGCGCTTTTGTCAAGCCAAACAGGTTGCTTGGCTTGCCACACCAAGAGCAAACCCAACACCATAGCCGCCACATGCAACATGCTCCAAACTGGCCGCAGCACTGCCGACTGCACCGTGAGCCAACCCAAAGCTTGAACACTGAAAGCCGCCAAACCACCCATGAGGCTGTAACCTGCCCAGCGGCCTAGCTGAAATGAAACGAGCACCCTCGTTGGATGTTGGCCAGCAACACGGCCCATACCAGCACAGGCAGCACCACACATGGCCACGCAATGTGGTCCACCGGCCAATCCCATGATCAAAGCGGTGACCGCCAAAGAAGTCTGCATTAAATGATTTTGGAAAATCGAGTTCGGCTGCGATCGCTTTGGAGATATTTGTCAAACACCATGGCCACGCCTCTCACAAAAAACCAGCCTAGGGGCGTGACTTGTAAACTGCTGGCAGACAAGTCCACCAAGCCTTGTGTTTGAAAATTTTCTAACTGACTCAATTCAGGCGCAAAATATTTTTTCGAATCGATCAGCCAAGACTCGCTGAAAGATTCAAAATGAACATTGCCTTGGCACATGATGGTCATGATCCATGCACGGCGAATCATGTCATCGCGCGACAAAGTCAAACCTTTGATGACGGGCAGCGACCCCTGTTCCAGCATGTCCACGTAAAGATCCATGGTTTTGGCGTTTTGACTGTACGTGCCACCCATGCGACCAATGGCCGACACGCCAAGGCCAATCAAATCACAATCTGCTTGTGTGCTGTAACCTTGAAAATTTCGGTGCAAACGCCCCTGTCGTTTGGCCACGGCCAAGGCATCGTCTGGCAATGCAAAGTGGTCCATGCCCACATACACATAACCGACATTCATCAGAGTCTCCATCGACTTAGAAAGCATGGCAATTTTGTGAGCAGCTGCTGGCAATTCTGCTACCAGAATTCGGCGCTGGGGTTTGAATCTCTCGGGCAAATGCGCATAGGCATACAGGGCTATGCGATCGGGTCGCAAGTCGGTGACTTGCTGCATCGTGCGCTCAAATGAAGTGGGAGTTTGTTGAGGTAGCCCATAAATTAAATCGACATTGATTGAATCAAAACCGAGCTGGCGTGCAGATCTCACCAAGTCAAACACTTGCTTAGCGGGTTGAATTCGATTCACCGCTTTTTGCACAGCCAAGTCAAAGTCTTGAACGCCAAAACTCAGGCGATTGAACCCTAGCATGTGCAAAAATGCCAAGCGTTCTGGGTTGACCGTTCGTGGATCGACTTCGACAGAATATTCGCCACCTGCCGTCAAGTCAAAGCTTCCCTTGATCATGGCCATGAGTTCACCCAATTCAGCATCGCTTAAGAAAGTGGGCGTACCGCCACCCAAATGCAACTGGCTCACAGATTGCCCCACTCCCATGGCGTCTGTGTAAAGTCCTATTTCACGCTTCAGACATTGCAAGTAAGGCGCTGCCCGCTCGTGGTGCTTGGTGATGATTTTGTGACAAGCGCAGTAATAACAAAGTGATTCGCAAAAAGGAATGTGCACATAAAGTGACAACGGCTTGTTTGTTGACCCAATACCTTGCGTGCGAAATTCAAGCGCATGCTTCAAATCGACCTGCGAAAAGGCCTCAACAAATCGATCTGCCGTTGGATAGGATGTGTAACGAGGACCAGGGACATCAAATTGAGTAAGCAATTCGGTGGTTAAGAAGGACATACAGATTTTTTTCCAAGACTGACATTTTTCTAGGATGGGTTTAATGTGCCTTTTACTTCATGGCCTAAACTTGACATAAATCAAGTTTTGAACAAATTGACGCGCAAA
>Ga0214921_10008738_pt1 | contig 13019 bp, 11 predicted proteins | sample LL1505_MetaG_FD_177992 | JGI IMG/M metagenome (GOLD analysis project Ga0214921, IMG submission 177992) | Freshwater microbial communities from Lake Lanier, Atlanta, Georgia, United States - LL-1505 | ecosystem: Environmental > Aquatic > Freshwater > Lake | place: USA: Georgia | collected... | reverse complement strand
CGGCGGCTGGCTTACTTGGGTATTTGCAACTGAAGATATTTCAAAGGTTGAAGAGAAGTTTGGACGCCCTGCAATCGAAGGTCACCGCACACGCCCAGATGGCACCGATCTTAAGTGGAAGCAAATCGGAGTTAATGAAATCACCGACTCTCGCGAACTTCCATTCTTTATCCAATGGCTAACAGCTGATCACCCATCACAAGATGGAAAGGCTGTTGCTGCAATTGAGAAGATTACGATTGCTGACACTGAGCAACTATCAGACTCATGGTTTAAGACAGAGATTCTTACTGGATTAAATGGCACAGGTATTGAGTTTATTGATCCATCAAAAAACGATGGTGAGTCGGGGATTGTTGCGGTGCACTTAACTACACTTAGTGGTGTTGTAAGACTGGATTAGTCAAGAAACTAAGTTTGCTTTCGTGGCATTCGCAAACCAAGCCTCCTTAGAGTCTTTTTTACAATGGGCTTATAAGTAGACATTTTTGAGTTTATATTCTTACGGGACTCTCGTTTGATGCTAGAACTGATTAGAGACTTACTAATATGATCTATCGGGATTAGCTTTCTTAGTGCTGCTTCGTTGTTTCTAATTGTTTCCACGGCACAATCGAAAAGACCATAAACCTCAAATAGAGCAACTAATTTCACGAGATCAGTCACGCTTAAATTCTCATCAATCGAATCCTTGATAAACAGAGCATCGCCCCAAAGTGCTTGACCGTTTTGAGTTTGGGCGGGAAACTCGTAAATAAATTTTGAAGGGAGTGCACTTCGACTGTAGCGATTAACTTCTAGGTCATAAAGATGAAGATTGTTTTGATTTGCGAGCTTTCCTATGTTCCATAGTGTATTACCCGAATCATCTGGGTTTCCATGAAATTGTGATTCAATATCAAGCAATAAGAGTTCAGCCCCTAAACCAGTTTTAAAGAATTGGTTCATGGCTAGATAGTCATCACCATCGATGTCAATTTTGAGAAGATCAAGACGCTTAAATGGTAATACAGCCATTAAGTCTTCTACGCTGACTTTTGTTTCATCTACAATAACTTCTAAGCCAGAATTGAATGTAGCGGCAACCTGATCGTAACCACTTTGCATCTCTTCCCAAGCGCTAGTTCTCTTGAAAAATTGCATAGTTGCCGCATCAGCGCTGCCACTTCCACCATCAATTTGGAGAAGTCCCGAAATGTATTTTGAATTAGGCTCATTTAAGTTACCGAGGCGTGCCACTTCATTTTTTAGCGGGTCTATACCTACGTAATGTAAGGCACTTCCAAGTCTTTCCCACTGATACGGCCTCCCACTAGAGCAGCCAACGTCAATTGCATGAAGAGATACGCCTGCGTTGAGCAGTATTGTCTCCCAGTTATAAACCATTTACAAAGCCTACTCTGTGAAATGCATTTATTGTTGAAGTGAACTACATTTTGCATTGATTGAGTCTGTAAAGTTGTGGTTTAGAACGAAAAGCACGGGAGCTTGTAGTTAATGCAAATCAAATGGACCTATAAATCAACCTTATACTCATTTGAAGAACATTTTCCTGATCGCGCCACGAGCTTTACTGGGCAGAAACTTCCTGGAAGTTTTAAATGTTAAATTCAAGAAGAAAGGCAACCGAGTAGGCAAGCCGTAATCAAACCTAATGCCATTCAGGAGAATCGTTCTTTGAAAAAACCTTAATCTAGGATGTTGAAGTTTTTTCACGCCAGACAAGACAGCAGAGTAATTGTTGAACAGAGGGACAGCGAAGTAGGTTTTGGCAAGTGTTCTTATGGCCCAATTCTGAGCTCTAATCAACACAACTCGAGTATTTGGCTTAATCATTTTGCTAATCAAAGGAAGCTCTGATGCGATGAAGCCCGCCTTTAAGACAAGAAGACGAGAATTTAACAATGCTTCATCAACACCGAAATCCAGTATTATGAGGTTGCTCTTCTCGAACGAATCATTAATTACGCCTTTATTACTAACGTCTTTCGCCGCCACTATTGTAATTTTGAGAGACTTTCCTATGGAATTCAACTTTTCAATCAAACTCTCATTTGCAGAAAGAATAGTTATGTGATCATTTGGTTTGAGACCATTCAATTCGTCCAGCAAGAAAAGCACAGCCCTATCCACGCTATAGAAATTATTCTTATGTGCCAATTGCAGATTACTATCTGGAACTTTTTTTGACACCTCTAAATCAAATCTTGATATATCTATTTCGCAGTCTTTAGAGACATACTCAAAAATCTCTCGATCACTGATTCCCCAGGTGACTTTGTTTTCATAAGGCTCTCGTATAAGCTCAGCATTATTAATGGTGTCGCTTGAGTGAAAGTGAGTCAGACTTCTGAGGTGATTTTGATGGAAGGTGCTCAAACCAAAAACTGCAGGTAGAATCCGAGATTGTTTTCCAGATTTATGGATCATCTGTACGGCAGCACGTGAGTCAACGTGCCAACCATTCAACATTTCTTCCGGAAAACCTTTAACCATCTGCCACATTTCTCGGGGTGCTAATTGAAAGTCTCCGATTGCATCAGCAAAGACCAATTTTTCCTCACTGTTCTCTATGGGTGAAGTTGTTAAATTGAGCCTAACTGGGGTGCATTCTGACAACTTGCGAACAAAACGATTTGTTGCCTCGGGATCGCGCTTATCGAAAACTTCCCAAATGTATTCTGGAATCTCATACCTAAAGGATTGCCATAAGCGGGCATCTAATTGACTAATTAGATTTTGAAAAGAGACATCTTCTTCCCCGATAAACAAAATATCTGTGTTGGTCGAAAGTATCCATTCGTTCATTGGATTTGCTCTTCTAATCCCTACATTTCTCGCAATTGGCTCTAGGATCATTTTCGTGCTTACACCTTTGACTTCGTCATGGAGTTTAGGATCTACGACCAAAATGCGTAAAAATTTTTTGGTTTGATCCGTTAGATCGTCAACGATAGAGACGGGCATCGGTGGAAATGGCCTAGGGGTGTTCCAATCTACAAAAATCAACTCATCCCCCTCTCTGAGGCGCATAGATATTGAATTCAGGCTAGAAGCAACCCGTTTCCCCAGGTTATAACCATGATTGTCGTTACGTCCAACCACGACAACGGATAACATGCCGTTAGGATACCAGCGACATTGGGGGAATCTTGAAGATAGCTGTTGTTGGATTAGGAAAATTGGGTCTGCCCTTGGCAGCGCTCTTGGCGGTATCTGGGAACGAAGTCCATGGTTTTGATCTATCTTCCAGTCAGCGAGATCTAATAAAATCTGGTGAATTTGATTTTAAGGAACCTAGACTTAACGAATTTCTTTTGAAATCGCAGGAATCATTATTAATTTCTGATTCGATTTCTGAAGCAATAAAAGAAGTGGAACTTGTATTTGTGATCGTTCCGACACCTAGTTTGCCCTCGGGAGAATTCTCAAACGAATTTGTTGTTAATGCATTGAATGAAATTGGTGCTGCGATTAGGGGAAGCGCAAACAAAATCGTGATCGATATCGTCAGCACAGTTATGCCGAACTCCTGCGAAGGTGAACTTAGTGCGGCACTTGAAATGTCTTCTGGTCGGAGAATTGGAAAAGATTTAGGGCTTTGTTACAACCCCGAGTTTATCGCTCTTGGATCCGTGATCCATGACATGGAGTACCCAGATATGCATTTGATTGGTCAATCCGCAGAGTGGGCAGGTGCACTTGTTGAGAGTGCTTTGAAAACTATCACTCGACGTGAAGTACCTGCGAGACGAATGAGTTTAACGGAAGCTGAGTTAGTTAAAATCGCGGTTAACAATTTTGTGACCATGAAGATTTCATATGCGAATATGCTCTATCAAGCGGCATTGACGCTGAAAGATGTGAATATTGACACCGTAACAAACGCTATTGGACTAGATTCCCGAATTGGAACAAAGTATTTGAGGGCAGCCGCCCCGTATGGAGGTCCATGTTTTCCACGAGATACTCGCGCACTTTCATTCCTTTATAGCGAATTGGGACTCACAGATTCTCTTTCTGAAGCCACAGATTCCGCAAACAAAAACCACGCCGCATTTATCGCCAAGTACATTAAACAGAATACTTTTGGGGATGCCAAAATCGGAATTTGCGGTCTCAGTTATAAAGCGGGTACTCAAGTTATAGAAGAGAGCCCTGGAATGGCCATCGGACTTCTTCTCGCCGAAGAGGGACACGAGATCAGGTTTTGGGATGATGAGGAAGCAACACCATTTGATTCTGAAAGAGTTTTCCATCCCGAAAATTCGGCCGAATCCTTGGTTTCAAGTGTAGATTTTGTTGTGATCACGCGTCCCCTGAATGACGCAAAAGAAATCTATGAAATCTTAGGTAAATTCAAGAAACCTTACTTGGATCTCTGGCGTCAGGGTTAAAAATTGTCCCACACGCAAGATTCAAAAAAAGTTGTAGTTTTCGTAACATCATTTAATAGACGTGAGACAACATGCAGATCCCTAGAAAGCTTGACTCAAGAAACTGCACTATCGCGCCATGTCTTCTCGATTTATCTCATGGACGATTTATCCCCAGACGGAACTGGTGAGGCGGTCAAGAGTAGATTTCCTGAAGTAAACGTTTTGTATGGAAACGGCAAACTTTATTGGGCTGGAGGGGTACGTTTAATTCTGGAAATAATCGGTAATGACTTGATGGATTACGACGCTATTCTCCTGATCAACGACGATGTCATGTTAAATCCCGGTTCTTTGGATTCTCTGGTGGACGATGGATTTTCTCAGAACGCCATAATTGGTGGAACTGTTATGGCCCAAGACGGCCAAATTGAGTCGTCGGGAAGTTTACTTGGAAGGTTTTGCAAACCTAAAGTAAGATTAGTTATAGCAAATGGCAACTTGCAGAAGTGCGATCTACTTCCTGGACACATAATGCTTATTCCAATGTGTATTTATGAGAAATTAAATGGTTTCGACCAACACCTTCCCTTCAGATTTTTGGATTTAGAATTCACGCACCGAGCCAGTAAGTCAGGTATAGCTGTTTTATTGGCTCCAAAAGTTGTCGCAACTACGGATAAAGTTCATAATTATTTTCATGAAACTTCTTCAATGCGTGGGAGCTTAAGAGAACTCATAAGTGGAATTTTGCTAGATCCTAAGGGACCATATTGGAAGGAAAGCGCCCATTACCTACGCAAAGTTTCACCTTTACTATGGTGGCTTTGGTTGCCATTCTTTTATAGAGCTTTCTTCGTGGCGGTGTTTCGTAGCTATTATGAAAGAATCCCTTTAGTCAAGAAGTCTAATTCGACCGTTACGCAAGAAAAATGAGGTCAGAGTACCGACGTTTGGGAAAAACGTCTTCTGCCGATTAACGAACGTTGGAATTAGGTGTACTCAGCAACCAATTTACTTCAGGCTACGGCATCAATCCTCAATCTAAGAATGAGCGCCCTGCCTTGGCGACCTGAACCACGCACAATGACCCGAAGATTAGAAGCATTTTCTAAATTTTTTAATGGAATCAAAATGTTTGTGTAGAGACCACTTGGCAAAGGTAAAGAAAAAAGCGTCGGAAAATTGTCTGAGATACAGATTAAGTTGGCATCAGTACCAAGAACCAGACCTGAGATTTTTAGAAATCGTGTGCCACCATGAACTTCTGATGAAGTTGCTACGTAATTCCAAGGGACCCCACTCGTAAAAAAGATGTTCTGGAAGAAAAATCTAGAATTAGCATTTGATATGAACTTAAGTTTTTTTGCGGGCTCACCAATAGCAGTTTTGGCAGTGGTTGAGGTTAATGCTCCTAGAAAAGTCTTATTCACTCGAAAATGACGTTGGATAAATCCCTTATACACAGACAATCTTGAATCTGATCGGTGTGCGTAGATATCATTGTTACCGTCAAGTGTTCCTAAATTCAGATAACCCAGTTCATTCAAAACCAACTCAATTCTTGCAGAACTCTGGCCACTTTCCAGACTTTCATCAGTTTCAATAACTATCAAAGGATGGAACTTACGAAGTGTCTCATAGGCACCATCGAGAATCTGAGTTTCGAAGCCATCAGTATCTATTTTCAAGATATCAATTTTGTTTACAAGATGGCTCTCTACGAATCTATCCAATGTGGCAAAGCTGAAATTGTCCTTAACTTTTTTGTGCCCAAATGATTCCCATATCTCATTCTCAATTACTCCATTCTTATCACCTAATCCAACTTGGAAAGCATGAAAACGTTGCTTCAACCTATGAGGAATGTTTTGTTCTAAGAATCTAAAGTTAGAGGATGGTTCAAATGCAAAGACTTGTGATTCAGGGGACTGTTGAAGAAATAGGATTGAATACAATCCGATGTTCGCACCTACGTCAAAACAAACAGAGTCACTCTGCAAAACACGCGTCAGGAAGTATTTTGTTTCGATTTCTGCAAAAGTAAACCAACCAGCATGCTCTCGGCTAACGTTGTTGAGTACTACTGGGGGAGCGTTTGGTACTACTGACTCAACATTTTGAATAAGTATTTGCTTGTACTCTTCAGACATATGATTAAGAAACTTTTAGATTAGCTTGATCATTGATCCAAGCATAAGTCTCTTCCAGGCCTTGCTTTAATGACATCTGATAATCCCACCCAAGAACTCGGCGAATCAAATCGTTCGAAGAGTTTCTTCCACGGACACCCGTTGGCGCATCAAGTTTGTGATTGCGCGTTACCTGCTTACCAGAGACTTCGGAAACAATCTCGATTAGTTGATTGATGGTCACCATCTCTTCAGAACCAATATTGATTGGTTCTGTGAAATTCGATTGCATTAGTCGTCGAGTCGCTTCAATACATTCATCAATATATAGGAAAGAGCGAGTTTGTAGCCCATCTCCCCAAACCTCGATTTCGCCGCCATTAGATGGCAATTTCGCTATTTTGCGACAAATAGCTGCAGGTGCTTTCTCTCTTCCACCATCCCAGGTTCCTTCTGGTCCATAAATATTGTGATATCTAGCAATAGCCACTGGAAATTTATAATTACGGTGGTAGGAGAGAAATAAACGCTCAGAGAATAACTTTTCCCAACCGTATTCACTGTCTGGATTTGCCGGATAAGCGCTAGATTCTTCACAGTTTGGGTTGTCCGGATCCAACTGGTTGTGATCTGGATACATACAAGCACTTCCAGAGTAAAAAAGCTTCGTCTTATTTAATCTGTGGGCTTCATTAATTTCACGCTGTGAATCCAGAACATTTAAATTTATTGTTGCAGAGTTATGCATTATGTCTGCATCATGATCACCTGTAAATACGAATCCAGCACCACCCATATCCGCTGCAAATTGGTATATTTCATCAAAAGCAAAATCTGGTGAAGCAAGTGATAGAGAGTCTTTGACGGCTTGCTGATTACGTAGGTCTCGAACAAAGAATTCATCAGCCTGCGTTGGCGAAAATTCTGGTTCCTTCAAGTCAATTCCACGAACCCAGTAACCTTCGCTTTTTAAGCGCTTCACCATATGGCTACCGATAAAGCCACCTGCACCAAGGACTAATGCTTTCTTCATCTTTATATCTTATTCAACGCGCTCGTTTACTTACTTGATTTAACTAGTCACACTTGGGTGATTTAAACTTCCTAGGGTGGCTTGGGCCGGGATCGAACCGGCGACCTAACGATTTTCAGTCGTTCGCTCGTACCAACTGAGCTACCAAGCCAACAAAGATCTTGCTAGTAGTTGCCCACCAGTACGTATGGCACACAAATAAATTTGCATACAACACCAAAACCTTTGCGACCCGGACGGGACTTGAACCCGCGACCTCCGCCGTGACAGGGCGGCGCGCTAACCAACTGCGCTACCGGGCCTTAAGTAATTGATAAACATAAGTGGCTCTTATGTCACCTTAAAGCCTTTACTTCTTTAAAACTGGTACTGCGTGCCCCCAACGGGATTCGAACCCGTGTTACCGCCGTGAAAGGGCGATGTCCTAGGCCCCTAGACGATGGGGACGTTCTAAGGCTTCGCAATCTTACCTGCCATTGAGCGTGCGACCAAACCCGATAATTAAGCACAAAAAAGCCGCTATCCCTTCCGATGAGGGGTAGCAGCTCTTTTGTTTGAAGGTACTTGCTGGCTTAGTTCAGAGCCCAACGAACAGTAATTGTCACCGTCACATCTTGCTCACCTAGATCGATCTGCACTGCAGAGTCTGCTTCTGCCTTTGCCATTGGGAAAGGTGATGAGTAGACAGGTGAAGATTGCTCTTCCAATGAAAGGACTTTGCCGATGCTTGTTCCAAGAAGTTTTGCATAAGAAGATGCTTTTGATTTTGCGTTTGCAACAGCCGCTGCTCGTGCATCTTCTGTGGCAGTTGCTGGGTTAAGAGTTGTTGGTACTACTCCGCCTAGTTGGACGTTGTCGCCACCTGCAGTGACAACAGCTTCAATGATGGTGCCAGCCTTTGATGCGGTGCGGACTAGAACATCAAATGATTGTGACGCTCTGTAACCAGTGATCTTTGTGCCTGCCTCTTGTGTCCAGTTGTATTCAGGATAGACAGAGATATTTGCAGAGCGGATGTCCTTAGTTGCAATTCCTTTAGCTATAAGCGCTGCGCGCACAGCAGCTGCTGATTTGCTGGCAGATGAAAGTGCAGATGCATTTGTTGAGGCAAGGGCTGAGACTGTTGCGTTAAAGCGAACTGCATCAGGGACAACAGAGATCGTGCCAACACCTGTGACGGTGATGAATCGGTTATCTGTGGTGCCAGCGCCATTGGCTGGTATTGCAAGGGCCACGACGCCTGCAACGGCAGCGACAGTGAAGAGGGATGTGATTGTGCGAAGTTTTGTTAGTTTCATAGGACAAGTATCTCGCATTTGTTGTGATGGGCGTTAGTTATTGCTGGGAATAGTGGGAGAATTACTGGGTGAGCCAGTTCTTAAGCAAATGCGATGCATCGGTAATGGGTGATGCCGCAGGGGTTTTATTGAGTGGCGGATTAGTTGCCTTTCCAACTGAAACTGTTTATGGGTTAGGCGCAGATGCTTGTAATGCAGCTGCCGTTGCACGCATCTATTCCGTAAAGGGCAGGCCTGCAGATCATCCTTTGATCGTGCACGTTGCATCGATGGATGCATTGGGTGATTGGGCAGCTGATGTGCCTTCCTATGCAATCGCGCTCGCGGGTGATTATTGGCCAGGGCCAATGACTTTGGTAGTTACGCGAAGTAATTTAGCTGCAGATTTTATTACAGGCGGTCAAGACACAGTGGGCATCAGAGTGCCGAACCATCCAGTTGCGTTGGGATTGCTAGAAGCATTTGCAAGAGTTGGTGGCAAGGGTGTGGCAGCACCTAGTGCTAATCGCTTTGGTAATGTCTCACCGACAACGGCGCAAGCTGTCAGTGATGAGTTAAGTGATTACTTGGTGGCCAGTGATGTGATTCTTGATGGTGGGGCGTGCGCAGTTGGTGTGGAGTCAACAATTATTGATTGCACGGGTGATGTGCCAAAGATTTTGCGACCAGGTGCCATTACTCAAGAGATGATTGAACAATCAACAGGGTTAGATGTTTTAGATGCCGATGGTGTTGCAATACGGGTTAGCGGTTCTCTTGAAAGTCATTACTCGCCAATCGCCAAGGTTCTCTTGGATCAATCCCCTGTTGCAGGTCAAGGCTTTATTGCAATGGCAGATATTGAAATGGAGGCTGGGGTTATAAGACTTGCTGCGCCAACAACACATGATGAGTTTGCAAGGGTTTTGTATTCAGCGCTTCGGGCAGCAGATGAGCAAGGGTTAAGCACTGTTGTTGTTGCTCAACCTGAAGGATATGGCATAGCTATTGCAATACGTGACCGTTTAATGAGGGCGGCACATAGGAGCTAAGAACGAACAGCCACGTCCGCATCAACCATTAATTCTGCTAGCTCTTTCCAGTGAGTTTTTGCTTTCCACAAAAGTTCATTCTGAATCTTTGAAGGATCACCAATGAGGGCATCAACTTCCGTTGGGCGCATGTATCTCTTATCTACCTCAACATGATTCTTCCAGTCGAGTCCAACTCGAGAAAATGAGGCTTCAACAAAATCACGAACAGTTGCTCCGACACCTGTCGCAACTACATAGTCAGTTGCTTGCGGCTGCTGCAACATCAACCACATGGATTCGACATACTCTTTTGCATATCCCCAGTCACGCACCGCGTCTAGGTTTCCGAGGAACAGCGTCTCTTTGGAACCTGCCGCAATAGATGCAACTGCACGTGTGATCTTGCGGGTTACAAATGTTTCACCACGGCGAGGTGATTCATGATTAAAAAGAATTCCATTTGTCGCATGCATTCCATAACCTTCACGGTAATTGACCGTGCACCAATAAGCCATAAGTTTGGCTGCAGCGTAGGGACTTTGTGGGCGAAAATTACTTTTTTCGTTTTGCGGTGGAGGTGTTGCGCCAAAAAGTTCTGATGTGCTGGCCTGATAAAAGCGTGTATTAACTCCTGCCGACCTAATCGCTTCTAACAGCCCTACTGCCCCAACTGCATCAACCTGACCGGTGTATTGGGGCATCGAAAAGGAAACTTGTACGTGTGATTGCGCCCCCAAGTTGTAAACCTCAGTCGGTTCAATTTCACGAATCAAATTAGTTAGTCCTACACCATCGATTAAATCTCCATAATGTAAAAATAATTTTGGGTTAGGCGCGTGGGGATCTTGATAAATGTGATCAATTCTTGATGTATTAAAAGTAGAAGACCTTCGAATAAGACCGTGGACCTCGTACCCCTTAGAAAGCAAAAATTCTGCAAGATAGGAACCATCTTGTCCCGTAATGCCTGTTATAAAGGCAATATTCTTACTCAAAGTCTTGCCTCCCCTTTTTGAACAGCTTCCCTATACCAAGAAATTGTTTTCTCAATGCCTTCAGGAAGTGTAATAGTGGGACGCCACCCTAGCCCTGAAATTCTTGAAACATCCAGAACTTTTCTCGGGGTGCCATCAGGTTTTGAGGGATCCCATTTAATCTCACCCTTAAATCCCGCAGTTTTGGCGATCAATAATGCGAGTTCATTTATTGACAGGTCTTGGCCAGTACCAACATTTAAGTGCTGTGAGTGATCATATTCTTCAGATGCCATCACCACGGCTTTTGCAAGATCGTCTACATGCAAAAACTCGCGAAGCGGGGAACCTGTGCCCCACAAGGTTACAGCTGAATCACCAGCAACTTCTGCCTCAACAAATTTTCTTATGAGGGCTGGCAGCACATGTGAGTCACTTAAATTGAAGTTATCGCCAGGTCCATAAAGATTAGTTGGCATTAATGAAATCCATCGCAGGCCGTACTCTTTTCTAAAAGAATTAACCAATTCTATACCAGCAATTTTGGCAATCGCGTAAGCTGAATTAGTCGCCTCTAGCGGACCTGTCATTAGATACTCTTCTTTGATTGGTTGTGGACAGTCACGTGGATAGATACAACTTGAACCGAGAAAAACGAATTTTTCAACATGGGCCTCAAAGGCGGCCTGCATCAGATTGTTTTGAATCCTCAAATTGTCTGAAAGAAATTCAACTGGTTTAGAGTTATTTGCACCTATACCGCCAACCTTGGCTGCAGCATCTACCACTAGGCTTGGTTTTTTGGCTTTCAGGAAATTGCGTGTGGCTTCTAAATCCATAAGGTCGACAACTGCGCGACTGACTGGAATAACTTCTTCACCTAGCGCCGCAAAAGCGCGGGAAATGGCGGAACCAGCTAATCCAGTTGCACCAGCAATCAAAACCGACATGGTTAAACCTTAACAGTGGAGAAATAATTTGAGGGCATTGTTCGATCTAGAGCCCAAAATCTAGGACAATTGAATGACTTTTGGGACTAACAACCCGCATCTGATTAGGATTTAGCAATGATGATAAATCTCGCCCAGTTTTCCATTTTGGGCATTGCTGCCTTTGCGTTAACTGGGTTATTAACTTGGCCTGTGAGAGCACTTGCTATTCGGTTAGGTGCAATGGATGCACCCAACCTTGCCCGCAAGACACAAGCCACACCAGTGCCTTATCTGGGCGGTGTGGCAATCGCGCTAGGAATTACGATTACTACCTTGGCCGCTGTCTTTGTTGGTGGTAACAAGAGCGGTGAAAATGTAAGCCAGCTAAAGGACTTAGCGTTAACTGTTTTGTTGCCAGCACTTGTGCTGGGTGCAATGGGGCTAGTAGATGATCTGCGCTCGCTCTCACCATGGCCACGTCTGATCACACAGTCTGTTGTTGGCAGCATTGTTGCTTTCATCATCGTGCAGGGTGGAACCGTTGGAACACCTTTTGGCACATCAACGCTTAACACAGCAGTTACTATTTTTTGGATTGTTGGTATTTGTAATAGCATTAACTTCTTTGACAACCTAGATGGAGCTGCATCAGGTGCTGTGGCAATTGCTGCTCTCGGTGTCTTCTTCATTGCCTTTGATCGTGGGCAGGAGTTAGTTAGTGTGCTCTCTATTGTCACAGCTGGCGCGACGATTGGTTTCTTGATGTGGAACAAATCTCCAGCAAAGATCTATATGGGAGATGCTGGTGCTTTGTTCCTCGGAATTATTATTTCTGTGGCCACGATTCGTTTAAACCCTGGTATTACTCCAACCTGGAAGTCGCTGACGATCCCAGTTATTCTGCTTGCAGTGCCATTGCTAGACACATGCGTTGCTGTGTTCTCACGTCTTGCTCGTGGGTTGTCACCGTTAACAGGAGGCAAGGATCATTTGTCACATCGTTTGGTGCGGGCGGGGTTAAGCCGTCGCATGGCAGCGGTTGGTTTGTGGAGTGCGTCCGGTGTGTGCGCAGTCGTGGCAGTTCTTGTGTATCAATACCCAGATTCACTTGGATCACTATTAATTACGGCTTTTGGGGCCAGCTGGCTCCTGGTTTTAGTGCTCTTCCTTCGCACCCCATCGCAGGATTAAGAAGCAGTCTTTTTCCGATACGATTGCGCCTGCAGTTAGCTAAGTAGTGGGGCCTATAGCTCAGTCGGTA
>Ga0214921_10008737_pt1 | contig 13022 bp, 14 predicted proteins | sample LL1505_MetaG_FD_177992 | JGI IMG/M metagenome (GOLD analysis project Ga0214921, IMG submission 177992) | Freshwater microbial communities from Lake Lanier, Atlanta, Georgia, United States - LL-1505 | ecosystem: Environmental > Aquatic > Freshwater > Lake | place: USA: Georgia | collected... | reverse complement strand
GTGTCAGTAGTTCTTGCCGCATCTGGTTATCCAGAATCACCGAAGACTGGTTCAGTCATTTCAAAAGTTCCAACAATCGATAACGCTAAGATTTTTCACGCAGGTACAGCAAATAATGGTGGATCACTGCTATCAAGTGGTGGTCGAGTCTTGACTGTTACTGGCACTGGCGCAGATCTCACCGAAGCACGTGACCGCGCATACCGAGCAATCTCACAGATTGAACTCGAGGGCTCCTTCTATCGCTCTGATATCGCACTCAATGCGTCGGTCGCAGAGAAGGGCAATTAAATGGGGGAGAATGCACCAGTGAGCGTATTAGCTGATCGATATGCATCTCGCGAGATGCGTGAAGTCTTTGCGCCTGAAGCAAAAATCATCGCCGAGCGTAAATTATGGGTTGCAGTAGCACGCGCTCAATCAAAGCTTGGACATGCAATCCCAGATTCTGTAATTGCAGATTATGAAAAAGTAATTACTAAGGTTGATCTTGCATCTATCGATGCCCGCGAGAAAGTTACTCGCCACGATGTGAAAGCTCGTATTGAAGAATTTAATGCACTGGCAGGCCATGAAGCTATTCACGCGGGAATGACAAGCCGTGATCTGACTGAAAATATTGAGGCGCTACAAGTTCGAAATGGCCTTGCCATCGTTCACAATAAAACTGTTGCACTTCTTGCAACTCTTGCAGCAAAAGCTGCTCAGTATTCAGATCAACCAATTGCGGGGCGTTCACATAACGTTCCTGCTCAAATCACCACACTTGGAAAACGATTTGCTTCAGCTGCTGAAGAACTTATTTATGCATATGAGCGCTTGGCTTCACTTCAGAACCGATATCCAATGCGTGGAATCAAAGGGCCGGTAGGTACCGCGCAAGATTCAATCGATTTGCTGGGTTCAACGAAAGCTCATCAGAGCCTTGAATCATCAATAGCGAAAGAACTCGGTTTTGATCGTGTGCTTGATTCAACGGGTCAGGTTTATCCACGTTCACTTGATTACGAAGTTGTGACCACACTTGTTCAACTGGCAGCTGCTCCATCATCACTTGCTACATCTATTCGATTGATGGCTGGCGCAGAACTTGTCACAGAAGGTTTTAAAGCGGGTCAAGTTGGTTCATCTGCAATGCCTCACAAGATGAATACTCGTTCCTGCGAACGTGTAAATGGTCTCTCAGTTATTTTGCGCGGATATGCATCAATGGTCTCTGAACTTGCCGGCGATCAATGGAATGAAGGTGATGTTTCATGCAGCGTTGTTCGCCGCGTTGCGCTGCCCGATGCTTTTTATGCGATGGATGGCTTGCTTGAAACAATGCTTACAGTCCTCAATGAGTTTGGGGCATTTCCTGCAGTCATTGCAGCAGAGCTCGAGCGTTACTTGCCATTCTTGGCAACAACAAAGATTTTGATGGCATCAGTTAAAGCAGGTGTTGGGCGCGAAGTAGCGCATGAAGTTATCAAGGAACATGCAGTTGCAGCCGCCCTGGGAATGCGTGAAGGAAAAGCGAATAATTTCCTTGATGCAATCGCATCTGATGATCGCATTCCATTTAAGCGGGCAGAGCTAGATGCGCTAATTGGTAATCCACTTGAATTTACTGGCGATGCTCGCCAACAAGTTGCTCGAGTTGTCAGTCGCATCGAAGCGATTACATCCGCGCACCCTGCCGCTGCGCAGTACAAGCCTGGCTCTATTCGGTGAGCGGCTTCGGTGTAGCTGGCGCGCCGCCAGCACCATCGATAACAGGTTGGCAACACCTGCGTACAGGGAAAGTACGTGACCTTTATACAAATGAATCTGGTGAAATTCTTCTCGTAGCATCTGATCGGATCTCTGCATTTGATTGGGTATTACCAACAACCATTCCTAATAAAGGCGCAATTCTTACCCAGTTATCCCTTTTCTGGTTTGAGCTTCTTGCAGATATCGTCCCCAATCACATCATTACTGATGAAGTACCAAATGAAGTCGCAGATTGCGCAGTCATTGTTCAACCGCTTGAAATGTTTGCCATCGAATGTGTGGCTCGCGGATATCTGACCGGTAGCGGCCTTGTTGAATATCAGAAGAACCAAGCAGTGTGTGCAAACCCTTTACCGGCAGGGTTAGTAGATGGATCAGAACTTCCTGCCAGCATCTTTACACCTGCTACCAAAGCGGAAATCGGTGATCACGATATAAATATCGATTTTGAAAGTGCGGCAAAGATTGTGGGTGCAGATCGAGCTAGCGAACTTCGTGACTTAACTCTGAAGCTTTATGACACCGCTGCTGACTTTGCACGAGGCCGAGGAATCATTTTGGCTGATACAAAATTTGAATTTGGGATTAATATGGCAGGTGAAATCACACTTGGTGATGAAGCGCTTACCCCCGACTCTTCTCGCTTTTGGGAGTTAGATGGTTGGGCACCAGGAAAATCACAACCATCTTTTGATAAACAATTTGTCCGTGATTGGCTGACATCAAGTGGATGGGATAAAGAGTCCACACCCCCAGAATTGCCGGCAGAAATCGTTGAGAAAACTGCGCAGCGATATCAAGATGCATATGAACGAATTACCGGCAGCAAATTTTAAATTAGACACTAGGGAGATAAAAATGGCCAAAATCGTGGTTGATGTGATGTTAAAGCCTGAAATCCTCGACCCGCAAGGAAAGGCAGTAGCAGCTGCGCTACCTCGCCTTGGCTTCACCTTTGCTAAGGATGTCCGTCAAGGAAAACGTTTTGAAATTGAGGTAGATGGAGATCCAACTCCGGCACAGCTTGCTGAAGTGGAAAAGGCGGCTGAAAAACTCCTCTCTAATCCAGTCATCGAAAATTTCACAGTTCGAGTGGAGAAGTAATTAGATGAAAATTGGTGTCGTAACTTTTCCTGGAACTCTCGATGATCGAGATGCAGCTCGCGCTGTGCGTCACGCTGGAGGTGAAGCTGTTGCCCTGTGGCATAACGATGCAGATTTGCACGGCGTAGATGCTGTCATTCTCCCTGGCGGCTTTTCATATGGTGACTATCTTCGTTGCGGTGCGATTTCACGATTCTCTCCTGTGATGGAACCAATCATCGATGCAGCTCATGGCGGTATGCCGCTACTCGGTATCTGTAACGGCTTTCAGGTACTTGCTGAAGCCCATCTCATTCCTGGTGCACTTACCCGTAATCACGAACTTCACTTCTTATGTCGTGACCAGAATTTAACAATTGAAAATACAAATACATCGTGGACATCTTCGTATTCACAAGGTCAAGAGATTTTGATTCCATTGAAAAATGGTGAAGGTGCATATATGTGCGATGACGAGACTCTTAAAATGCTTGAAGGTGAAGGTCGCATCATCGCTCGCTACGTCGGTGAGAATCCAAATGGTTCCCGCAATCTGATTGCTGGCATTACCAATGAGCGCGGAAATGTTGTTGGACTTATGCCACACCCAGAGCATGCAATTGATTCTTTGACAGGACCATCTGCTGACGGACTTGGCTTCTTCACATCTGTATTAAAAGCGTTGGTGAAGTAATGGCGCTGGATACAGTTGTACTTGCGCAAGCCAATCCAGATGCGACGCAGCCTTTTGCTGAACTTGGCTTAAAGCCTGATGAGTATGCGCGTATTAAAGAAATTCTTGGCAGACGTCCAACATCATCTGAGCTAGCCATGTATTCGGTGATGTGGTCTGAGCATTGTTCCTACAAATCTTCCAAAGTTCATTTAAAACAATTTGGCGATAAGGCCGTCAAAACAGATGCACTCCTTGTTGGCATTGGTGAAAATGCTGGAGTTGTTGATGTTGGTCAGGGATATGCAGTTACTTTTAAAATTGAATCTCATAACCACCCATCATTTATCGAGCCTTATCAAGGTGCTGCAACAGGTGTTGGTGGAATCGTTCGCGATATTTTAACGATGGGTGCTCGTCCCATTGCAGTGATGGATCCACTTCGCTTTGGACCAGCGGATGCACCAGACACTCGTCGAGTATTGCCTGGCATTGTTGCTGGTGTTGGTGGATATGGAAACTGTCTGGGATTACCAAATATTGGCGGCGAAGTTGTATTTGACGAAACCTATTTAGGTAATCCACTGGTCAACGCACTCTGTGTCGGCGTGATGAAACATAGCGATATCAAGCTTGCAAAGGCTGCCGGAGCAGGCAATCTCGTTGTTCTATACGGAGCAAAGACTGGCGGAGATGGAATTGGTGGAGTCTCCGTACTTGCATCAGAGACATTTGAATCCAAGGGACCAGCAAAACGTCCAGCAGTGCAGGTGGGTGATCCTTTTGTTGAGAAAGTTCTTATCGAATGCTCGCTAGAGATTTTTGCTGAAGATCTCGTTGTGGGAATTCAAGATTTAGGCGGTGCTGGTCTTTCCTGTGCAACATCGGAGCTTGCATCTGGTGGCTCCGGTGGAATGAAAGTGCAACTGGATAAAGTGCCTTTACGTGACCCTTCTTTATCTCCGGAAGAAATTCTGATGTCAGAATCACAAGAGCGCATGTGCGCAATTGTTGAACCTAGCAAGATCGCACGTTTCCTTGAAATCTGCGAAAAATGGGATGTCACAGTCAGTGTCATTGGCGAAGTTACAGATGGCAAACATCTTGAAATTACTTGGCATGGCGAATTAATTGTTGATGTTCCACCTCGCACTGTGGCCCATGATGGTCCTGTCTATAACCGCCCACTTGCACAACCTGCTTACATCGATATTGTCGCGAAAGAAATATTGGATCTTCCAATTCCATCTACTGCAGATGAAATTAAATCGACAGTTCTGCAATTGGCAGCTACTCCTAACCTTGCGGATAAGTCTTGGGTCACCGATCAATACGACCGTTATGTGCAAGGAAATTCCATTCAGTCACAACCAGATGATTCTGGAATGGTTCGAATAGATGAGAAGACTCATTTAGGTGTAGCAGTTGCAACGGATGCAAATGCCAACTGGTCATATTTAAACCCTTACGAAGGTGCCAAGTTGGCTCTTTCAGAAGCAGCCCGCAATATTGCAACAGCTGGTGCAAAGCCACTTGCAGTTACCAACTGTCTGAACTTTGGGTCTCCAGAAGATCCAGGTGTGATGTGGCAATTTGCTGAATCAGTTCGTGGACTTGCAGATGGATGCCTTGAGATGGGACTTCCTGTTACTGGCGGAAACGTCTCCTTCTATAACCAAACAGGATCTGTTGCAATCCTTCCGACCCCTGTTATTGGCGTACTTGGGGTGATTGACGATGTTCGCACACGAACACCGATGTCATTTAATCGCGCAGGTCTTGACCTCTATCTACTGGGTGAAACTTTTGACGATCTTGCAGGAAGTGAATGGGCGTATATGCATAAGCAACGTGGTGGCATAGCACCTATTGCAGACCTGCAACGTGAAATGCGTTTAATTGATTTACTTGTTGCAGGGCGGACAAAGAAGATCTTCACTGCTGCGCACGATTTAAGTCAGGGTGGTTTATCTGCAACTCTGACTGAAATGGTTCTTCGATACAACACAGGTGCCACAATCCAACTTGAAAATGTTGGAATCTCATTGCTCAGTGAAACTCCTGGTCGAGTAGTTGTTGCTATCGATCCTTCTCAATCTGCAGCACTTACACAAGAAGCAGCAGTACAGAAGATTGCTCTTACGAAAATTGGTGTAACTGGTGGAGATGCACTTGTGATTAACGATGCAACTATCTCACTGAAAGAACTTCGGGAAGCTCATACTCAAACTTTCCAGAAGTTGTTTGGATAAAACAATGCGCGATCCGAAAGTACTAGAAGAAGTGAAGGCAACTCTTGCACTGCTTACTGAACGATCTCCGGGTCGCGCTATTGAAGTGCGGATCCCGCCTTACGCAGCAGTGCAATGTGGAGATGGCCCAACACATACTCGCGGAACTCCAGCCAATGTCATTGAGATGGATGCCCAGACGTGGTTAGCTCTTGCAGATGGAAAACAGAGTTGGGCTGATGCGATGGATCAAGGTTTGATTATTGCCTCAGGAATTCGAGCTGACCTCACCTCACTACTACCGCTTAGGATGCACCCATGAGCCGTCGCCCGGATGGATTGTTAAATCACAATATTCTTGATGCAGATAAAGGTCCTCAAGATGCGTGTGGTGTATTTGGTGTGTGGGCACCGGGTGAAGAGGTCGCAAAGTTAACTTTTTATGGACTGTATGCGTTACAACATCGCGGACAAGAGTCAGCAGGAATTGCAACATCTGATGGAGAGCGCATCCTTGTTTATAAGGATATGGGCCTTGTTTCACAGGTCTTTACTGAAACAGATTTAGCGTCACTCGTTGGCAATTTAGCTATCGGCCATTGTCGCTACAGCACAACTGGATCAAGTACCTGGGTGAATGCTCAACCAACTCTACGTCCAACAAAATATGGAACGTTGGCACTTGCTCATAACGGAAACCTGACAAATACAGGATCGCTGGCAGAGATAGTCCAAAAGTTAGAAGTAGATTTACCAAAGAATGATCGCGGAGCAACAACTGATACCGAAATTATGACCGCACTAATTGGTCTGCAAGATGAGAAGAATGTGGAAGCAAGCGCACTTGCTGTCCTGCCAAAACTTGAAGGTGCCTTCTCACTTGTCTTTATGGATGAACATACTTTGTATGCAGCGCGCGATCGCCACGGTGTTCGACCACTTGTGATTGGAAAACTTGATCGCGGCTGGGTGGTTGCCTCTGAATCTGCCGCCCTTGATATTGTCGGTGCAGCTTTTGTGCGCGAAGTTGAGCCTGGCGAATTCTTAGCAATTAACGAAGATGGAATTCGTTCTCAGATGTGGGCCACACCAGAACCAAAAGGTTGTGTCTTTGAATATGTTTATCTTGCTCGTCCAGATACAACTATTGCCGGACAAGGAATTCACGCAGTGCGTGGACGCATTGGTCAGCGATTAGCGATTGAAGCACCCGTGGATGCAGATTTGGTAATCCCAGTTCCGGAATCTGGAACGCCCGCTGCCATTGGTTATGCAAAGCAATCAGGTATTCCATATGGTCTTGGGCTTGTGAAGAATTCATATGTTGGTCGTACATTTATTCAGCCATCACAAACTATCCGCCAACTCGGTATTCGCTTAAAGCTCAATCCGTTGCGTGAAATCATTGAAGGAAAACGCATCATCATCGTTGACGATTCGATTGTCCGCGGCAATACCCAGCGCGCACTAGTTCGCATGTTGCGCGAAGCTGGCGCTCTTGAGATTCACGTGCGAATCTCCTCACCTCCTGTTAAGTGGCCTTGCTTCTACGGAATCGATTTTGCTACACGCGCTGAACTCATTGCCAGTGGCTTAGAAGTAGAAGAGATTCGCAGATCTATCGGCGCAGATTCACTCGCCTATGTTTCAGAAGAAGGCTTGATTGAAGCGACCAAGGTTGCTAAGGAAAAGCTCTGCACAGCATGTTTCTCAGGCCAGTATCCAATTGCAATTCCAACAGATATGTCTGAAGGAAAGATGAGATTGGAAATCACCGAGGTTCAGCACTAGTGGCAACATATAAAGATTCTGGCGTTGATATTGATGCAGGAGATCGCGCAGTTGAATTAATGAAAGCTTCGATTGCTCGGGCATCCAGACCCGAGGTAATGGGTGGTATCGGCGGTTTCGCTGGGCTCTTTGATGCATCTGCACTCAAAAATATGAAGCGCCCACTTCTTGCAACTTCCACAGATGGTGTGGGAACTAAAACTGAAATTGCTCGTCAATTGGGAAAATACGACACCATCGGTGAAGATCTTGTAGCAATGGTTGTCGATGATTTAGTCGTCTGTGGCGCAGAACCGCTCTTTATGACTGATTACATTGCAGTAGGAAAAGTGATTCCAGAGCGCATCGCTGAAATTGTTGGTGGTATTGCACGTGGCTGTGAAAAGGCGGGAACTGCCCTCGTTGGTGGAGAAACGGCCGAACACCCAGGGCTACTTGGCGAAGATGAATTTGATATTGCAGGGGCTGCAACTGGTGTAGTTGATGCAGATAAACAATTGAGCGCAGAGAAAGTACGCGCAGGTGATCTCATCATCGCAATGCCTGCAAGTGGTTTCCATGCAAATGGGTACTCACTTATTCGCCATATTCTTGCAACGCAGAAGTTGGATTTATTTAAGAAATATGAAGGACTTGATTGCACCCTAGGTGAAGCACTTCTAACTCCGACAGAGATCTATACACTCGATTGTTTGGCACTCATCAAAGCTCAAGGTGAAAAACTTCGCACATTTAGCCACATCACAGGTGGTGGGCTTGCCGATAACACTGCGCGCGTAATACCTGCAGGGCTAACCGCTAAATACGACCGATCAACATGGTCACTTCCGGCAGCTACACAGTTCTTAGCCGGTGTTGCATCAGTGCCACAAGCAGATATGGAGCGCACATGGAATTGCGGTATTGGGATGAGCGCCGTTGTTGATTCTGCTGTTGCAGATTTAGTAATTCGCTCGCTGGCAGCCCGCGGCATGAAAGCTTGGATTGCTGGTGTCGTTGAGCCTTCTGGAGATTTAGAGGCCCCGCGTTCATACTTGGTTTCTCAATACGGAGGATAAAAAGATGGCAAGTAAGTCGAAGTTAGCTCGTCAAGCGCAGACGAAGAAGAATCAGAACGTTAACTTTTACATCATTGCTATTCCTGTACTTGGTTTTCTCATCAAACTCATCACCATGATTAATACACCGCATGGTGGATGGCTTGGTGCCGACGGCGAGAATTACCTCAGTGGTGTCGATGGGCTACTCGCACAAGGCTATTTTTCAGATAAAAGCATTCTTTCGTACTGGCCTGCCGGATATCCCATCCTTATTTGGATTCTGACAAAGATTTCACTGTCAAACATTCTCTGGCTGATTTCATTCACACAGACAATTTTCTATGCATATGCCAGTTATTACTTCGTCAAGCAATTACAGAACACTAAGTTGCGCCCCTACCTATTTCTTATCGGCGTTGCACTTGCCTTCAACCCAACGCTTTCACTTAGTTCAATGGCTGTTGGATATGAGAGCCCTATTGCTGCATGCATGTTAATGGTCGTTGGCCTCATTATTAAATCTAAGCAGAGCCCGAATGATCGCAGACTCATCCTTCGTGTAATTGCAGCCGGTGGATTTTCAGCACTGGCATCATTTATGCAGCCCCGTTGGATTCTCACCTCAATAGTTATTGCCGTCGTGTGGGCGTTAATGTATAAAAGCCGCAAAGTACAAGCACTTATTCTCGTTGGAGTTATTGGCATCATGGCTATTGCTCCAGCCATATTGATTCAGCGAAATATGAAAGCGATTGATAAGTCAGTAATTTCAACAAACCTGGGCGTCACGATGAATCTTGGTGCAGGACCAGAAACAGCAGGTGGATATAAGCACACCGGTCCAAATGTTCCATGTGAACCCGTTCCACCCGCAACAACAGTTTCCGATAATGATGTCGTTAAGTGCATTATCAAGTGGTATGCAACCAACCCAGTAAAAGCAATGCACCTCTTCATAAATAAGGGTTGGTATTACTGGAGTCCATGGTCAGGACCACTTGGAAACGGAACGATGGCGCGCAACCCTTGGCTGAAAATTGATCCAATTATTAATATTGGAAAAGGAAGCCAATCGGGAAATGATTTGGTCTATAAATCAGTGGGTAAGGGAATTTCATTCTTCTGGGTAGTTGGCTGCATCTCCCTCTTCTTTATTGGATTCTTCTGGCTGCGTTCCATGAAGGGCATCTACGCCAACCTGGCATGGGCAGCCTTCCTTCCCGTTGTTATCTCGTGGCTCGTCTCAATGGCCACGATTGGCGACCACCGATTCCGTATCCCAACGATGTCACTGAGCGTCTTCCTGCAGGTTATGGGCTACTTCGCCCTTCGCCATAAGGCTAAAACGCGCTCATTTGCCGTTGCTTTGGAGTCCGGCGGCAAGGCGCGATAACCTTCGCGTCTGACACATTAGCTATTCGTAAGGAGGTCGCCCATGGGTCGCGGCCGTGCAAAAGCAAAGCAAACCAAGGTAGCTCGAGACCTTAAATACAACTCTCAAGAGATGGATCTCGATCGCTTGGCTAAAGAACTACATGGCGATGTTCCAAATCAGCAAAATCAGGAAGATGACGATCCTTTTGCTGAAGGCAATTACATCCCTCGCGCATAAGCGCATTCATTACATAGACTCTCGTACGTGAGACCAACTCCGTATGTTGCTGCGCTTCGAATTTATGAACCGCTATCAGCATTTGAACCCGTGGATCGAATTCGTTGGCAAAATATTTTGGCATCTGCCGATACGCGAAAAGAAGAACAGGCGCTCGCACTTCGCCGTCTAGTTTTTCCTGAGCCACCTGCAGTGCGACCAGATGGCGCTCATGTTTTAGATATCAATGGAATTCGATATGTATCGCCCTGGTCAACTGCAACGCGTTGTTGGGCGGCGCTCGATGATTTCAAAGAGTCACTGCCATCCTCAATCACCGGATTTTTTGTTCCGCCTTCTCTTGAAGAGGTAATCAAAACAGGTGTTGATTTATTAGAAGACCGAGTTCCACATATCATTACGGAAAATTGGATAATTCCACCACGGTGGTTCTCACTCTTCACACCAGCTGAAAGAGTTCGCGGAGAAGATGATGATGGTCCATTTTCATTTGCCCGCACAACCATGTCGAAAGCTCGCGAACGAGCAACGTCATCGCATGAAATAGTTTTAGGTGCATTTGGCCAGGGACCTGTGGAGCAAGAGATCGAGAATATGTTGGATTGGTTAGAAATGTTTCATCCAGAATCATTGGTAGAACTTGATTATGGTGGACTTGCCAGCTATCTCGATTCGGCACTTCGTGCACGAGGTGAAGATGGGTTAGATGCCGATACTTCAATCGAAGATGTCGCACATAGTCTGTCAGGGTTGGCTGCAGGTGATGGATCACTTGCGGGCGAAGGCTATGAACGGCTGGTTTCGCGCTGGAGAGCGGTGCAAGGCATCGAATCAACAATGTAATTAAGCGGCGAATACGCGACAATTGAGTACAAAGCGAGTATTGCAACAAGCGTGCCAGTGGGGAATACTTCCCGACATAACGGGGTAAAACGGACACTCGTGGTTGTTGAGTTTTTTGGGGGAGTTTATGAATCGTCTGCCTGATGCAGAAGTGCTTCTGACCCCACGCGAGGTTGCTGAACTATTTGGAGTAGATCCAAAGACTGTTACACGGTGGGCAAAGGCAGGAAAGCTCACTTCGATTAGAACACTCGGTGGGCATCGTCGCTATCGCAAATCTGAAGTCGATGATCTTCGCCAGAATTACTTCAAGGCACAGAATTAAATATTATTTAGCAATATGAATTATTCAATCCCGCAATTTTTCTTACTAGGTCTTGCCACTTTTGTATTTGTCGGCCTGATAACTCAACCCATCAGAAACTTTGCCCTACGTTCTGGGGCAGTTGATGCCCCAAACTTAGCTCGCAAAATTCAGAAAGAACCAGTTCCCTATCTGGGTGGTGTTGCAATTGCGGTGGGCATCGTTGCTGCTTCCTATGGATCACTTCTTGTTGTTGATTTCTCATTACAAACTTTTAAGTTGGCAAGTTTTGTTCTGGTCCCAGCTATCGCAATCTCAGCAATGGGATTGTGGGATGACTTACGTGGCCTCGAACCATGGCCTCGACTACTTGCCCAAACATTCACAGGAATAATCGTTGCGGTAATTTTGACAGTCACAGACACAATGGGATTTGCTTTTAGTAACCATCTCATCAATTACGCAATCACCGTGCTCTGGATTGTTGGAGTCTGTAATTCCATTAACTTCTTTGATAACCACGATGGTGGGGCCGCTGGCACCGTTGCCGTGATCACCTTCTTTCTATTCTTTATTGCTTATGACCGCCAACAAATCCTTGTCAGCGCCCTTGCTATCGTGACAGCAGGTGCCACTGCTGGTTTTCTCATTTGGAACCGCCATCCTGCAAAGATTTATATGGGCGATGCCGGCTCTCTTTTTCTTGGAATTATCATCTCTGTATTAACTATTCGCCTAAGTCCTGGAGTTGTTCCTTCATATAAATCACTTGCAATTCCAGTTCTCTTATTGGCGACTCCGATTCTTGATACGACCGTTGCAGTTATTTCACGCCTCTATCGCGGCATCTCACCATTCCAAGGCGGCAGAGATCATCTCTCGCACCGTTTGATGCGAAAAGGATTAAATCGTCGAATCACCGCATTTACTTTGTGGGGATTTGCCGGCTTTTATGGATTTATCGCACTTGCTCTCTACACCTGGCCCGATTCACTCGGAAACCAACTCATCGCATTGGGATTACTGGCGTGGCTAGTGCAACTAGTTTATTTCTTACGAATTCCATCTGAGGGGTAGACTGCTCACATGGCCGATAAAAATGATGATGTGAAAGCAAGAATGCTTGCTGCCCTTGAAGCTAAGAAGAATAAGAAGGGCGCTCCTGGAACTCAGACACACTCTGAAACAGGATCAAAGATTCGCGGCGGACAACGCAGTGGTGGTGCGCCTCAAGTACAGCGCAAAGCTGGTCCATCTGGTTCAGGTTCTGCAGGTTAAATTAATCTCTGCTTACTTTTAAAGTGGCTCGGGACAGGATCGAACTGTCGACCTCACGATTTTCAGTCGCGCGCTCGTACCAACTGAGCTACCGAGCCAATATTTAATTTTTAATGTAACTGTTCTGCTTCTGTAGTTAAAAAAGAAGAAGGCGTGTGGACACCTTCCTCTTTCCGCGACCCGGACGGGACTTGAACCCGCGACCTCCGCCGTGACAGGGCGGCGCGCTAACCAACTGCGCTACCGGGCCTTGATAAATCAAAGCCGTACTACTTACTTCTTACCTCTAGTGCCCCCAACGGGATTCGAACCCGTGTTACCGCCGTGAAAGGGCGATGTCCTAGGCCCCTAGACGATGGGGACGTTTGAGGCTCGCAAATCGTACCTTCTTAAGCGTGCACGACCAAACTCG
>Ga0214921_10008735_pt1 | contig 13023 bp, 9 predicted proteins | sample LL1505_MetaG_FD_177992 | JGI IMG/M metagenome (GOLD analysis project Ga0214921, IMG submission 177992) | Freshwater microbial communities from Lake Lanier, Atlanta, Georgia, United States - LL-1505 | ecosystem: Environmental > Aquatic > Freshwater > Lake | place: USA: Georgia | collected 2015-05-28 | reverse complement strand
GTTGAATGTTTTAATCCTGACAAGGGAATTTACAAGCAGACTTGGGAGAACAATATGGATAAAGTTTCTAAACCTGATATTGATACTGTAAAATCTCATTTCCCTAAAAAAATTGAAGAAGGTAAAAATGGTTATACTAAAGTTTCTTGGAAACCTGAATTAAGTCGTTTTGATATGAAAGAAATTGACAATGATACAATGAGTGTAATTGAAAAGTATATTGTCGATACTGCCATGACTGTGTGTAAATACGGTGTTAAAGTCCTTTACAATGATAAGGAAATTGTAATGAAAGATTACAAAGATTACATTAGATATTATTTCAAAGAACTTCCTGATGAGTTTATGTTGTTTAACCAACCTGAAAATACTTGTGTTGTATGTCCTGCTAATGAATTTACACATATATCTTTTGTTAACGGTATTAATACCAAAGATGGAGGTGTGCATGTAGATGCTTGGTGTGAACAACTGTTCAGACCTTTACTTAACAAACTTAATGAAAAGACCAAAAAATTTGATATGAGAGATATTAAAAAGCATTTTTTCATTTTTGTGAATTGCTCTTTGGATAAACCTCGGTTTGATAACCAAAGTAAGACAAGACTTAACAGTCCTCAACCCGCTGTAGAAATCAAACCCGCAGCAATTACTAAACTATCAAAATGGAAATTCCTTTCAGTAATGAAAGAATCATTAAAATTAAAAGATATGCTCAATCTTAAGAGTGAGACAGAAAGAAAAAGAGGAACTTCAAGAATTGAAGGACTGGATGATGCTAATTTTGCAGGAAAATCAGGTAAGTCTGGAGATTGTATATTATGTATAGCAGAAGGACAATTTGTTAATACTGGTTATAATAGCATGAAAATCGAAGATTTTAAAACTTATGATGGTAAAGTTGTTTCCTTCTGTGATAAAGAAAATAGTTTAATTAAATCAAAGGTATTGAATTTTTTTGAAAAAGGTGAAAAAAAGTGTGTTAAAGTTACTTTCGAAGATGGAAGAACATTAATTTGTACTCCTGAACATAAATTATTGAATGAAAAAAATGAATGGATTGAAGCAAAAGACAGTAAAAATATAAACATAAAATTTGGGTACACAAGTCCATCTTGTGGAGTTGACTTAGATTTTACTTGGGAATTAAAGATCAAAAATGTTGTTTTTAATTTGAAAACAATAGAAAATTATAACAAAACATTAGCTTTTGTAAGATTGCTTGGATATTTAATAACTGATGGTCATATAAGAAAATTCACAATTAATAATAATGAATATTATAGAAGTTGTTTGTATTTGGGACATATAAATGATGTTAATGAAGTATTGTCAGATATATATTTATTATGCGGAAAAACTCCTCAGTCACTTACCAAAAAAAACTTATATAGTATAGAACTTCCAGTAGAATTAACAAAATTATATATTTCATTAAAAGGAGTTACTATTGGGTCAAAAGTATCACAAGATTATGAGTTGCCGCTTTTTATATTAGAAGAAACATGCCCTTTATCTGTTGTAAGGGAATTTCTTGGAGGTCTTTTTGGAGGAGATGGTCAAACAGTTTGTATTGATAATACTTCAAATATACTAACTCGTATTGGTTTTTCTCAAACAAAAATAGAAGAAAAACTTGATAGTTTGAAAAATGGATTTAATGTCTTATCTAATTTATTAAATCGTTTCAGTATAAAAACAACAATAAGAAAAGAGAGAAAGAGAAAGCACACAAATAATTTTGAGTTAGTTCTTTATGTTTGTAGAGATTCAACAATAAAATTTGCAGAAGAAATAGGATTTAGGTATTGTTGTCATAAAAATCAAAGATTAACATTTGGGTATAGTTATTTTTTGTATAGAGATAATTTAATTAGACAATATCAAAATTTTATAGACAATGTTAAAAAATATAAAGAGGATAATAATTTGACAATTAAACACGCGTTTGAATGTTGTTACAATAATTTACCTGAAAGTGACATAATTACTTTCGGAAAAAATAATATAAAAATAGGAACTATTTATAGACAATTGAATAGAGACTTCTCAAATTGTAATAGATGTCCTGATACTTATAATGTCCTTTCAGCAACAGAATTTTTTCAAAAGATCGGAGTTGCTCATTTTTTCTTAAGACAATCTGATAGAAAAATTTCATATGGTGTTAATAGAGAGAGCATTGGTTACAAGACTTATAATTTAAGTGTTGTTAAAATTGAAGATGTAGGGTTAAAAAAAGTGTATGATTTGGAAATAGAAAATACACATAATTTTTTAGTAAATGGTGCTATTGTTCACAACTGTACAACGGAAGGTATTAGTGCGAAGACATATGTTGTTAAAGGTATGAAATATGGATTATTTGGGAAGAAAGGACACGATTATATTGGTGTATTACCTATTCGTGGTAAATTCATTAATGTAAGAAATGCATCTATAAATTCTATTATCAAAAACAAAGAGGTTAAAAGTCTTATTCAAGCGTTAGGATTACAACATGGTCTGGATTATTCATTAGAAGAAAATCGTAAGAAGTTAAGATACGGTAAATTTGTATGTATTTCAGATGCTGATGTAGACGGGTTTCATATTACATCTTTATTGTATAACTTCTTTGATGTGCTGTTTCCTTCATTGGTTAGAAATAATGATTTCTTTTACTTTATGAGAATTCCTATTTTGAAGATTACAGATAAAAAGACACCTAAAGACTTTTACTTTTTGAACGAAGCACAAAAATACTTGACTGAAAATAAAATCAAGAAGGATAATGTAAGATACTTTAAGGGGTTAGGTACGTCTAATGATCAAGATATTAAAAATGATTTTGGCAAGAAAGTAGTTCAGATTGAATCAAAAACTAAGGAATCTCAAGAATTAATAAACAATATATTCTCTAAAGATACTGCAGATTTTCGTAAAGATTGGTTAGCAAAATTTGTTCCTGATAATAACAAACCTAATGTAGAAGATAAGATTGATATTGCGGAATTCATTAATGAAGAGTTGATTCACTTTTCTATAGATGATTGTAAGAGAAGTATTCCATCTTTGCTTGATGGTCTTAAAGAGAGTCAGAGGAAAGTGTTATATAGTGCTATCAAACGCAATTTGAGTTTCAAGGCGAAATCATTAAAAGTTGCTCAGTTTGCTGGTTATATTGCAGAAAATACGAATTATCACCATGGTGAACAAAACTTGTATGATACTATTACCAAGTTAGCTCAAAGGTTTGTTGGTAGTAATAACATTCCCTTGTTGTTTAATGATGGACAATTTGGAGAGCGTATAGAAAACGGTAAAGATGCTGCTAATGGAAGATATATTTTTACAAAACTTGATTGTTTGACAAGATATATTTTTAGAGAAGAAGATGATGATTTTTTAGAACACAAAAATGATGATGGTGATATTATTGAAAAAAAGTATTACATTCCCATTGTTCCTAATATTCTTATAAATGGAAATACAGGTATTGGAACAGGATGGAGTTGTAATATTCCTTCTTACAATTTGATAGATATAATCAACTGGATCAATTTATGGATAAAAGAGAAAGAAGCAGAACAAAAAGATGAGTTGGTGCTTGTAGACAAACCAGAGTTAGTTCCTTATTTTAGAAACTTTAAGGGGACAGTAAAAGTAGATGGACATAAGGTGATAACTACAGGTGTAATAAAGAAAGTAGGAAACACCTATGTAATTACAGAGATACCTATAGGAAGAAAAAATATGAGCATTTCCAAGTATAAAGAGAAATTGGAAGAGTTGAAAGAGAAAGGTATTGTAAAAACTATCCGTGATAATTCTACTGAGAATGATGTGAATTTTACTATAACTATTAGCGATGACGATATTGAAATGGATAATTTGTTTGAACTCCTTTGCTTAACAGATACTATTTATACTAACAACATGGTTTTATTTGATAAGAATGAAACTTTGCAGAAATACAACTCTGTTCAGAAAATCCTAAAGACATTTTGTGCAGATAGGTATGACTTGTATGTTAAGAGAAGAGAAGGTATTTTAAAAGCAATGGAATTTGACTTGAAAATATTACAAAATAAAAAGAGATTTATTAGTGAAATCACAGAAGGGAAACTGGTGATTAAAGACAAAGAGGATGATGAGTTAGAAGAAGAATTGAAGAAGAAGAAATATGCAACTAAAGATGATAAATATGACTACTTGACTACCATACAAATGAGACAAATCACCAAGACAAAAATTAAAGAACTACAGACACAGATAGACAAACTAACTAAAGACATTGACACTTATAGAAAATTAACTCCTTTAGATATTTGGAAAAATGAATTAAGTGAATTATCGTCTAAGTATCAAGATTATATAAAATAAATGAAAAATAATCAATCATGTCCTATAAATTTATCTATACAACATGAGAGGAACTACCAAACTTGCTTTGTTTGTGTTATGTGTTGCGTTAGCGCACTATGTATCTGTATTTTTATACACTTACTACTGTGTGCCTTCTTCTATTTTTGGATTCTTTGTGTCTTTGGTAAGTATTGCTACACCCCAGTGTAGATTGTTATTGTATGTGCAAATGTATACTTCAGATACCTATTATTACATGATAATATCTATAATTTATGTAGTATATACCATTGGTAAAAACTATTTTGTGAATAATAATATACAAAGGGTGGATTAAAGGAAAAAATATATAAAAAATGGATGACTATACTGAAGATTTTTTTGATAGGATGATAAAAATAGAAAATGAGATGAAAATGGAACTTGAAGTTATGGAAGAACTTATAGAACAAAAAGAGATGGAAGAACTTGAGAATGAAATACAAATAATGAGTTTAGAGGAACTGGAAGAAATTGAAAAAATGTTAAAATAAATTATCATTCATAAAAAATGATAATTTAAAACTTAGAGATATTAGTAAATAAAATGAGACGATTTTTTACAGTTCCTTATATTCGCACAATTTTATATGATAATCCTTACCATCTTAAAAATCATTATGAAAGAGATGTTTATTTGCTAGATGTGCCTTATGTGGTAAGTCTAGTTAGAGGATTTGATAAACAAGAATATAGTTTATCAAGAGACTACTTTAAGTTTAATAAATGTATGGAAGGGTATATTAACCCATATGAATTTAGACCTCATATTACTGAATTAGTTAAGAACTGTACACAAAATAATCAAACTTTAAAAATAGCGAGCACCTTTGAGGTTGTTCATAAATGTCCAACTATGATGGGAGAACATAGAGCAAAAACATTACATTTGACAAAAGTGAGAAACATGTATTCTAATAGGGAAGAAAATGAAATTAAAACACTTATAAAATACAATAAACAGTTTGACAATGTTAGCGGGATTTGGTATCCTGTTTTAGGAGGAAACTTAGAAGAACTTATACAATTTGTATAAAATCAATAACAGGTTCATTATCATCTTCAAAATTATATAAAAAATAAGTATCAATAAAATCAAGTATAGCTTTCCAGAGCATTTAATTAATATAAAATATTTTATTTTATATTATTAATAATGGATAACGATTTTGCTGACCTTATAATATCAGTTCCTTACTATAATATTTACCCTCCGGAATATTATCCCAAAACACCTCCAAACTCACCCTCAGATGATATGTTAAATTTTCTAAATAGAAATAAAGCAACAGAGAAAACCATACTTTTAAATAAAGAGGAACCGAAGGAACCATATGTAGAAATGGATAAGAGGAATGAACCTAACACTAAAAACGAAAAAAGATGTTTATGCTTTAAATGTTAATTAAATGAATTAAAAGTAATTTCAAAAAGATGGAATATAAGATGTTTTCCAATAAATATTTACGATACAAAGTCAATTTACAAGGCCAGGTTCATAATGAGTATGAACCTGCTATAATTTATACTGATGGCACTGAGGAATGGTATTTAAATGGTAAAAGACACCGAGTAGGAAATCCTGCTGTAATTGATGTAGAAGGAACTAAAGAATGGTGGGTAAATGGTAATAGACATAGAGAAGATGGACCTGCTATTGTCTATCAAGATGGTTCTGAAGAATGGTGGATAAATAATAAACTCCATAGAGAAAATGACTTACCTGCTATATACGGGAAAGATACTAAAGAATGGTGGATAAATAATAAAAGACATAGAATTAATGCTCCTGCTTATATAAGCAAAAACAAAATAGAATACTGGTTCAATAACGAATTGCATAGGGATGATGGACCTGCTGAAATACATTTAGATAAATCAGGAAACCCTCGCATATCTATTTGGTATAGACACGGATATAAACATCGTATAGGAGTTCCTGCGGTAGAAATAAAATATTTTTCTGGAGAAGAATGGTGGGAAAATGGGGAGATACATAGATATTATGCACCAGCAGTTAAAGGAAATGGTGTTGAAGAATGGTGGACAAGAAATAAAAGAAATAGATTGGATGGACCCGCTGTAATTATGGGAAATAAAAGAGAGTATTATATAGAGGGTAAGAAATATAAATATTTCCGATATTACAGAATAACTAGAATTATTAAGAAAGTTTGTTTCAACTTTTTAAAAAAATTAAAACAAAGATATAGAAATACTGGATTGCCTTATTATGAAAGTTTAATTAATTATTCTTATTGTTCTTATAAATGAGATAAACAATAATCATTAATAAAGCAATAATTATAAGGATAGAACAACCGCTATCACCTTGGTTTTTTTCATATCTATCTTCATCTTTATAAGATGAAGAAGATTTATCGTAACAAGAACTCATAGAGGTAGGAATTTTTTCGAGTTCTTGTTGAGAGAGTTGTACAGGAATAGTCTTGGCGGTTTTAGGTTCATAAGCGATATTTTCAAGTTCATAAACAGGCACACCTTGTCCAACAACAGGTCTTTCATTTACCATAGAAGGATTTTCTACAGTATTAAGTTGTCTTTCAGTATTGATCATATCAAGAGGTTGGGGTTTAATGTTCATATAACTAGATTGGAGAACAGGAGGAGGGAGGATAGGGGCCGCAGACACATACTTGGCAGGGAGGTTTACATAGGAATTCATGAATTTTTTGAAACCTTCGTGATTAACAGGGATGTTATTTACTTTAGCGTAAATAGCCATGTGTTGGAGAACAGAAGAACAGTTACCATCTCTAAGACACAAATCTAGAACTTTATCATTGCTAGGAATTTCTTTGAAATTGTTGCAAGTAACAGCACAATCGGTGTATTTAACAGGAGAAGTATCTCTAAGTTTGGCAGTAGCAGAGAAATCACCTGCGAGATCAAAGAGTTTGGTATCGCGAGGTAAGAATTTTGAACCGTAGTAGGAACAAACGAGAGGAGAGTAAGGAGCAGAGTTATTGAAAGGTTCGCAAACTTTAACGCATTTGTTGTTGGAGTCGGATTCGTCAAGAATACAGTATTTGTATTTTACAACTTGTTCCAAAAAGGAAGGTTCAATGTTTTGTTGAAGATACAAATCACATTTGTCGTCCCAGTTAGAGGCGCAACGTTGAGCCATATAGTAGTTGCATTTTGTGAGGTCAAAACGGGCGTTGTTTTCAGGACAGTTCATGTATTTTCCAGCTAAACAACATTGGACGGGGTCGGACATTTTTTTTGTGATTTCATCAGGCAATCCGAAATTATAATAAGAATCAACCATTTTATATAAACAAAACAATTTATTTTTTTTTTAATTTCTTTTCCTAATAATAAAAATGTTTGGCGACTATTTCAAAAGTTTATCCACCAACCAAAAAATAATGTTTGGGGTTGCCGTATTTTTAGTCGTGTGCGTAATTGTATACTTGATTTACAAGTATCTTTTCAAATCTGCTAAGAACTTCATTTCTCATTACTTGGTTCATAGAGAACCTTTCGAAGATATAAAAATAACAGTTCAAACTAAGTGTCCTTTTAATAGTTATCAAAAACAATCAAATATAGCAGGTTCTGTTGGCGATTGTTCTGTTCTACCTTCAAACACTATAATTGCTTCTCCCACAAATATTAATCAGCAATTTGATAATTTAAGATTTGTAAGATCATATCAAAACAAATATATATATTATGAAGATACTTCAACTGGAAGTACAAAAGTTCAAATCTATGAGGAAAGACCATCTCCAGAAAATACAGTAGTTGCTCCTGAAGCAAGAACAACTGGTGTAGGTGGTCAAAGAACTATAAATTTACCAGATACCATTTCTGGTGGTATTAAATCTATTATAGTTGGAACAGCTCCTAATCAAAAGGAGATATTTTATATAGAAACAACTTATTTAGGAACTCCTGCCGCAAATTTTATGTTAATAAGACCATTAAGAACTGTTCCTGGATTACAAACAGGAAATAGATTTAGTCCTCTTGCAATATCTATTCCAACTTCAAACCAAACTGTGTTATTAAATGTAGGTTCTGATTTTAATTTTGCTACATCAGTAACAACACAACAAATTTATTATTTCCCAACTCAAAAAACCCCAACAGCAGTTGAACCTACAAAGACAGGTACTTTTACTTATCTAATACCTATAGAAATTGTTAATTTTATGTTGCCTTCAGAAAATTTTATTGCTTCATCTGAAAATACACGTAATTCTAGTGGAACTGAAACTGCACAAAGTGATTTTAGTACTTATTCAAATCAAGTAGTTCTTAGAAATGATTATGCTACAGATTCTACAAATGTGAGTTTTTATATTTCAAATTTTGCTGCAAATAATAAAAGATGGTTAGCTGCTTTAATTGTTTCTATATTGAGAAAAGCGCAATTATTATCAGAAACTTATAATGAAAATATTTCTCAACTATTTACAAATGGAATCTATGATGCTGTAAAATATGGAAATAATTTTTTCCTTAGAGTATCAAGTGTTGAATATAGATGTGGTAATGCTCGTAGCATTACATTAAGTTGTGTAAGCGGTCAAGAAAGAGAAACTACTAATAACATATTTTATGATTCTAATTCTACAAGTGGAAATTTAAGTCAAAGTGGTAATTTTGCGACTGTATGTAAACCAAATGAACCATATCAGATAGATTATAATAGACCATGTGGTTCAACTGGTTGTGTATTAGGTACACCAACAGCAGTTTATAATAGTTTAAGTGGTGATTCATTAAGACTTGAATATTCTTCAGCAGATTTATTCAGTAGTCAATTTATAAGAGGTCAAAGTGTTCAGTTACCTCCTACTTTAACAAACATTGGTATTGATACTGATATACCTGAATGGTATACAGTTTCTGCTCAATGGACCTCACAAGTTACTACACCTCCTTCAGTACTTGGTCAAAAATGTAATACAACTCAGGTAATTAATAATGCTTTTTCTTCTTTACCAGGATTTAATCAATTTAATCCTTTAACAGATGATCCTTATTGGAGAGATGGGGATGTAGTTTTGAGATTAACTAGAAAAATAAGTAAGAGTTTTAAAACAAGAGAACCAAATACTTGGCAATTAGTTGCTGTGGATTTAAGTAATAATTCAGTACAAACTGTGGGTCTTGATTCTCCATCATCTTCTAGTTTTACTGAAAATACTATGATAATGATAGCAGCACCTGCATATGATAACAGTACAAATCCAAGATGGTTACCAATTTTTGCTATAAACTGGCAAAATAGACAAGCTTCTGGATTCTTTTCAACTACTTATGACCCTGAAGCAAAGGCAAAATCAAATTCATGGACTGTGATGAGAAATATTTGGACAGGTTGTAATTTTACAAACTTATTTCCAACAGGTGGACAAGAATTAACACAATTAGCGAGAGTTATTAGAGCTTTTGCAGCACTCTTAGGAAATGTTTCAAATCCAACTGATACATTTTTTAATAGTATTGTTGATAATAGAAAAGCAACTATTCTATACTGGGGTATTAGTTCATCTTCACAAGCTACTTCTATGTCAAATCCATTTTCTCAAAGTCAATACACTTTTTCAACGCTTGTTTCTTCATCTCAAAACACTGGTATTGAAGGAACCAATATCAGAAAGTGTGAATCTGTAGATGTAGAAGGTGTTTCAGGAAATCCTACTGCAACAAATAGATATTTGTTATGGATAAATGAACAAACTAATAATTTAATTATTTCAAATAATAGTTCTAATAATGCTTCTGAAGAAAATTCAATTACAACAGGAAGTTTAATTCAATGGAGTCCTGGTAATAATGAAACAATTAGATTTTTTAAATCTTCAGGATTAACAGCTTCAAACAATTTTAGAGTTATTGTAGTTACTACACCTCAATTTTCATTTACAAGTAAGGTTTATTTATTAACAATTTCAACAACTAATGCTACACCTAGCGGAACTATAAATGTTTTATCTCTTAGTCCAAGTCAAATACCTGATACTGTTACTTTAAGAAGTGTTGATATGACAGTTGATGGAACTAGATTTATAGCTGTAGGGGACGATTCTACTATATTTTATGGTTCTATAGCTGCTTCAGTAACGAGAGTTACTATATCAAATATTGCTTCATTTCCATCAAATGAAAGTTTAGCACGTTTAAATAATGTGCGTTTTGCTAATAGAAATCTTGCAAGTAATACAAATATAGTTCTTTCTACTAGTTTATCAAATAATCCAAGAGGAGGACTATGTTATTATGGTAATATATCGAATAATACTATATCTCTTACAAGAGTTGATACAAATAATTATGATATTAGAACAATTACTGTATCAAATAGCGATAATTCTAATAATGGAAATCCTTCTATAATAGCAATTGCAACTTATAATGGACCTATAGTAGTATATTCAACACCTGCACCAACAGCACAAGTGCCAAATCCTGTACCATATTCAACACGAAATGTGTCTGAGATGAATGGAAGATGGAGATCTATAAGTGCTATATTCAGTAATTCTAGATTTATACTAGCTGCTTGTTCAGATTTTCCTTCTGAATCATTAAATGGTTCAAATGATGGTAGAATAGTTTATTCAAGAAATGCAGGTTTAGATTGGTTTACATTACCAAATCCTTCTAAATATACTTCAACGCCATTAACTACTACAGACGCTAATAGATTATCACCTGTAAATCCAGGTTCTGGAATTTCAAATCCAGATTATGATAAATTATTTAATGCTTATAATTTCAATTCTATAGATATTACTACTTCCGGATTAAATGTATACATTTTTGTTTCATATGATCCTGCATTTACTTATACAAGAAGTACAGCTACAACAACTAGTACTATAGATGTACAAACATCATCTGGATTACTTAGAATTAAATTTACATTACCTCAATAATTAATTTTTTCTCCTCTTATTAATAAATGAAAAGACGTGAATATCAAGAAAAATTTATTATACCTAAAAAAAAAATTGAAACTGAGGTGCAAGATACATTATACCTATTCGAAGAAGTTAAAAATCTTATTGAAAAACAAGACGAAAATATTCAACACATAAATGATGTGCTTGAAGATACAAAAAGTAAAGTTTTAGAAACTGAATCCATTGTTGAAAAATCAGAAAAATTAAAAACAAATTATGTAGGAATGGTTATAGGTGCAACACTAGGTTCTTTAGTTGTTGTATATAGTCCATATTTAGCTATTGGAAGTATTTTACTTGGTGGTTATATAGGAAAAAATTGTCAATAAATATATTGACACCAATATATTTATTTGTTTTTTACACCTTATTTTTATTTTGTTTTTCGCGTTTTATTTATTTTTTTGATTTTATATTTTTACAATTATACAGTATTATTTAAACTGTTTTTATTTACTTTTGTTCAAAATTCATATACTTCATAAAGAACATGAGTTTGTCGTATTCCAAGTTGGTGAGATTAAGTTGGATATTGTTTCTCTTACTTTTATCCTGATATCTGGGATGGTCTCCTTCCTCAGGAAGTGCCATATGACTCATAATGTATTTCTTGATGTTTTTTTCATTTTTAGGGTGGATAATCTGAGAGATAACAGTTTTTTGAACAAGTTCATCGTCCACTATTTCGGTCTTTTCCATTTTTTCAGTCAAAGCGTCCACCTCATCTTTCTCTTCATTTTTTTCTTCCTCTTCTTCGTCATCAGAATCATCAAAGTTCACTATGAGTTTATCTCTGTTATCTTCCCAGTATTTGTGTGTCTGTTCATATTCTTCTTGTCTCTTCTTTTCTTCTTGGATTCTTTTTTCCTCCTCTTCTTTTCTTATCTGTTCATCCTTGATTTTTTGTTCCTCAATCTTTTTCAAATACTCTTCTTGTTCTTTAGTATCATTAGTATGAACGAGAGTACAGTATTTATTTATGCATTCCATACCATACATGCATAATACTACACGAAGTTCTTCTTGGGAATGAGCAAAGCGACATTTGGAACCATAAGGACAGTTAGCGCCATTAGTGCACATTTTAGATTTATAGTTGTTGTTTCTAGTGATATTTTTATCAGACACAAGTTCTTGTGCTTTTTGATAAAAAGAAGGTTTTTGAGGAGAGACTTTTTGATAAGAAACTTTTTGATAGGACATTTTGAGAGCGTGTTTGAGAGCGTGTTTGAAAGCAAGTCAAGATAAAACCTCTTTAATTATCAAATAAAAATCATTTATTTTCATTTGTATAATTAAATGTACTCTCGTTTTTTTCTTAATTACATACTCTTTGTAATTGTAATTATAGGTGCTATAAACTGGGGTATGGTTGGTGCTTTAGATTTTAACCTTGTAGAATATATTTCATTTAATAATAAATTTATCTCTAAATTCATTTACATTCTTGTAGGATTGTCAGCAGTCTTTCTATTTGCACAGAGGAATATGAGACTTCCGTTTTTAGGAAACACTGTATTGCCAACCTCAGTTTTCCAACCTATGCAACCAACAGATGCCACATTATCACTTAAAATTGATACTCCAGATGATAAGATAGAAAAACTAGTTTACTGGGCTTCAATTAAAGAAGCAGACAATCCTTGGGATGCTTATAATAAATTTGAGAATGCTGGAGTTGCGTTGGTAAATG
>Ga0214921_10008734_pt1 | contig 13024 bp, 7 predicted proteins | sample LL1505_MetaG_FD_177992 | JGI IMG/M metagenome (GOLD analysis project Ga0214921, IMG submission 177992) | Freshwater microbial communities from Lake Lanier, Atlanta, Georgia, United States - LL-1505 | ecosystem: Environmental > Aquatic > Freshwater > Lake | place: USA: Georgia | collected 2015-05-28 | reverse complement strand
GTTCCCAAAGGCGCCGCGCAACTGAAACATGGCAGGGCCGCCAAAGCGCTTGGGATAGCTTTCCAGCCATCCGAAGAAATGACGGCTGGGGGTTGCATCTAGGAGAAGCTGGGTTCCTCCATCCCAACTGGCCCCGCCAAACCAAGAGGGGAAGTCATGCATCCACCATCCCGGCTCCTGCGGCATGTGTCCGATCTGGGCGAGTGAACCATCCGCATTTTTCCGGGTCAGCTTTTCGTTAAAAGACTCCAGTTCTGCAATCGTGCGTGGGGGCTTTTCCGGATCGAGACCTGCCTCCCGGAACATCTTCTTGTTCCAATGCAGGGCCGTCACCGACGGAGTCGAGGGGAGCGCCCACAGGAAATTTCTGTACCGGCACAGCTTCCAAAAGACGGGAAGGTAATCCTCCTCATAGATCCCAGCGTCCCGAACCAATCGATCCATCGGCATTAGGGCGTTATTTTCTGCGTAGGAAGGAAGATTGATCGCCCAGAGGCCCACCACATCGGGGGGCACTCCTCCGGCCGTCGCCAGCATCATCTTTTGGTCGATCCGGCTGACGCTGAGGAATCGGACGAAAATCTTGTCCTGCGAGTTGTTGAAGTCGTCGACCACCCGGGCCATCGCATCGCGTTCGAATCCGGTCCACTTTTCCCAGTATTCCAGCACCAACCGTCCCGACATTCGGGGATCTTCTTTCGGGGAACAGGCGGCCAGAACGAAAAGTCCGGCACATCCGAGGATCCGGAGCACAGAAGTGGGACTCGGGATCGATTTCAAAACAAGGGTTTTACTTTGCGGAATCAAAGGTGAGGGCGGTCAGGCGCTCCTTGGCGGCGACTGCAGGCTGCCAAAACCAACCCTGCTTGTCCCAGCACTGGGCCATGGGAAAGTTTTTGATCACCTCCTGATAGGCTGCGATCGCCTCGGTGTTTTTCCCTTCGGCCTCCGCCACTTTTCCCAAAATGAAAAGACAGGTCCCCACATCGTTCAACGCCCAGAACTCCCGGGCCGTGTCCGGACCAGGTACCACCGAAAGGGTTTCCTGCATCTCCTTTGCCTTGGCTTCGTACAGCTCGCGGCATCGGGCTATCCTGGCCTTCGCGGTGGCATAATCTTTGGCAGCCAGCGCTTCCCAAGCTTGGGAGGTGAGAACGGCCGAACCGGACTCATTTTCGATAGGTGGAACCGGAGGTTTGGAATCCTCAGCACGCGTCGAAGAAAGAAGCGAAAAAAGACACAAAATGAGCATCGACGCGAAGGGGGGTTTCATTCAAAAATATTGGATGTTTCATCGGAGTCATGTCAAGCTGGCGATTTCCATCTTTCTCGTTATCAGCATTTTATCAATCAACAGCGAGGCAGGATCATCCCAAGTTTCTCTGGCTAAAAATTCGCACGGGGCGTGGGAACTGGTGCGCGATGGCAAACCGTTTCTTATTCAGGGAGTCGGGGGTCCGGGATCGCTTCAACTGGCGAAGGAAGCAGGCGCCAATTCGATCCGGACGTGGGGGATCGAGCAGTTGGAGGCGAAGGATGGGGACGGCCATACGCTCCTGAACCGGGCGGAGGAGTTGGGACTCACGATCTGTGTCGGGATCTGGGTCAAACACGAGCGGCACGGCTTCAAATACGATGACGCCAAGTTTATTCAGCAACAGCGGGAGGAAGTCCGGGCTGCTGTCCACAAGTACAAGGATCATCCCTCCGTCTTGGTTTGGGGGCTTGGAAACGAAATGGAAAGTTATGTGGGCACGGAAAACGCCGTCCGTGTTTGGAAGGAACTCAACGAACTCGCAAAGATCATCAAAGAGGAGGATCCGAATCATCCCGTGATGACGGTGATCGCCGGAGCCGACACCGGAAAGATCAAGGAGATCATGAAATACTATCCCTCGATTGATATTCTGGGCATCAACGCCTACCTCGGGGCAGGGGGGGCCGGGGGGACTTTGAAGGGAATGGGTTGGACGAAGCCCTTCATCATGACCGAGTACGGCCCGGTCGGTCATTGGCAGGCTCCGAAGGCGCCTTGGGGTGCGGCCATTGAGCCCAGCGGAAACGAGAAAGCCGCCAACTATTTTGCGACTCTTTCCACCCTGATGGAAAATAAGGAGGGACTTTGTCTCGGAAGTTACGCCTTTCTTTGGGGGAACAAGCAGGAGACCACCTCCACGTGGTACGGGATGTTGCTTTCTACGGGAGAGAAGCTTCCCCCGGTCGATGCCCTCGTCCGGGGCTGGTCGGGAAAATGGCCCACGAACCGTTGTCCCAAACTGGAGTCGATCGAATTCCCAATCGCCCTAAAAAAAGGAAAGCCCGGGGAGAAAGTGAAAGCTGCTGCGAAGGTGCAGGATACCGATGGAGATGCCTTGAAGTATGAGTGGACCGTCATGGCCGAGAGCAAGGATCTCCGGGGCGGGGGAGATGCCGAATCCGTTCCAGCCTCTTTCCCTCAGGCGGTCCAGGGATCGAAAGAAAAGGAGTGTTCGGTCACTCTCCCCAAAGAGAAGGGGGCATATCGACTATTTCTGGTTGTGCGGGATGTAAAAGGGGCGGCTACTACGGGCAATGTTCCCTTTTATGTCGAGTAGAACCATGGGCTCTTTTCCAAAAGATTTTCTGTGGGGAGCAGCCACTTCTGCCTATCAGATCGAGGGTGCTTATAAGGAAGACGGCCGTGGGGCTTCCGTATGGGATCGGTTTTGTGAAACGAAGGGGAAGGTGTGGGAGGGGCACACCGGGAAGGTGGCCTGCGACCATTATCACCGGTTTCCTGAGGACATTGCCATCATGCGGGATCTGGGCCTTCAGGCGTATCGCTTTTCCATCTCCTGGACACGGATTCTTCCCAATGGTCGGGGGAAGGTGAACGCAAAGGGGTTGGAGTTTTACGATCGGCTGACCGACGGGCTTCTGCAGGCCGGAATCCGTCCTTTCTGCACCCTGTTTCACTGGGATTATCCCACCAAGCTTTACGACAAGGGGGGATGGCTGAATAAAGAAAGCCCGAAATGGTTTTCGGATTTCACGCTGAAGGTGGCGGAACGGTTGGGCGATCGGATCGTGGATTGGATGACGTTGAATGAGCCGCAGGTGTTTGTTGGGCTAGGGCACGGAACCGGGGAGCATGCTCCCGGGGATAAACTCCCCATCGCCAAACAGCTGAAGATTGTGCGGAACGTTCAACTGGCGCATGGGCTGGGAGTGCAGGCTCTGAGGGCGGGATGTGCCAAGAGGGGCAAGATTGGCTGGGCTCCGGTGGGGGTGGTGTTTTATCCCGCGACGGATTCTCCTGGAGATATCGAAGCGGCCAGAAAATGGACTTATGGGTGCGGAAATAATCATGTGTTCAGCAATACCCTTTGGAGTGATCCGGTGGTGTTGGGTCGGGTGGCTCCGGAGGCGGAGAAGGCTTTTGGCGAGGCGATGCCGAAGTATTCCGAGGCGGATCTGCGCACTATGGCCCAGCCGATGGATTTTTATGGGGTGAACATTTATCAGGGCACCCCCGTCACGGAGGGGAAGAAGGGGAAGGGGGAGGTTGTTCGTTTCCCGGATGGGAATCCGCGGACAGCTTTTATTTGGAATGTGACCCCGGAAAGCCTCTATTGGGGGCCGAAGTTCTTGCATGAGCGGTATAAACTGCCCCTGTACATCACCGAGAACGGGCTAAGCAACATTGATTGGGTGTCGAAGGATGGGAATGTGCACGACCCGCAGAGGATCGACTTTTTGGGGAGGTATTTGGGCGAGCTAAAGCGGGCGGTGAACGATGGGGTGCCTGTGAAGGGATATTTCCAGTGGTCATTATTGGATAATTTCGAATGGGCTGAGGGGTACAAGCAGAGGTTTGGGTTGGTTCACGTGGATTACGGGACGCAGAAGCGGACGTTGAAGGATTCGTGCGACTGGTATAAGAACGTGATTCGAACCCAGGGCGAAGACATTTAGGTTCGGTAGGGACGATTGTCTCAATCGTCCGTTTTGGGATTAAGGGGTTCGGGGGTTAAGGGAGTCCAGTGTCGGGTGATGAGCACGGGCGGTTAAGGATAACCGCCCCTACCAAGCAATTAAGGCAAAAAAAGACCCGAGGGGAATTGCCCCTCGGGTCTAAAAACAAACCGACGATTCGCTAACGATTCTTAGCTACGGCGGCGCAAGCGTGTCGCTACGAGGCCAAGCGCTCCGAATCCGAGCATCGACGCAACCGAAGGTTCGGGAATCGCAGAAACAACAACACTACCCATGGTATTCGCGGGATTAGCATTGCGTCCGGCAACTGTGAAGCCGTACTGGAATATATCATCATTTGTAGCACTTGTTAGATCTCTATTGACTGTGAAGGTTCCACCGGTGAGGGAACCATAAGCTATGTTTTGGTCGTCGTAATTCCATGCATCTTGCCATTGGCTAGTGGTATTATTCCAGAAGCCAGCATACTTAAATACTTTGATGAATGCCACGGCAGAGTAAGCTGAATTTAGGCTATATGAATCAACACTTCCAGTGAAGGAGAGCAAACTGCCATTTAATAGCCCTTTCTGCTCAATAAAGGTACTACCCTCCATAAACTTGTTTCCAATCGTTCCGGTGACTGCAGGGTAAGCTTCTTCTGTAACTGGATCCACACCAGCAGCCCTACCATTCGACCAATAGGAATCTGTCGGAGCGAAGCAATTATAGTTAGGTTCAAGGGTTACTGTGTTTCCGGTGACTGTTGATTTTACGTCCGCTAAACCCCAACCGTTACCCCACAAGTAACCGCCCTTACTTCCGTTATCGTTAATATTAAAGACATTCATATATCCGCTCCAAGTTTTGCTTCCATCAACAGTAACTACCACTGCGTGCGCAGTGTTGTTTGCGCAAACTGCAATCAATCCTGCTACGAGTGCTAATATGGCTTTTTTCATTATTTAGTTCCTTTCGTGGTTTGTTTTTTTTTAGCGACTATCGCCGCCTAATTGAATCTAATTTAATTTGCTTAAATGTCAAATGATTTGTTTGTCTGTGGTGAAAAAATAGCCTAGTTTCAGGCTATGAATAAAAACTGTAAAAAACAGGCCTTTTCTATCGCCTTTACACTTGTGGAACTACTTGTGGTTATAAGCATTATTGGGCTTTTAGCTGGATTGGCTGTTCCGGCGGTCAATTCGGGTCTTAAATCTGCCAAAGCAGGGGCTTGTCTCTCGAATCTGCATCAAATCGGGGTGGCCACCCTAGCTTATACGGCTGACAACAGTTTCAAACTTCCCGATGCAGGGAGTGGCACATCTGATATGTGGGCGGCAAAAATTGCGACTTTCATGGGAGGCGATACCAAGAAAAAGAACAACGTGTTTGTGTGTCCGGGAGCTCTCAAATCGGTTTCCGAGGCGAGCGGTTCCGACATCGCCATTACCTACGGAATGCACGGCGGGCTGATGCCTAAAGGTGGCACGGCGTCCAACATTACGTGCGTTCTCCGTCAAAGTGAAGTCATCCTTTGTGCCGATCAATGTCAGAACCCGGGCAACAAGGGATGGTCGCCTTTTTGTATAGAGAACCCGTCGATCATTACGTCTCAATCAGGTGGAAGGGGTGGAATAACTATGGATACGCCAATCAGCACCACCACGGACAGCGATTCTGGCAACAATGCGTGGATGCGCTACCGGCATAGTGGAAAAGTGAATGTAGTGATGTTTGACGGTCACGCCGAGGCGATCCAAAAAGGCAAGGTACTGAACAAGCACGTTGTTTACGGGCAGTAGGAAGCGTCCAAGCGAAGAAAGTCTTAGCACCGGTTTTTCAGTTGGGGCAAGGAGCAGGCGGGAGGTGGTTTGGGTTGAGTAGTGACGATGCCTTTAGCGTCTGCTTTAGGGATGAAGGGGTTATGGGGTTAAGGGGTTAAGAAGGTGTTAAAGTTTTCGGGTATAAAGGTTCGAATTTTTGGATTAAATGCAAGAGAAGCCTAGAGGGTATTTGTTCTTAATCGGGTTCAGACACGCGCGCCCAGGGGGCAAAGGTTAAAATAAAGCAACAGGTGGCGAGATTAGCGGTCTTTCACCTGACATAGGCTGGTCGAGCTATGGGGGGGAAGGGAAGGCGAAAGGTGTTATTTTAACGACCTACGGACGCCAGAGAGGGCTCAATATCCTGTGACTTTAAGTCGGATGAACGCTTTTGTTGGCTGAGGAGACGACGTGGTGATGGTCACGATCTTGCGTGTATAACCGATCGCTGCTCCCGCTCCGTTTGTGATGACGGAGCTACCTTGGGGAATCCAATTAGTCAGATCAGTGCTGTACTCAGCCACGATGCTGAGTGAGCTATCGTTCCGAATATCGAAAGTGTAAGTGATGGTATTGACTGAACGGGCAATCGTCGCAGGACTGGAACCGAGCTGCGGTGATGCGGCATTGAAGGCGTATTTAATTCCTTCTTTTACTCCGTCGCCGTTTGCGTCTGCGTTGAAGGCTAGCGATGTGGAGTACCCGAGACCTGATAGGTACTGCTGATAGGAGGTGAAGGTCGCTTGGTTTCCGGTTGGTGAGGAAGAACTACTGGTTCCGCCTAAATTGACACCACGGACGCGAGCATAGTAGGTGGTGCCAGGGGTTAGGCCGGTGACTGCCCATGAAGTTCCGCTGACCGCCTGATCTTGGGTTACGAAGGAGGAGGCAAAGGAGGGTGAGGAGGAGACATCGAGTTTAGAGCTTGTGGCTCCGCTTCCAGTTACCCAATTCACCGTGAAGCCAGTCGAAGTGACAGAAGTGAATGTCGGAGCCAATGCTGGAGCGGAAGGCAACGAAGGGAGGGAAGGCGCAGATCCGAAACCGACGGACACATCGTCCAGATATACAGAGCCATAGCCTAAAGAAGTATTTTGAGCAAACTCAGCTATCACTTGAACCTTGTTGGCAGCCGACGGAACTGTGCCAAGGGATGTCACGGTTGACCAAACATCCATAGGATTGGTGGATGTGATTGTCGTAACTTGATCTGATCCGGCGATGGGCTGACCAGCATTGTCTAGATAGCGGAATCCAAACTTAAAAGTATTCCCTCCGGTCAGGGGATCAATGGAAAACACCTTCACTTTCGCTTGGGCATAAAGCTCAGTCCCGGGAGTCAGGTTGATAACAGGTGAAACGCTCCATTCCTGGAACACTACACCCAGTTGAGGGCCCCAATCATTTTGCCATTGTCTGTCGACTGTGTAGTCATTTTGAGAGTAAATTTTGAGTCCCTTGGAACCTTCCGATGCTGAAAAGGTTGCCGTGGTACTAATGTTTGTTTTGCTTTGGTCGTACACAAAAGCTTCGTTGGACATCAGGGATTTACTAACTCCCGTCTTGGGTCCCAAGTCGCGTGCCCATTGTTTCCAGGCAGTAGGAGTACTGGTTCTTTCTTCCAATTCGGTCGACCCCAAAGTGGCATCTGATTCAAAGCCGCCATTCTTTACTGAAAAAGTTTGTGAATCATCTGTCACAAGATTCATATTTACCCAATCGATTTCCAGTACGTTGTTGTTGTCTAAATCGAAATCCAGATCCGTGATACGGATAGCTATGCGAAAAGCTGGGGCGCATGGATCAAAAGTGGCGCCTGCCTTAATAGCTGTAGAACTTTCGTCAATTGCCGCAGCTAGATTTCCACTAATAGTTGTATTATCGGTGCCCCCTTCTGGAAGATAAGAGACCACTCGGTCTATATTTCCGTCTGATTCGAAGTAGGCGACACTACTGGGCGCTGCGCCAATGGTCGTTTCATCCACCCACTGTCCTAAAGAAAGACGACCAGTCGGGTTCCCCGAAACGTCAAGTGACTCAATGTAAAACTGAATTTTGTTTGTGAAAATATTAGTATAGGCACCGGATGCCTTCAATGAGACAGAGAGGGTGCTCTGCAAGAGATTAATGGGTCCAGGGGAAGCAAATGATTTTTGAACACCGCAATACCATGGAGTACTTCCCATGCCGTCTTTGGAGTTGACTTGCAATTTGAGGGTGCCGTTAGTCAATTCTAGAGGAGTATAAGAAGTGTTGGTTGTCCAATTTCCACCTGGCGACACGAAAGTCGACCAACCAAGTTTGTTGGGGGTAGTGCCGGATGAGTTAAAATCGTCCGACTGACTGACAGGAGTTGATTCCAATGTAATTTTAAAAATCTGGTCGTTCAGGGTAGGAATTGCGTTTGTGTCCACGTCATTATTCAGAACCTTGATCCATCTCTGGACGAACGCCGAATTTGTCGGCGTTACATTCATGATGAAAGACTTGCTACCTCCCGGCACAATCACTGTATTGGAAAGGTTGGATCCCAAGGTGAATGAATTCGTGTTCGTGAGTTGAGTGACACCCTGAACCGCGACATTCGAGACCACCAAGTTTGTTGTCCCAATGCTGTCGACCACGAATAAATAAGACGACTTTTTCCCGATCAGGGGACTAAACAAAAGGTTGGTTCCTCCATTCGTGCAGGGGGTATTTCCAGCTTTGATCAAAACCTGGGGTCCCAGTAGGGATGGAATTTGCGTGACGGTGACGTCCACGTTGCCATAGGCACTTTCTTGGATGGGATTTGCATTCACGCCACGAACCATAAAACCAAATTGAACATTGTGAGACGAGGGAGCATTGGTTCCAAGATCGGCGGCACTTAAGTCCAGCTGTAGGTTGAAATTTGAATTAGCTGGCGGAAGATTTGTAGTGACTACGGCAAGGGTATCATAGGGGTCGAACGCTTGGATGACCTTAATGTAGGCTTCGGCTCGATAAGAATTTGTAAGGGAGCGACTGTTAACGGTTCCTGCAAAGACCACGGGGGCACTGGTCGAATATTTTGAAAAATTACGATCTACGTAGGTGGTGAGGTCCATGTATTTGTTTCCCGCGGGGCCATTGCCGTTATTGTTTCGCCAGAATGGGAGATCAACAACAGGGTTGGTACCAGTTGCGGCATTGGCGTAGGCGTTGAAGTTGGGTTGAAGAATAAGGCGATTATTGAGCGTACCCGAGATGGTTGTTTTAAGGTCAGCTAAACCCCAAGGGCTCCAAAACATCCAACCCAAAGGCGTTACGCCATCAGCATCTAGGCTCCAAACATTGGCCCCACCAGCCCATGGGATCGGTGCAGTAGCCCCCGTTACTTGGGCTTGGGCTGTGGTTTGAAGGGCGGCACTAAATAGCGAAGTCAAAAAAAGGAGAGTGAGGAGATTTTTTCTCATATTTTTTTAGTTGCTATGTAACTTGTTCGCTTTTTGGGTTGGATATGAATTCATATAACTACCACAGCCTTAACCTATGCTTCACGATGTGCAGTTTGTCAATGGATGGTTCGTGAAAATTGCAACTATTGGTAGGCATAGTTTTAGATAAAATGTTCAGATCTATTTTGGTCGAATCCGGTAGAAGGACTTTGAACTTGTCATCGGCACATCATATTCGGCAGTAAATGGAGAAGTGGAACCTGCTGTGGAAGATGGTGTTACCTCGAAAGTCTGGGTTGGCGTGCTCATCGTTTCCACGTTGGGACTTTGATCGATCATATAGGTGCTTCCAGGGACAGCCATCCAGCTGAGCTTCAAGGTATTCGGAGTGGAGGCGTATCCCAATCCAAGCCGAGTGACGGAAGAGGCAGAAAAGGGGTCGGTTCCCCACAGGAATTCTCCAGCCGAGGAAACTCCATCATTGTCAGGATCTGCGGTCGGACTGAGGTCGGGGGTGCTTATCCCGGAGGTATTTGCCCGGCTGGCCAAATAGTCGGTCTCTGTCAAAGGACGTGCCTCGGCTGTGTCAAAGACGAGTTCTCCTGCGGAGTAATTCACTTGATTCAAGAGAAGGGATAAGCGGGCTTGGGTGGATCCAACAGGAGCGCGCAGATAAATCTGGGATCGGGAAAACGAAGAAGATTTTGGCAGGATGGATTCGCCTGTAAGTATCACCGATCCGGAGGAGCTCAAAAATTCTAGCCGAAGCAAGCCCTGACTGCTTCCGGCGAGTGGGATGGAATTGCGGGACCAAACCTCGGCAAGCCAAGGGATACCCGAGGTGCTGACGAGCATGTCTTGGGTCCAGCCCGAATAGGTATTGGAGCCCGTCGAGGGCGCCCCAACCCTCAGGGCATACGCTCCGCTCTGGGTTCCTGAAGATGTGAGAGCTGCATAGGTGCTGCTCGTGCCGGTAGTCTGCCAAGCGATGGGTAGGTTGTTGTCCGTTGCTTCCGCGCCGCCATTGTAAAGTCGGGAACGACCGAGCAATCCCCAGGTGGTTTCATTGATGTCCACGGTGCCGCTGGCATTACTCAGACGGAGAAGGGCACGGGTTGCGCTGGCAGGGGAAGTTGAAGAGAGTTGCCAAGTCTGGCCGAATAAAAAGGTCAATTCTATCGCAGGAGCCACGGCTGTGCCTGCATCATTTTGGTAGGTGACCGAAGCCTTGACGGATCCCGATCCGGCGGCATTGACCCCAGAGAAAAGATAAGTGGCATTGGGTTCGGCCAGAACCGTTTGTTCTACCCATCCTGAAGAAAACAGGCGAAGGGCTTGACCGGAGGCGGTTAAGGTCAGACCTAAATAGGTGGAGATTGCCTCAAGCCGAAAATCGTCCCAGTAGACACAGCCATTGCTATCCGATCCAGACCAGCCGGAGGGCTGGATGAATTCGCTGCCCATGCGGGTGGAGACGGTTCCAGTCGGAGCGGTGACCAAGGTGGTTTGGAAGAGGGTCCAGATTCCCCGGGGAGAAGAGCCGTTCATCTGGGCTGTGGAATAGTGGGTGGCCAGGACTGTGCCGCTGGAGTTCAGGAATTCGAGGAAAAGGCGGCAGGAATTTCCCCCGCGGATCGCGTCGATGGTTCCCGTGTGGGCGTAGGCCTGGAAGCGGTAGGAGTTGCCGGCGACGGCGTTGGTGATGCGGGAAAGGCGGGTGGTTCCGGCGGTCTCTCCTCCCATATAGGCGCCATAAACCTTGAGCGAAGCCGCGCCTGAGTAGGGAACAAAAGCGGTGCTGCTTCCGTAATAAACGCTCGAGGCGGTGGCGAGTTCATAAGCGGCGGCGGAAACGGATCCGGAGCGGGTCCAACCGGCGGAAAGTGGGTCAGGGCTGGCTCCGATCGAATCGCTGAGCACCGCATTGGTGACATTCGCGGAGCTGGACCAACCCGATGGAAGGCCTGACTCGCTTTGCTCGAAACCCCCGTTCTGCAGGGTGTAAGAGTTTCCGGTGATGGAGACCGGCAGGATCAGATTTGTGCCCCCCGCCACGTTGGTGGCCTGGATTTGGAGATTGAAGGTGCCGACCTGGCTGGGGGTCCCGCTCAATACAATCCGGGTCTTTCCCGAGGAGCCGGTGAAGCCGGCAAACGGCGTGGCCGTTTGGGTGATGGACAGTGTCATGCCCGGGATGGTGCCGGTGACGCCGACCGCATGGGGGTAGTTGGAAAACTCGATGACTCTGGAGGCATTCGTCCCGGAGGTCAGGGAAAGAGAGCTTGTTTTGAGGGAGGGGCGATTGGTCAAGATCGTGTCGTTGATGGTGCTAGGCTGCTTTTGGTAGACGCGGACGTAGTCGATTTCATATCGGGTGCTCGCAGATCCGCCCGTGTCCACCGTGCCTCCCATGCTGCCGCCCATGGCGTTGTTTAGGAGAAGGTGAAAATCATAAGCGGTGAAGGGATTGGCGGGACTGCCCCCGATGCTGGCGATCTCCTGCGTGTAGTAGTTGGTGCCGTCAACGTACCAACGGATCTGGTTGGGGGTCCATTCGATCCGATAGACATGGAAGGCAGTGGTGGAGTCGGCCACCAAAAGGTTCGCATTGCTGTTACCGGATCCCACCGAGGCGTAGTTGTTGTTCGAGTCATTCCAATGGATGGTGCCAAGAATGGAATTCCAACCGGTGATCCGACCCATTTCCATGATGTCGATCTCCCCGCAGCGGGGCCAACCCAAGGTGCTGATATTATCACCCATCATCCAAATGGCCGGCCAACTCCCGAGCAGGGGAGGGAGTTTGGCGCGGACCTCCACCAATCCGTATTTGAATTTAAATTTGCCTTGGCTGTTGATGCGACCGGAAGTCCAGGCGCCGAGATTCTGGGTGGTGTTCTGGCGGCGGGATTCGATCACCAGCATGCCATCGCCGGTTTCGCTGGGATCCACCTCAAGCCTCAAATTGTCCCGGGTGTCTCGGTACTGCTGAATCTCTCCGTTGAAAGGCGCGTCCACCACCTCCACATTCCAAATGGAGCGGTCAATGTCCCATCGATTGTAGGTGGAAGCGCTGGACGAGGTGGCGGGATCGAACTGGTTGAACTCATCCTCCCAAACCAACCGGTAGGTTTGAGCCTGGGTTGTGAAAGGGTTGAGATAAAAAATGATTCCACAAATAGCAATCCAGAACGACGGTCTGAGATTTGGCCGACGCATTAAAAAAATGGGGCGCTGATTTGCTTCGGGAAGCATCTAACGAATATGCTAGTAGCGAAGTCTTGGTTTGCAATAGTCGCTAAACTATTGAACGAAACTAATTTGCAATCCAGTGGCTATTTATAAAGCGCCTGAAATTAGTTGAATTTGTGGATGTAAAAGCCGGAACGGAGCTTGGGCTCAAACCAGGTGCTCTTGGGGGGCATGATCTGGTCGGCATCGGCGACGGCGAGAATTTGCGACAGGGAAACGGCCGGAAGGCTGAAAGCGGCGGCCGCTTGGCATGAATTGACATTATCCTCTAGTCCTTTTGTGCCATGGATCCCGCCCACGAAATCGAGACGTGCATCGGTCCTGGGATCCTTTACCTGCAAAACCGGACCAAGCAGACGATCCTGAAGGGCGGAAGCATCCAGCTTCGCGACTGGGTCGGATTTCGCATCTGCTTTCCAAGCGAGCTGATGCCATTTTCCCTCCATGAAGAGTCCGATCTTTCCTGTTTCATCCGGAGGGGCGGAGGGAGAGGGAGTGACTTGAAAAACTTTTTTCGCCTCTTCGAGAAATTTTTGAGGGGTGAAGGGGTCCAGCTTCAAGACGAGACGGTGATAG
>Ga0214921_10008733_pt1 | contig 13024 bp, 10 predicted proteins | sample LL1505_MetaG_FD_177992 | JGI IMG/M metagenome (GOLD analysis project Ga0214921, IMG submission 177992) | Freshwater microbial communities from Lake Lanier, Atlanta, Georgia, United States - LL-1505 | ecosystem: Environmental > Aquatic > Freshwater > Lake | place: USA: Georgia | collected... | reverse complement strand
CGCCTGAACAAGCCCCGTATACAATTGTATTATGCGGTAATTGTAATAACGGTCCGTCGTCATATTGCGCAATAGTAAAATATCCGTTTTCGCTGGGATTATTTACTACCCATTCGTTCAAAATTTGCTGCATTTCATGTTTTTTATCTTGAAACCAACCTTCTATTTGAAAATTTGTCCATAATGCTGGTATATATTTTCTCTTCAACGTAGGTTGTTCGTCTCGTATCTTATTTAAAAAATATTCTTCTAAATAGAATCCATTTTTAAATGGTGGATAAGTATCTTTGTTTGGACAATAAAACAATGAATTATTTATCATTCACGAATAGTAGTAAATATATAGCGGTATTATATTTATATGTTTATTTTAACAAAAAATAAACTTGTTTTTAATATAAGTACTATCTGATTAAAGAAACTATTTTTTATTTAGAAGGTCGTGGTGGTATGTGGATATATCATTTTTTTATTTATAATTTAGGTGGTTTACATTTTATATTAAATGAAAATTATAATGTCAGAGGTTCACCTAATACAAGCAATCTTTTAGAGAGTGATAAAATTGTAAATGAACCTAGTAATAAAAAATTTCAGTTTCCTATAAAAATTTACATGAAAAATATTTTACCGTTTCAAAGAGAAGCATTTGAAATTATAAAAGATAAATTTGAATTAGTCGAAGACTTATCTAAAATACCAGATTATGAAATCGTATCAATTTATGGTGAAACTTGTGATACTAATCCTTATAGTGATGATCCAACAATAATTTTTCCATTTTTGCGAAATTTATTTTTGGAAAAAATGAATTTCAACATTATTCCTGGTAAAAGAATTTTCATTACAAGAAAAAATTCTGAAACACAACATAATGGTCTTTTAAAACGCTCAGTATTGAACGAAACAAATTTTCAAGAATTGTTACTAAAATTTAGTTTTGACTACATACAATTAGAAAATTATAATACGCATGATAAAATTAAGTTATTTATGGAAAGTGAACTAATTATTTCACCGCATAGTTCTGCTTTGACTTTTTCATTATTTGCTAATAAAAATACAAAAATTATAGAATTGTTAAATAAAGGAGACACTCATTTATCTCATAATAATCATTATAGAAATATTATGGAATATTTGGGGCTAAACTACAATAGGTACACTAATTTATGTGAAGATAATCATGGAAATTTTAATATAGATTGTAAACATTTTGAAGAATATTTATTGAATTTTTTATAATTACTTTTATTATATAGGTATCTTTATGAAATCCGCATTATTGATAAGTGGCTATTTAAGATGTTTTAAAGAAAATGTTGATAATATAAACAAAAATATTATTGATGAAAATAATGTTGATATTTATATTCACCTAACTATGGATAAAGAAAAAAAATATACTAATAAAGAAATCAAATTAGATGAAGTTTATAAATCATTAAACCCGAAATGTATGATTGTTACTAAAAATATTCATTTTAGTGATGATGATAATATAAATAATATTTTGAACCAAAATTATAAATTATTCTTATTGAACAATAAACGGAAAGAAATTGAAGTATTGGAAAAAATAAAATATAATAATATTATCAAAATAAGACCTGATGTTTGTATACAAAAAAAAATTGATCTTAACGTAATGTACAATAAAATTATTGTTCCAAAAGATGCTAAAATCGATGTAAGTAAATTAAAAAATCAAAATGACAAATTTATTTGTGATATAATAGCTTATGGAAATGCTGATTCCATGGACAAATATCTGAATTATTTTGAAGAATTACAAGAATTGATTCAAAAATACGGAATTGTTAATGAGACACTTTTATATCATTACTTGAATAATAAAGCTATTATATATGAAGAAGTAGATATAGATTATCAAATAATATTATCATTATGTAATACAATTGCGATAACAGGAGATTCAGGAACAGGAAAAACAACCCTTTCGAATATCATTAAGCAAATTTTCAATGAAAGTTTTATACTAGAATGTGATAGATATCATAAATGGGAAAGAAATGATGAAAATTGGAATCAGCTTACTCATTTGAATCCACAATCAAATTATATTACAAAAATGCAACAAGATGTTTTTGATTTGATCATTGGAAACAATATTTATCAAGTCGATTATGATCATAAAACTGGTAGATTTACAGATAGAAAGTTAATTGAAAGTAAAGAAAATATAATTGTTTGCGGTTTACATTCTTTATATATCGAAGAAAATATAATAAATTTGAAAATTTATATAGATACGGATGATAATGTAAGAATACCATGGAAAATAAATAGGGATATTAAAAAACGTGGTTATTCTATTGAAAAAATAATGGAACAAATAAATAACAGAAAGGACGATTTTAACAAATATATTTTACCTCAAAAAAGTAAGGCTGATATAATAATCAATTTTTATACTGATAAGGTGTTTACTATAAATAATTTTATTCCTTATGAAAAAATAGACGTATTTTTACGAATTGGAATATCAGATATTTTTAATATAAATAATATTATTACATCATTAAATGTAAGTAAAATCGTTCATGAAAATAAATATATATATTTGTACTTTGATTATGATTATGATTATGAGACCATTATAAAAAATATTATTATTAATATAAAATAAAAATATAAATGTTATAACGCTATAATATTTATGTTTTATAAGGGGATTATTTTCGATTTAGATAATACTATTTATAGTTATGATATTTGCCATAATAACGCTTTGGATGCTGTAATATTATTTTTACAAAATAATTATGGAATTAACAAGACGTATTGTGAAATCAAGGATTTATATGAAAATATTTCGAAAAAACTAAAGTTTGAATTGAAATCAACTGCTTCTTCTCATAACAAAAGTATATATTTTAAACAATTATCAGAATTGTTAAAGTTACATTATTCAAATACGCAAATTTTAAATGATTTGTATTGGAAAGTTTTTTTTGATCACATGGTTTGTTTTGAAGGGGTCCAAGATTTTATTGCGTGGAATAAAAATTTGGGAGTTAAAATTGGTATTCTGACAGACTATGAAACTGAATATCAAATCCAAAAATTAGAAAAATTAGGGATAATAGATTATGTCGACGTTTTGGTGACAAGTGAAGAAGTCGGAATTGAAAAACCAAGTTGTCAAATGTTTCAAACAATTTTAAAAAAAATGAAGTTAAGTCCAGATGATGTTATAATGATTGGTGATGATTTTAATAAAGACATCAATGGAGCATTGAACATGAATGTACTTCCTTATTGGTTTACTACTACAAACTCTATTGTTACTAGTAATTCTGATACAAAATACATTGAATTTAATAGTTTTCGAGTGTTATATAACGAATTTAATGATATTCAAAACGGTTTAAATAAATTGAAACAAATATCCAAATATTGTGGTGAAAGATTTGATTTGGTACAAGCTGGGGGAGGAAACACTTCGGTGAAACATCAAAATTTGATGTTTATTAAAGCTTCTGGTTATAATTTAGCAAATATAGATGAAAATAACGGGTATGTTACAATAGATAATACAATATTATTGGAAGATATTAAAAACAACAACGTAAAAGAAGTCACAGAATATAATTTTATAGGAAATAAACGAGGATCTATTGAAACATTTATGCATTCTATTCTGAAAAAATATACACTTCATCTTCATCCTATACAGATCAACCGTATTTTAGTAACTAAAGAAGCGAAAACAATAATTAATGAAATATATCCGGATTCATTAGTAATAGATTATTTTAGTCCTGGAATAAAAGTGTGTAATGAGATTAAAGAAAAATACAATGACGAAAAAATTATATTTTTAATAAATCACGGTATAATTATTACATGTGACAATTACGACGAAATATATAATTTATTAGAAGAAGTTTTGGAAAAATTTGAATCATATCAACACTTGGATTTTAGTAAATATAAACATACAAATAAGATTAGTGCTGTTGTGAATGATGTATTTACACCGTTGAAGAATTCAAATGGGACACCATTTGATTCTTCAAGTAAGTTACCAGTGACGAATTCAAATGACGCTCCACGGGAGCGTCCCATTTTAAATCTTCGCGGGTATAAAACAAATAATGTTTCTTATTTATGCGAAGATACTACAATAAAATATTATTTAAATAATAAATTAGAACTATTTAAAGAATCAATAACATTTCCCGATTTTTTAATATATTGTGGTTTAGAAACTCTTTTTGATTTAAGCTATATGGAAGAATACAAAAATAAATACAATGAACCTCCAAAAATAATAATTGAAGACGGAAATATTTATATTAATGGTATTTCATTATCAAAATGCAAAGAAATTGAAGAGGTTTTGAAATCAAATTTGATTATATTAGACACAGATTTGAATAAAAATTTCTTATCATTGGAAGAAATATGTTTTTTGAACAATTGGGACGCTGAAAAATATAGGAAAATGTTATAATTTATATTTTTATTTGTTTTCTAATATAAAATTCATGTCGTTAATTATATTTTCACATAGTGATTATTCCTATTTATGGGAAATAATTCAGGACTATATTTCAGAATTTAAAGAACTTAACCCTATTTTTATATCAAACATTAATAATAGTATACAAAAACCATATGGTTTTACAAAATATATTGAATATAAAGACAGTGATTGTTATGCACAACGATGGATTAATATTTTAGATAATATTGATTCAGAATATATTTTAATTGTTCATGATGTACAGATAATTGTCAATTGTGATATAGACAAAATAAAAACATTATTTTATGACATTTCTTACAATAATATTGATAGATGTAGTTTAAATGTATTTAATGGAATTAATATAATAAATAATCACAATATACCATTATGTGAATTAAATAGCGCAAAAGGAAAAACAATGACGCCTTATGATGTTTGTCCAGCAATTTGGAAAAAAATATCTTTTTTAAATTTGTGGTTAAATTTTCCAAACGAAACATATCGAGAAAGTGAATTAAATGATAAATTACAATATTATTGTAGTAAATTAAAATGTTACGGATTACAAAAGACAAATGAAAAAATACATTATTGCTTAGGTAGACCACATTTAGATTATTTTAAAATTCTTTATATAACAATAAAAAGTGAATTGTTGTCTCCTATTGAAGTTTATATGGATATGAAAGATGATTTATCAAATATATGTGATAAGTATTATTTAAAAGATAAAATTCCAACAAATAATAATTATGAATTCATAATCAATAGTTTTATACAATTATAAATATATTTATATATATATATTTATATATTTATTACATGGAAGATAAATTTTGTTTAATAGGTAACTCACATACTACACAATTTGATAATCCGAATATGAATATTTTATATGGATATGGAGCATCAATTTGTGGATTATATAATGAAAATAGCGTTTTAAAACTAAAACAGCAAATTTTAGATTATCAAAATCAAAATCAAGATAAAACATTAATTTTTTTTTTAGGTCAAAGTGATATTGAATTTATTTATTATTATAAATCAATTAAGAATAGTAAAAAATTATTAATAGATGAATTTATAGTTTCATGTGTTGATAAATATATTGAATTTGTTAAAACTTATATTAACAACCCTATTATTTTGGGGATAAATCCAACAGTTATTAAATCAAATGAACATATATTTAACGTTAATTTTAGAGAAATATCTAATTATAACCCGGCTGGTTCTAATTTATTAAATATTAATTATGATGATGTAAAAGATTATTATGACAACTTTAAAATTAGATTTGATAATAATTTAAAATTTAATAAAATACTTAAATGTGAATGTGAAAAAAATAATATTATTTACGTTGATTTAAATGATGAAATATTAAATGAAGATATGTCAGTAAATGAAAAATATATACCAACATACGAGGATCATCATATTGTTAAAAATATTAGTCTATACAACACATTAATTAATAAAATTAAAAATTATATTTAAATATTATTATATGTTATATGGAATTAACAATAGGTATTCTTAGTTATAATTCACACAAAACATTATACAATACTTTACTATCATATGAGAAATCAGGTTTACTAGATTATACAGACGACGTTATATGTATTATACAACCTTCTAATTCACAAAATGAAGAACATGAAATATGTAAAAAATTTAATATAAGCAACATTATTTTAAACAAAGTAAATACAAAAATGGCAGGAGGTATAGATTCTATACAAAATAATGCTAAATATGAGAATATTTTATTTTTAGAAAATGATTTTCGTGTTTGTATTAATAAAGAAAAATTATATAAAATACTTGATCACTCTTTAGATATTTTAAAAAAAAATGAAGTTGACGTAGTTAGACTTCGTTCTTTAAAAAATCCTGGTCATCCAATACAACATAACTTGTATAAAAATATGTTTAACTTATCAGATGTCTCCAATAATTCAAATGATATTTTAAGACAAATGTATTTAGTAACACATTATTTAGAAAACCCTGAAATTATTTTACCAGATTATATTAAAAAAATATATGAAAATCCATTAACATATTTAATGACGAGTAAAAATTGTGTTTATACAAATAATCCTCATATAATTAAAAAAAGTTTTTATAACCAATATGTAAAACCTTATGTAAAAGATGGATGTAATTTAGAATCAGAAATAGATACTATTTGGTCTAATTTTCAATATAAAATAGCTATTACTCAAGGATGTTTTACACATATGCGAATGGATGGACACAATAATTGTGGATGTTGTCCAATTGAATATGGTGGTTTATCTAATGATTGTATATTTATTTGTTGTAATGAAACAATAAAAAAACCTAAAATATTTGAAGTAAGTGATTTGATGTAATATGATATAATAATATAAATAATAATATAATATTATTATATAAATATGGAACATTATCAATTATATGATAATACTAAAATTATAATTTATGGTAAATGTAATTGTTGTGATAATATTGATTTTATATCTAAGAGTATAATGGATAATCAATGTTGGGAACCAAATATTACAGGTTTATTTAACTTTATATTAAAAGATAAAACCGACAATATTTTATTTGATATTGGTACAAATATTGGATACTTTAGTTTGATTTCATATAAATATTGTAAAAATATATATTCATTCGATGCTAATATAAATAATATAAAATTATTAAATGAATCGATTAAATTAAATGAAATTACTAATATAAATACATATTGTAAATGTGTCACTAATGAGAATGATAAATTTTATAAAACCAATATTGTTTCTGGTCATAATGTTGGTGCTCTTAGAATAGAGGAATGTAGTCAATCTAGTTCAGATATAGACAAGTTAATATTAGATGAATTTATATTAGAAAACACTATTAACAACATAGATTTAATGAAAATAGATATTGAAGGTAGTGAACTAATATGTTTAGGTGGATTAAAAAAAACATTAAATACGGATATAATTAAAAATATTATTATCGAAATAACTCCTTTATGGGGTATTGATGAAGCCACTAATATTCTAAAACTATTAAAGTATAATAATTACAAATTATATGATGCTGGATTAAAAGAATGTGGTGAATATGTTGAAGATGATTATAATTTTGATTTAATGCTAGAAAATCCAATTGATGATATTAATAATTTTATAAATAGTGTTAAAGTTCAAACAAATATTTTAGCAAAAAAATATTAAAAATAACTATATATCATAAATCCAAGTACTATTCAACCCATTATCCAATTTCTCAACATCTTCCATATTTAATTCTATTTGTTTGTATTCATTTTGAGCATTCCAACCTGTATTTGACCCATCTGTATATGATACCAATAATTTATTATCATATATTTTTTCTATTTCACCAACAATATTTCCTTCCTTTGTTTTCACCCTCATATAAGTTTTAAATTCTGTTTTTTCAAAATGTTCTGTATTAAAATTGTAATATACGTCAACACAATCCAAGCTATATTTAAATCGAGTATTTACATCTAAAAAAGTGGGTGAAACAATCGCTTCTAATTTTGTTGTCTTTGGCGAGAACAAAACGTTAGATATACCTCCACCAATAGCACCCACTACATGAGTCGCATTTGAAAAATATAGAATCTTTTCAATAGTAGTTAGTCTTTCAGTGAAAACCTCTTCATATCCCTGAGTCTTCAGTTTTTCAACTAATTCATCTTCATTAACGAGTTTTCTTCGTGTAGTATAGTTTGTACCTATATTGCTGAAATCATTGTGTAACCACGTTCTCCTAGAAACATATATTTTTTTTGGTGTATTCAGGGTTGGAATGACGTAGTTTTCATTGATACTTTTTACTATGTTTTGATAAAAGTTATATATTTCTTTTCTCGGAGGTAAATTCGAATCAAGATCATGAGTGTAAGACGTAGAAATATAAATTTCTTTGTATTGCGTACACTCATCAAGCAATATAATGTCAGTTTTTGTGATATTTAAAATCTCTAAAAATTCTACTACAAAAGGATACATATCCTTTTTTTGTTCATTTGGATATTGCATCAACAACTTTAATCCAGGTATTTCCAATTTAAGTTGTATATATGAAATTAAATATGGTAATGAATCATAAATAAAATGAAAATAATTATCAGTATTATAAATAAAAAAAAATAATGGATCATCACAAATCGTTTTTATGGGTTTTTCACAATAATTAAAATTCATGTTTTCTTTTTCATAAATAGTGCTACTTTTAAGAGACATTGTTCTCTCTAATAAAGGCAGTACAATGTTGTTTTCTGTTTTTAATAATACATTTGGATAATAAAGATTGTGACCCGTAATTATGATATTAGTTAATTTATACGCATTGATTTCACGATTATTATCATCAATTGGAAATATATTTTTGTATATTTCTAGAGTATTAAAAAAAGCAATTTTCATGTTTATTATTCATGAAAATAATTTTAAGTATTAATTAAAGATTTAAAGGTTTTGTTTGTATAAATTCAAAATGTTAAAAATTGCGTTATTTGTAAGTGGTAGATTATTAGGTTATAAAGAATGTTTATTCCCTTTTATAACAATGTTAAAAGAAAAATATACAGTTTTTATATTTTTTTCCATTAACACATTTTCCCTTGATAAAGACACAAATCTAGAACTTTTAATTAGTGATCTAAAAGATACTTTTGGTGATACATTTGGAGATGTTTATTTTGAAAAATACAAGTTTCCCAAAAGTTATGTTGAAACTCGTATCAATAATGAAATTTTTAGTACAAATAACGAGAAAATAAATCCGTTTTCTTCATACAATTGTCTCTCTTGTTTTTATAATGACAAAAAAAATATGGAATTGATTGATAATTTTGAAAAAGTAAATAATATGTTTTTCGATATAATTTGTAAAACTAGATCTGATATGTGTATAATACGTAATAATTTAGATTTTATACTAGATAGTCCAAATGAGTTAATACTAAGAAACAAGCATATGACAGATATAAGATTTTGGGGTCATTATTATAGAGATACGCCATTAATGATTTCTGATGCGTTTGCTTATGGTAATAAAGAAACTATGAAACATTACTGTTCAACTTATGATTGGATTTTAAAGAATAATTTAATATTAAATGGTTATTATTCACAAACTTTTGAAATATATTTAACTGATAGTATATTACAGCATGTGTTTTATAAAGTATATGGAGGAGAAACAATACCTCAACTTTCAAGAGAAGAAATAATTGATAAATATATTAATAACCCAAAAGGTATCAAAATAGTTTATATAAGTGATAATGAATTATATTATCAATTATTACCAAAAGAAATAAAGTCAAAAAATAATTTTATTGTAGATCTAAATAATGTATTTGAATATACACAAATTTAAAAATATATCAATATTTAATTTAAAATGATATATTGTTGCCATCGAATCAACACAATTGAACAATTAAAAGAGATATCATCCCATTATGGCATTGAAGTTGATCTACGTGATAATTTAAATGGAGAAATACATTTGAGTCACGATCCATTCCAAGAAGGCGAGTTGTTCTCTCATTTTTTACAATACTACAGTCATTCTTTCATAATATTGAATATCAAAAGCGAACGAATAGAATACAAAGTGTTAGAATTAATAAAAAAACACAACATAACAAACTATTTTTTTCTGGATTCATCGTTTCCAATGATTTATAAATTGAGTAACGAAGGTGAAAGGAACATTGCTGTTCGGTTTTCAGAATTCGAAGGTTTAGACACAGTATTAAATATGAAAGGCATGGTAGATTGGGTATGGGTTGATTGTTTTTCAAAAGTTCCATTAAATCGTGAAATTTATAATATTTTAAAAGACGCTGGATTTAAACTATGTTTTGTCTCTCCTGAATTACAAAATCAACCTGAAAAAATTAAAGAATATAAAGAGTATTTCAATAAAGAAGATATAATAATGGGTATGATTTGTACGAAATCTTATAATATTGAACAATGGGAAAATAGAAGAGATGTTCAAATAATTATTCCAATGTCTGGACTAGGTCAACGCTTCGTAGAAGCTGGATATATCGATCCAAAACCACTTATAGAAGTTGATGGAAAACCTATAATCGAACATGTTGTAAATTTGTTTCCAGGAGAGAAAAATATTAGTTTTATATGTAATGATCACCATATAAAAGAAACAAACATGAAGCAATTTTTAAACAATATATGTCCTAGTGGAAAAATATATGAAGTACCTGTTGAAGGGAGAGAAGGCCCTGTTCACGCGGTATCCCTGATATTTGACAATATTGATGATGACAAAGAAGTAATCGTCAGTTATTGTGATTATGGAACCTATTGGAATTATGAAGAATTTTTAACAGATACACGATCTAGAAATGCGGATGGAGCAATTGCTTGTTATAAAGGTTTTCATCCCCACATGTTAGGAACTGATAATTATGCGTTTTTAAAAGAAACTGAAAATGGTTCCAGATGGATGGAAGCGATACAAGAAAAAATGCCGTTTACTGACGATCGTATGTCAGAATATGCTTCCAATGGAACCTATTATTTTAAATCTGGCGCAATAATGAAAAAATATTTTCAACTTTTGATGGATAAAAAAATAAAGGTAAAAAATGAGTACTACGTTAGTATGGTATACAATTTATTAGTAGAAGATAAGTTAAAAGTGAATATATTTGAAATAGAACATATGTTACAATGGGGAACGCCTTATGATTTGGAAGTTTACAAAGATTGGTCAAAGTATTTTAATAATATAATACTTCAACAAAATGAATTTGTTGATAACAATAATACTACTTTGATATTGCCAATGGCTGGAGCTGGTAGTAGATTTTCATCCAAAGGATACAAAAATCCCAAACCATTATTACAAGTATGTAGCAAACATATGATTGTCCAAGCTGTAAATTGTTTACCTAAGACGAGCAATCAGGTGTTCATATGTTTACAGCAACATATTGATGATTATGATATTAAGAAAATATTAGAAAATGAATATACAAATTGTAAAGTATTTTCAATTGATAAAATAACCGAAGGACAAGCTTGTACAAGTGAAATAGGGATTGACAAATCAAATCTGGATTTAAATAATTCAATTTTAATAAGTGCTTGCGACAATGGAGTATATTACGACATAGATAAATATCAAAAATTAGTAGACGATCTAACTGTTGATATAATTGTTTGGAGTTTTAGAAATAATCCGACTAGTAAGAATAATCCAAACATGTATGCTTGGATGGAAGTTGATGAAAATAATTTTATAAAAAGTGTTTCTTGTAAAAAATTCGATGAAAATAAACATGATCATAAAAAAAGTCATGTTATAATTGGAACAATGTTTTTTAGAAAAGCGGAATATTTTATAAATGGATTAAAGCAGAATTATATTGAAAATGTAAGAACAAATGGCGAATTTTACGTTGACGATGTTATTAATCAAAATATTAAAGAAGGACTCCGGGTAAAAATTTTTGAAGTAGAAAATTATATTTGCTGGGGAACGCCAGATGATTATGAAACATATAATTATTGGCAAACATTTTTTGATAAATGTAATTGGCATAATTATGAAAAAATAAAGGATATAACTTACAAATAAATCGTAAAAAGATTTAGAGCAACGCGTATTTTAAATGCCGACTTTTTTAATTCTTATAAATTTTTAATGTTCTTCTTTTAGTATATTTCTTGTTATTCAATTTATTTTTATAGTAATCTTTATTATAAGCATAAATAAAATAGTTTTCATAATTGGTTGGTTTTATTTTATCTATTGATGATTTCACGCTTCCATCTAATGCTGTAAAAGTAGTTGGTTTATCCAATTTTATATAATGTTTCATTTGATTAAAAAACTGCTCTATGCTATTTAGTCTTGGATGATAAGGGCAAGTATAAACTAAATAATTTCCACTTTCTTTTATTATTTGTTTTGTGCTTTCTTTTTTATGTATTTGTCCGTTGTCTAAAACAAATAATTTGCCTTTTACTTTACTACATATGTTATTCAAAAATTCATTAAACCTTTCAGCATTTACTGCTCCATTCTGGTATAATTCAGATGCTATACATTTTTTATTATTTATTGCTAGAACCAAAGAATATTTTTTGAATACTTCATTATTTGTTGTTTTCTTTATACATCTATCACCCAAAAATGCTCTACAATAATTATGCGTAAGTGATGTGCTTACAGAAGTTTCATCAATAGAAATTATATCTTCTAATTTGAATTTATTTATTACATCAAAAAATTCTTTCAATTCTTCTTTTTCATTTCTAATATTGCCTCTATAAGTTTTTGGAAAATGTTTGAAAGTTGCTCTTTTTCTGGTAATATTATTATCTCTGATAATATCTGATAAATATTGTCTGGATATATCTAATTTCGGAAACTTACTTTTGAGTAATTCTTGTAAAAAGTTCATTTGTATATCGCTATGTTTTCGTAAAGTTTCTTTGATGAATTGTATATGTT
>Ga0214921_10008731_pt1 | contig 13025 bp, 22 predicted proteins | sample LL1505_MetaG_FD_177992 | JGI IMG/M metagenome (GOLD analysis project Ga0214921, IMG submission 177992) | Freshwater microbial communities from Lake Lanier, Atlanta, Georgia, United States - LL-1505 | ecosystem: Environmental > Aquatic > Freshwater > Lake | place: USA: Georgia | collected... | reverse complement strand
GATCTCGCTCAGCAGCTTGGGTTATTAACTTCCGGTACTTCATCTCCTCGATCAGCAACGTATCGTAGTGAGTGTGCCGGCACTTGAGTTCTATGTAGTGACCGGCTAACGCCGAGATACAATCAAACGAATCATAGATACCAATAGACTTCTCTAAATCTGGGTATAGATTGGCTTTAAGGTAATCAAATAACTCTATCTCTCTCATTGAAAAGGACTCACCCCACCAAGGAGATCTTGTAGCCGGCGCATAGCGCCATCAATCCTGCGGTCAGCAGTAGATACTGAACACTCATAGTGGTTGGCTATCTGCTGTAAGGTAAAGTTATCTAGGTATCTGATACGCAATAAGATCTGATCCTCAACCTCAAGTTTAGTGTAGCCAACCTTAATATCTATTAGGTTAGCAAGTAGGTTGCCACCTTCAGATGGACTAGATGAGCCACGTGGTAGCCCATCTTGGATCATATCTTGGATCTGCTCAAGCACTGTGCCATCAACGATAGAAGCAATAACATACGGTAACAACTGACCTAGCGTGTAGCCTTGGTAGTAAGCCTCATCAGTTATCTGATAGCCAGACTTAGAAGCCTTCTCACGTCTAGCGTAGCGTTCAGCTGCACGTCTCATCTGCCACGCTATGCGTGACTCAGCGTGCTTACGCTTATCAGGATCAGTTGCTTCTAGTAACTGCTCAGTAATCCACTTATGGCGCGACAGCGCCCACGACAGACACTCTTGAAGTATATCCTCACGTTCGACGTAAGCCTTATACCTGCCGTGAATAGCACGAGCAACGCCAGGTGCTATGTCATAGATAACTGGATCAATACCGGTCACTCAGGCCACTTACCATCCAGTACTAGTAGAGCAATAGCGCTGTAGTTTAATAGATCAATGAAGCTATCGCGTAGCGATTCGTTCTCAGGGGTCGCACCGTTATCAATCAGATGATTGATGCGTGCTGTTTTATCCCACATACGTACACGTAAGCCATTCAGTGGCCCACCTGGTGCGCCAGCGATATTAGTTGGGCCGTAATCCCTATGCTTCTTTAGAAGCAAGTTACCAGCACCATCTAGCACATCCCACATCGCTGCTATGAACGCGTCGGTATCGGCTTTACTGTTATAGTCTCGCTTACTCTGTCCGAGTGCAGGATCTGAAAGCCCATAGTAAGCATAGTCTGTAGCAATCTTTCCCAATCTTGATCCGTCATTCACTGGACTCTCCTATCAATAGTTTGCGAGTAGCGCTTGCGCCGTGTGCCAAATAGTAATCGTTAATGTCCATATTAGGTGGAAGTGTAACGATTGTAGAGTTCATTACCTCATTAGCCACGCGCTTACTAAACTCAGCTCCTGGGTTGGAGCCATCTTCTTTAACATCATTATCACCAACAACATATACAGTTTCATAGCCACCGAATAGCTTTGGAAAGTGCGGCTTCCAAGCAGCAACGCCTGGTACACCAACTGCTGGTATATCTAACTCACCTGATACTATTATGGTATCAAGTTCACCTTCACATATAACTATGTAAGGCTTCATAATAGTTACATCAGCTACGTTGTAGAGGTGAGCCTTCTGTCCGGTAGGACTACCGTACTTAGGCTTTCCTTCATCTAATCTGCGGAACTTAAACCCAACGCAAGAACCACTAGCAGTAATATAAGGAATGGAGATCCAACCCTCATACATCTCGTGACCATTGATCGGATCGGTGATGGTGCCAAGTTGGAACTTGGCTGCTGTAACTTCACAGATCCCACGTGCGTCTAGTACGGCCAGCGCCTCTGGACTTATTGCCTGAGCGTATCGCTGCGCCGCTTCCAGCAGCAATTTCGATTGCACGTTTGAGGCCATCGTTAAACTCCAAGTTCTCTAGTATGCAGACTAAGTTAACTGCGTTGCCACCTTTACCGCAGGTGTGACAAAAATATAAATTGTCATAGGTATTCATCACAGCTGACCTGCGACTGTCATTATGTAAGCAGCACCTAACCGATACCGACTTACCTTCTCTTACTTCACCACCAAAGCTGGCAACGATTGCCCCTATGGGGATTGTATTTGCATCAACGGAACCTTTGTATCTGCTCGCTTTACGTACCCTGGACCAGTCTGGTGTTGGCACACGCACCCCTTCATATTACACTTATCGTGCTTATGTGCGGCACGTTTCAAGTGACCTAGTTTATTCTCAGCACCGGCTTGAATACAGTTAGAACAAATCACACTTGCTCCGGATCAAAGTCATCGTATTCCTCTACTGCTTCTTCTTTATCAGCTTCAGCAATTGCCTCATCTAAATCTTGTACAGAATCTTGTACAGAATCTTGTACAACTTCTGGCACTAGGATCTCTGATGTTGTTATATCTCCTTGTGGTATTGCCATTATTCCTTCTCCTTTATCCATTGTTTAAGATCTTGGATTACCCAAGCATTTTCTATGCCTGAGTTGCGGCGCTTAACTATCACATAGTGCAGCGGCACTTCCCCTTTACCGCGAGCCTTAGCGTAATTAAGCGCCTCAACTTCAGCTTCCCGCCAGAACTCAGGCAGTGCTAGCGCTGCCCTATTCTTTAGTTCAAGGATGAATGTTTCTCCCGCTATTACAACGCACAAATCACCCTCGTCTTTTGCCCCAGCTTTTGACAAACGTTCGCAGCTTACGCCTTTATCGCGTAACCATTTCATAACATCTGTCTCAAACTTGGAACCCTTAGTCTTGTTGTGCTGACTCATCTACCAGTACAGCTTTATTGATCTTGTAGATAATGTTTCCTTCTTCATCTTTAACTAACTCGACAATACCAGATTGCAATAAGGCACCAACGAAGTTAGTTAGGTCTACCTTGAGTGCGTCAACTTCTTCACGCAAAGCATTACTAACATCACGCAGTGCGTCAATCCTCAAGTTATCTCGGTATTTATTTACTAACGGTTCAGACATTGTAACTCCCTTGGTATCCAGCTATATGATCTCGTCTTAACATCCTACCAAATTGGTCTTCATCACTAATCTGGCACGCTGCATAATTTACTAGAAGCTGTGCGTAGTTAGACGCATCAGCTGTGTGTGGTCCAAAGCGATTCTTCACAGCAGCCACCTTCAGTGTTCCCTGGCTTGGGTCATAACCCAGAGTCAAGATCAACGCCGGTAGTTGGCTCACCTTGCCGTGAATTGCCCGACGATGTGGCGGATTGATTGGGCTTCCATACTCGCTCTGTTCCGATACGTGGTGCAGTACCAGTACGCACGCTTCTGTCTTGCGTGCCATATCGTGCAACTCCATCATAATCGCACGTAGTCCTGCCCATTCATTGTCAGTCTCTGCTGTTACGTTCATTAAGTTATCTATTACGATCAGCTCCGGAGCCTGCCCATATAGTTCAACGTATGCCCGTATCTCTAACTCAAGATCATCAATAGATGGTGATGAATCAAAGACCCACTTGATGTGGCCTAACTTCTCAAAGCGAGAATCGTAGTAGTGACTATCGTTTGCTAAGTTATTTTCTACAGAGATCTGTGAGTGACCGCTGACGTGGGCGGCCGCCCTCATCATCACGGTTGTTGTGTCGGTATCTGCTGAAAAGAACAGCGTAGGCACGCCTGCTTTGATTGCGTAAACCAATGCGAACATTGACTTACCAGCATTAGGTGCTGCTGCAACCATACAAACCTGCCCACGCCGGAACTTAATCTCCTTGGCAGCTAAGCCAGCCCATACATCAGGTAGGGGAGTGGCTCTAGTGAGCACACCACCCCAAGCACGGGAAAGATCAAGCACGTCTATCTCCTTCAAGGAATATATTCTGTTGTCTACGGATTATCTTTCGATCCTTTGGTGAAAGACCGCCCCACATACCCCAGGCTTCTTTCCTTAAACCCCATTCGGCGCACTCGACTTTGTGTACACATCTATTACATATTGACTTAGCAAAGTTGTAATCATTGATTACCTTTAACTCGCTATCGTCAACATCTTTTTCTGCAAACCAAAAATCACCACCGACTTCGGCACAACTGGGAGCTTCATAATCTTTTGGCTCCCGCATTTGCTATCTAACCCAGATAGTGTCGCACTTATCTGGAGCACCCTTTGGTGTTGGACACATCCAACCCTGCCAAGGCCCCTTAGCTGATACACCTGACTTAAATGACATCGGTCCGTGCTTACAAGAATTACCAGCTGCTGGTGGTGCTGAAGTAATAGCCGGTGCTGGTGGAGTGTCCTTAAACTGTGCTGCAATAGCAGATACAGCAGGGGAAACAGCAGCTGGTGCTACTGATCCTTGTGATAGTTCTCTACCAGTAGTAATAATGTTCAGTGCGTTCATTGCAATATCTGCAAGTCCTGCTTCTAGTTCACGCACATCTGCTGCGTAAAGATTGATAAGTGTTCCATCAGCTAACTTGTAGTTGACCTGGAACTTTGTTCCTTCTGTAGCCATTTAGTTACCTCCAACTTGTTTAACAGATAGTCGCTGACTCTCAGCTCCTACCTTCTTAGGTACGAAACCTAATAGTTTTTCTACCTCGCTACTATCAACAGTCTCTCGACCCTTGACAGTTGACCAACTTACTTCGATACCACTTTGCGTAGTACCTAGTAAACCTACAAAGGATTCTTTCAGAGAATCTTGTTGCTTCTCCAGCTCCTTTATTGCTTGCCCTAACTGTAAGTACAGCAGTGCGTTCTTGTCAACATCCGCATCATCAATGACTACGTCACTAACTGCGGTACGTTCTTTTTTTAGACCATCGCATCCCATCTCACCAGATGCGTCATAGAACTGGCAGTAATGCTGACAGTAACTAGCATCCTTTTCCGGTGCTGGGAGTTCCTTTGATTCCTTAACAGTTGCGAGCCAACCGAGTGCAGTTAGTGCTATAGATTCGTCGTAAGGTTCTGTGTGAACCTTGACGTCTCTTTCATCACCGTCCCGAGCAATCGCTACTAGCGACACTCGGTTGACTACGTAACCGTTTTTGGATAGGAGGTATCCGTACAGCTGCACCTGCCACCTTTGCTGTGTTGACGGGAAGTAACCCAAGTTCTTCAACTTGGAAGTCTTCCAGTCAATTACATCGCCAGTCTCTGGTACATATAAATCTACGTGCGCTTTCATTCCATCGTATTCAACTTCAGCTTCGATCATTAACTTATCGTTACTGGCTAACGCCTTTTCAATCTCTGCGTGGATAGCAGTACCCATAATGGCAGCGAGCTTTAGTTGATTATCATTTGTTTCTGGTTGTTCGTTTAACCGGTACCAAACTCTACGACGGCAACCACCAACTTCTGATGGGCCGATCTGTACCTGTGTTGAACGGGACTTCTTAGCATCAGCACTGCGTAGCGCTGTTAATAGTAATTCTTTTGGATCAGTAAATTCGCTCAACTGAAGTACCCCTTACTACATTTGCTGCTTGGAATAAACCTTTACAGAAATCGCACTCGTGGCATCCATCAATACAAGTATACGATTCAATATCTTGTGCAAGTGATTCGCGTAATTCTGCAATCTGTATTTCAATTGTCTTTTCCATCGCTACCTCCTATAGCTTTTCTTGTACCACCAACTGTAAAGGCTTGCCAGTATTGGAGTCAAGAACCGAAGCTATTTCAACAGCACGTCGGGCGTGTCGCTTGGCGTAATCTAATTCCATATTAGGTTTGCGGATTGAATACAGGTAGCCAAGAGCAAGCTGCCCACCACTACCAATGCCATAAGTTCCGTGATCTGTTTGGAAAAAAGAGAGATCACAAGCAACCCTAAAGATGTTACCGTTAAAAGTAAAGAGATAATCAAAACCGCCATCTTTGTCCACCTTGTTCCATTCGTAGTTGTTTTCGTTAAAGGCCGTGATGATACTAGGTATCACCTTGGCGCCCATATAATGTACTGGGTTCTCACCGCGATAGGCAGGTGGTTTCCAGTTGTAGGTGAGTATATCTCCTGGGCGTATATCGCCGGAAATGCCTATTAGAAACTTTCCCACCTCAACGATCTTGGGTGTACTGGTTGAGGTACTTACTAGGTTGTCCTCTGTGATCTGCGAGTCAGCGCAGAGCACGGCGTAATAGTCCGTTTGTATAGCTGAGATCGTAGTCATAGAAGAATCATACTAGAGATCGGCGTGTCTTACTAGAGACACGCTACTGGATCGCTACAATATGAGCCGTGAGGCGAATTAAACAGGGTGAGCGCCCCCTTGAGGGGCGCGATAGGGGTACTGTACGGCTACTGCGCTGGCTCCGTCTACCAACCCTGTCAAGAAACAAAGACACCTTACCACCGATATTTGGTAGCGACCTTCGGGAGCTTGGCCCAATACACGTCTGTCCTTGTGGCTCCCAAGTCTTTAATGTTATGGCTTCCTTTGAAGACTACGAATTAGTCTGGTATTTCCTTGACGCAGTATGTGTTAGCTGTGGTAATCTAGTAACAGTTCCGTGTCCCGTTGATGTGGAATAGGGAGCCATCTCCCGATTGAGTGCTGATCCTGGGTACGATGCTAAACTGCCCAACTTTTTGACATAAAAAAAGAAGGCCGGTCCCCGTAGGGACCGACCTCCTGTTTGCCTCGCGTTGCTATGGGTTACTTAGACCCACGACCAAACTCTGCGGCTTTTGGATCTAATGCTTTTAGCAGTGGACCTGCGATAGCAGCGATACCAGCTGTTGCTAGTGCCTTTGGGTCTGTCACTCCGGCAAGCCATAGAGCGATTACTGAGGCGATACCAGCACGTAAATATGTGGCAGCCATTGCTTTCATTTTCTTATCCATTAGTTCTCCTTCTGAGATGGGACGTCTTTCTTCTTAGGTAAAGGTTTAGAAACCTTAGCCTTTACCTTAGAAATCACCGATGGCTCCCCTAACCAGGGGAACCAAGGTGAAGTATCGTTGCCGTACTTATCGTTAATAGAAATATGCAGATGGTGTGGGTGCTTATTGGAACCGGTGTATTCACGATCGCCTTCATCAGCTCGATCCTTAGACCAGATCTTGCCTTGGAAGATCAAGTACTTAACGCGCTTATCTGCCTTTAGTTGCTGAAATAAATTAGCGCAATCAATGCCAGATAACTTATCGTGGGTTAGATCCACTGCGTATCCAGTATTGTGATCGCTGTTAGGGCTAGCAGATATGTGTGCCTTGCTAGGTAGCAGTCCGTCGCTAGCCTTCTTGCGCTTCGGACAGTGTGCTGTCGCTTGTCGCAGGACAGCAATAGCGGCAGGTGTGGCTCGTTTGGCAATCATCGCAGACATCGTTACTCATTTCTTTTGTATCATCATTTGATATAGGATTTCTACTTTTTCTTCAAGTCTAATGACGGAATCTTTGAGGCTTGTTCCAGAATTGGGTTTAAGTTCATTTAGATAGTGCTTGACTAGCCACTTAACAGCGCCAATAAAACCACCAATAATTGTACATACCGCAACAGCTACCGTTGCGTAGTCTTGTGCCTGCATTAGACCGTCCGAATCGTTACTAGTAATGTGCCACCAAAGCCAGAGAACCTTTTGTCCTCTGGTGTTTTGTTTATGAAATCTAGTTCTTCAATCAAGCCAAGGTATGACTCATTAGTTCTAAAGTCTTGAACACGAACAGTGTCACCAATGTTTTCGATTGCTTCTAACTGTGACATACGGAAGTAAGAAGATCCTTCGTAGCCAACTTCGTTACCGAACTTATCGCTTTCGTGGTCATAGCAGAACAAGGGATACTGGATCAGTCGCTGGCGTGGCACTGCCGGCAAGGACTTGAGTTGGTATCCAGTAAACAGTGGCCCTTTAAGAACATCTGTAGAGGAACGATTCAAGGTAAACTGGAAGCCAAGATATTCCTGTGAAGTGCTTGGGTAACTTACGTTAACTTCTGTAACAGTTGCGTTCTGTGCGAAGGCACCGATAAGTACAAAGTTATTAAAGGAGTCAATTGATTGGATATCAACGCCACCATTGGTAGTATCTACACGAGCTTGGAGTAACTTAAAGATCTTAGTCTCTAGCGTGTTGTAACGGATGTAACCGGTACGCAAGTATCCACTTGCTACTAGGCTAGTAGTTGATTCGGCCCAAGTATTATTACCATTGGTAAAAGCTGCTCTGTCTGAGTTGCCAAAGAAGGCAACCTGACTTGCTGTAGTGGTAGTTCCAGAGGCAATAAGATCCCAAGCCCAAGGGAAGAATAGAGTGCCTGGAATAACTGTTGTTGATAGGTCTACACGGACTAGCCCTGCTGCTCCATCTACAAGAGTTGCGATGTAGGCAAAGCGATCACGAAAGGCTATAGAGTTACAAGATGCGTCATCAAATAGCAATGGCCCATACTGGATATCTCCGTTGGCATCTGATACACCAACTCTAAATCCTAGGTTGGTGGCAAGAACTGCATAGAGTCCAAGGTATACATCGAAGTCATTGATGCGTTCACCTTGTGGCATATCAATAACAACAGTAGGCGTTAAAAGTTCTGGAAATCCTAAAGCGTTAGTGTTAGCTGTATCTAGGCCAACCTTAAAGACTGCAGATGATGTTCCATTAGGATCATAACCTGAGATATAGATAGCCTGCGGTCCTTCAGAGATACTAGACCAGACCCAAGAAGTATTGGGATGGGTATAAAAGGCCGCAGGCAAGGCACCAGAGGAGTTATTGGCATCTAGTTCATAGATCTTGTTGCCAATGGCAGCGATAAGGCGCTGCTTAACATAGCGAATAGTTGCACGAGTTGTACCAGTAGCATTATAGATTTCAGTATCGCTAGTAGTTCCAGCAAGGTTACCTCGGTGGACGTGTGAACCATTGATAAAAAAGTACTGCTTACCATTGGTTGTAAGGCTATAGATAGTAGATGGTGTGCCAGCCTGTGTGTAGGTAGTTGAAGTACCACCAGTTGTAATCTTCTTTAGGGCAGTGCCATCTGTTACTAGGATGCAGTCATTGGTGCCGTCATTAACACCGATAAGTTGAGCAGCAGCAGCACCAGCATAGAAACTGGCTGTGTCATTAAGCAGGGTTGCCTGTCCTCTAGTCCATACATCTAAGCCCTTAGACTCTGTGTATTGGAAGCGTAGCGACTCCTCCTGCTGTGGTTCAAAGTATTTAATACCAGCGCCATAGTGGAAGGATGACTGAGATCGAACCCACCAACCGGTAAGCGTCTGCTCTCCGGCTTCTCTGGTCTGGTCAATTTGTTGTTTGCGATACTGAGCAGTAACACGGCGATAAGGCATCTCATCTGAGTTAGCAAGAAAGAATGGCAAAGCGCCAATTGCTATTTCATAAGCAGGGCCAGTAGGTGTGTAAGTTGTAGATCCTACAGGGTTGGAAAGTACGTAGGGAATACCTTCGGTGATGTCATCGCTGTATACCATTTAGTATTCCTTAGCTTAGTAGGAGCTGTGCTTCTTCTTCTGTGATTCCTAACTTGGCAAGCAATGCAGCCTTATCTGTTGCCTTAGCAGCATCAGCTGCTTCTTTAGCAACACGATCTGCTTCAGCAGCAGCGGCATCAACCTCACGCTGTGCAATTTCTTCAGCAGTTAGCGGAACCTCAACGGCTATTCCTGTAGCGCAATTTACTTCTATCTTGATTGGAACTTCGGTCATTAGATTATCTCCTTGATTGTGTGTGGTGCGTATTGGTTTAATATCTCTATTGCATATTTAATTTTATCTTCAATACGTTGACCAGATGGTTGAGACGTATTCCATAACTCTAAGTTTTCTATTCTGTTATCAAGTCTGTCACCGTTAATGTGATGAACATTTTCATTTTTTGTCAGCAATCTACCTAAATGATTTTCCATAACAAGCCTATGCTCAGCAATAACAACTGAACGTTTATGAGGATCTTTTAGATACTTATAGCCTTCTTTGGTAGAATAACCAGGTTTGCGTTTTGCTAACTTTTCTCCATATTTTTTCCATTGCCTATAATGATTTCCGCAATATCCTTTTGCGTTATGCTCATTAACACACCAGTCAACTTTGCAACCAATTTCAGCTCGGCTACGTTTGCCTGGCAATGAACCAGTGGGGCTGCCAGTTCTCAAGAACCTCATATAATGTTTATTACATAAGTCTTTGCTTCTGGAGTTTCTATTACAATCTATTACAGAACAAATTTTATTCATCCGTTAATTGTAATTTATGATCTGAATTGCCACAAGTCCATTGGCACAAATTCTCATCTAGTATTGCTTCATCGTGGCACTTAGGCGGGATAAAAGCATCGCGGGTGGCATCGTAAGTATCGCCAATGCCAGCGTATTTATATCGGATTTTAGCGTTGTAACTTGTCTGTACCCAGACGCCACCTAAGCCAAGGTCATTGGCTAGGAAGTCTTGACCGCGATGCTCTTGCTCATCTGGTACAACTAATACCCGTAGAACGGTTCCACCGTTAGGGTCTATCTCTGCAAAATGTGCCATTATGCTAAATACCTCACTATCACAATACCTGAACCACCATTTCCGCCGTTGTAATCGGCTACGCCTGCATTTGAAAAACCACCACCACCGCCGCCGCCTGTGTTAGCAGTTCCAGCAGTTGCATTAGCGTTGGAAATTGGACTACCGCCACCACCTGCACCACCTGTTCCAAGGGCTGTGTATTGACCTGCACCGCCACCGCCACCTGCGTAATAGTTTGAAGCACCAGTTCCAGTTACGGTTGCAAACGCTGAAATTGCTACACCAGCACCACCATTAGACCCAGCATTGCTACCATTAGCACCTACCGCCCCTGCGCCGCCGCCAGCACCGCCGCAAAGATAACCGCCACTTTGTCCAGTGCCGCCTGCAAAACCTTGATTAGTTGTCCCAGTTCCGCCAGCCGACCCGCCACCAGATGAACCACCACCGCCGCCTGAGCCACCATTTCGGCCATTACTAGCATCGGTATATGCACCACCGCCGCCACCGCCTGTTGAGGTTATGGTAGAAAATACTGAATTAGAACCGCTGTCGCCACGATAGACGGGGCTACTGTTATTGCCACCAGCACCACCTGCGCCAATAGTTACTGTGTAACCAGTACCGCCAGCAAGTGATAGTGCTGTTTCTAATGAACCACCACCACCTGTTGCTGTGACAGTTGAACGCAAGCCACCAGCACCGCCGCCACCGCCCCACCTTGCCCCACCACCACCGCCAGCAACTACAAGGTAATCGCAAGATAGGGCTGTGGCTGGGGTAAAGGTGCCTGAGCTAAGAAATGCGTGGTACCAATAAGTTCCATCGGTCTGGATGATTGAACCGCCAGTTGCCTTTGGTGCCTTTGTTGGGGTAGTGCCAAGGGCAGATACGCCGTAAAGGGAGAAGGTTGAGTATTGGACAAAATTGCCACCTGATTGTAATGAAACGGCAATAGTTGAAACCGCTGTTGTGGTACTCCATAAACCAGCAAGTAACCAAGATGCTTGAGTAGTTGAATTGTTTTCTGTAACAGAATCAACGCTATAAGATTTATAGTTTGAACTTGTGTAATTTGGCAAGTAAAAATCTAATGAACCAAATGTGCTTGAAGTCGCATTAGCAGCAGGAATAGCGCCAATAATGCGGTCTGCTACTGATTCTGAACCAACAGAACCTGACTCAGCATAGATTTCTCTGCGAGTAAATGTTGAAGTGCTACCGTTAATTGATATGCGCGGATTGTCAAAATTGCTTGCATTGGCAGAACGAACGCTCATAACAATTTTTAAGTCGGTATAGCCAGTTTGAGGGATGCTGTTGAATGTAACGCTGCTTGCTCCCGCAGCGCCGACAGTAATTGTTTCGAGAAGTGTAAAAGTATTTGGCATTTAGTTTCCCCTTTAAGCTGCGGCAATGCCGTAGAGATTGAATGTTGTTCCTGCCGCCATTGTGCCTGAGAATGGTCTAATATCTAATTGAGTAATTGCCGAAGTGCTTGCATAGAGATTAACAATTGCTCTAGTGCCTAACCCAGCAGAACCTACTCGGCTAAGAATTGTTTTATTTGTAGTGGTATTGGAATAGTTTTGAAAGTTCCAAATACCTACACCAAAACTAGAACTAGTTGGGAATGTATTTCCTTTTGTATAAATACCATTTCCACCTAAATCTGTTTGACTAAAGCGCTCTGAACTTGCAGCGCTTCCATCTCCGCTCAGGAGTGTTGCTGAGTATTTATTTGTAGTATCTGAATTGCATCGAATATAAAAGGAAGTATTATCGCTCATCTGTATTGAGCCAACTAAAACTAAGTCAGTATAAGTTCCAGGAATACTAGAAAAGGTAACTAGCGAAGAAGCAGAACCAAGAGTGGTGCTGGCGATTTGCGAAAATGTATTACCTGCGGCCATTGTTAACCCCTAATTCCGTAAAGTGCTGCTTTTGTGTAGGCATTAAAGTTTGTGCCGTTCATTGGATAAAGACTAATAATATCTATGGCTGTTGTGCTTTGCCATAAACCTGAGTTAAGACCAACTGCTCGACCAAAACCACCAGATGAAGCGCCGTTGTCATCAGTTCCACCTAAAGCGCGTGTTGTCTTGTATTTAGAAGTGTTGGCATAGTCAAGCAAATCTACAACAACTGCGCCAAATGAACCGCCAGCAGTAGTGCCTAAACATCCACCATTTAATACATTGATATAACTTGCTGTGGTTCCAGCGCCAGCGCCTGTTGTTGTGCCTTCACCATAAACCATATGCCAAGCATAGTTTGAACCGCTATCTACTGTGCTTGCACCAACGCGCATATAGAAGTTATCGCCACCGTAAGTTGCTCGATTAGTTTGACCAAACAAACGAATCTGTAAATGCTTGTAAGTAGCAGGAATAGAACTAAAAGTAATGCTTGAAGCGGTAGTTGAAAGTGTAGTTGTTGCAATGCTGTCAAAGTCTTTGCCTGGCGCCCAAAGGTTGCCCGAGATACCACTTGCCATAATTCCTAGGATTGGCATTAGGAGAGATCTCCGATCACCGTAAATACATTAGAAGCAGTACAGATAATAGTACAAGCTGAGAACTGTGCT
>Ga0214921_10008730_pt1 | contig 13026 bp, 17 predicted proteins | sample LL1505_MetaG_FD_177992 | JGI IMG/M metagenome (GOLD analysis project Ga0214921, IMG submission 177992) | Freshwater microbial communities from Lake Lanier, Atlanta, Georgia, United States - LL-1505 | ecosystem: Environmental > Aquatic > Freshwater > Lake | place: USA: Georgia | collected... | reverse complement strand
ATCCTTCCAGCCCCTCAATGCCTGTATTTGACAAAGAGTAGGCCTAGCAGGACCGGTACACTTTTGCGCCGCCAAGACGCACCCAAAATGCCGGTTTAGTGGTACAATTTATCTCCGCCATTTAGATCAAAAATGATTGAAATAATTTATTTTTTATATTAAATCCTCTACCTGAGTTCGCAATATGAGTTATTACAATGAGATAACTCTATTTTTCTCAACAAAACGGAACGCTATAATGTCAAAAAACATCAGCTTCAGTATTTATTCTTTGCTGGGCATAATCGAAGCCAAACACAATTTTTTGTGGGCTGATGGCTTGCACAGACAGGTTCTGATTGCTGTGCTGGATGCTGAACGCACAGGCTTGAGATTAACCAACCAACATATTGTTGATTTGAATTTTACGAGCCGCAGCAGCACATACAGAAAAATCTCCGATTTGAAAGAAACACACTTTCTATCTGATATTTGGGATGATAATATATGCTATCTTACACTTGGTTCAGCTGCAATCGGTATGATAGCAGCAGCAGATAATAAAATTAAGGCACAAATTGAGAAATCTGATTGATATCACTACTGGTGTTTGCGTAATTGCATTTTTATATGTGATTTTCCGCTATATTCAAACAGAATACCTTTCTCATACCCAGTTTAATGATTTTATTCACGCTTTTTATATTCCCGCTTCAGTGAGAGTTTTTTCATCACTGTTATTTGGTTATTGGGCTGCTGCTGGCATAGCATTAGGTTTATTTTTAGACATTACTTATTTGCATCCAGAGAATTTCATAGTATCAGAAATTATTGTCCGAATGTTTCAAGCCGCAATTTCACTTTGTTTATCATTGCTTATTTGGGCTAAATTATCAAGCAAAGTCACTTGCTTATACAATCCTATCATAGATTTCAGAAAAATTGATGCATTTGATATATTGCAAATATGTATTATTGAAGCCTTTATCAACAGTGTGACTGCTCATATTTTCTATATATGGGCACCATCAGTCCATTTGCAATTTGATTTGAATTATTTTGCAGTGATGCTGTTTGGTGATTTAACTGGTTCCTTTTTAATATTCATTATCGCTAACATAATGTTCTCTTTGCTAAAACGCACACCATTCTTCCCTCGCAAGCACTACGACGACACGATGAACAACCAGTTATAAATGTCGCCCACACAAAACACACAAACTGTGTTTTGTCTTATGCTGCAACTTTAAGCATAAGGTTTTTGCTACAAGTCAGCTGTATGGAGAATTAATACGGTGAACATAAAGTCCAAAATGATTGTGTCAGTCTTGCTGCTGACAATCTGTGCCAGCACAGCAAAAGCCGATATCAGCGAGAGTATGTGCGAGAGTTATATGGCAGTTGTTTCACAAGCTGTGCACTTGCGTGAAAGCTCTGTGCCCATCGCCACTGCCCGCTCAATGGCAGACAGCGCATTGAACCTTAACCCACAACTGTGGCGGTTCACCATCAAAGCCATCAATACGGCTTACAGTGAGCCAGAACGCATCAAAACAATGCTGCGTGATGGCAGTTTGGTGCAGTTGTGCGCGAAGGAAGTGAGAGGATTTTGAGCTGATTTGATGCCAAGCTGCAGCCAAATGTCCACATTTGCAGAGTAGCAAGGGTAAAAACCTTGCTATTGATTTTAATCTGGATTTTCTAACTTGTTGTAAAATAAGGGAAAAATGGTGCTGCCACGGAGGATTGAACTCCGGACCTCTCCCTTACCAATAGTCCGACCATCTCTAAAATCTCAATTATAACAATGGCTTACTAACATACTTTAATTTTTAGTACTTTAGCAAACCACTCCTCTATAAGGCATTAAGCCATTGTTTTGGTTTAGTTTTTTAAGCGTTTTGTTGTATAAATTATTGATTATAAACCACTCCCCTATTTGGCTCATAATCAGTACCGCTCTCCCCTCTTATACAATAATGCTGTAATGACAGATACAGATGTCCAAAGGTTGTAGCGCAAGTACTCATACACTTGCCAACCTAACAGGCAAACACTGCCAATCATAAAAACAAATTCAACTATTTCTTTGTCATTAGTCATAGCAATTCACTTTTTTTAAATCCTTTTATTACCCATGAAATAACAAATCCACACAAATAAACAAATACTGATAAAAACGCTGCGAATAAAAATCCTAAACCAATGTAAATAAACCACGTTATCCTTTCATTGTAGCTAAAATAATCTTGATATTGCTTTTCAGTAATTGGTTTTTGGCCATCTGAATACTTACGGTGACTAAAAATGTGATAACAAGTGCTCCCATCAATTGAATATTTTGGCTCAACAAGTTTACTAAAATCTTCACTCATATAAGTAGCACATACGGCATTCTTCATTTCTTTTTCAGCCGCCCATAATCCTTCATACCTAATTAAACTTCCTTTGTTAGTTTCCGTTAATGGAAAAATAACGATGAAATAAATCAAGCAAATGATGGAGCAAATAAACCAAATACGCTTCCATCCGTTAGCATCAGACAGCCACTGCTTAAAGGACTTAAGAGACATTTTGTTCATCCTTTTCCATTTTGTTCCACAATCTTATTTTTCCAAAAAAAATGTAGTTTGCTACTAATATTAAAGCCAAACCAGTCCCAAATACTTTTAAAAAAGCATCTAACTTTTCTCCAACTACATCAAATGGAATATAAAGTGAAAACGCAAGAAATAGAACAGCGATAACATTTATTGATCTTTGAAATATTTTCATGTTATATCCTTTTCAATATCATCATATACAAGTCAAAACAATAATAGGCATCCCACAGTTTTTCTTGTCACTAATTTTTATATTTTGAAGTAATTTTACGCTGTCACCAAATTTAATTTTTCCTATAATTACTATTGTTGATATACAAATATCACCTGTTGTTTTTATAATATTTTTCATTTTAGCACTTGATGCTGTGTTTAAGAAAATTCAAATGGAAAAACATACTCGTTATAAATCTAAACATATTATCTCCGCTTTTTATTTTTAACTTAGTTTAGAAAAATGCTTCCCTATAAGATCGATAACGCGATTAGGATCATAAGAAATATATGCTTGTTATGTAAATAGCGATTTTAATCAAAAATTAAAAACTTAAATTCCCATAATCAGCACCGTCCTGACCTCTTATACACCTAAACGGTGTATAAGGATAAATGAGCATGTACCAATTGTAAGAATGAAAGCGGAGGCTATAATGGGGGAAATTATAGCCACAGTATATGAACTACTTAACGGCATATAATTGTTTAGAGGAGTTTAAAAATGTTAAAAGTCGCAATAGCAATTACAATACTAATTTCAAATGTTGTTTTTTCATATGCTGAGGAAAAAATAATTGTAAAATGTGAAATTAAAGATACAGTATCTGGTAAAATTAAAGACGAAATACTTAAGCCTGAAAGTCAAAATATTGTTTTGATTTATAAATTTTATAAAGAAAAAATTGAAATCGGTCCTTTTTTTAATGACTTTTCACAAAAACCGCCTGTGTTAAATAATAACAGCAAAAAAGATATGAGATGGATAGTTGAGGCAGATAGTTTAAAATTATTACCTGGCTTAAGCCATACAATAAATCATAATAAAACCTCTAATTTTAGCGATATAATAGTGACAGTTGATGAAACTAATTTAGGATACGTAGAGAACAGGGAAGATTATAAAGAAAATCAAAAAATTAATTCTTTTTATAAACAATCAATAACAATTAATAGGCTTACAGGAATTATAAAGGGAGAAATAATAGATCATCACTATGGAATGATGTCACTATTGACTACTGAATATAGTGGGAAATGTTCAAAAGCAGAAAAGAAATTTTAATATTATGAAAAAAGATGACTGATGTTTATAAAAATAACAAAATTGAGGGCAGCACTAAAAAGCACTGCCCTACACGATTTAAGCAGCAGTGCGCTTGTTCACAGCCTTAACAGCCTTAGCAAGTGGTAGAAACTGCCGCTCATTAATGATTGCGGCTAACTGTGTGTCCAACTCACCTGCCGCTACAGCAGATATGACAGTGCGTATAACGGTGGGCAGTTTATCAAGCGAGCCCACTTCAATAGCAGACATGCCCTTAGCCAATTCAATGTGCTTTGCCCCGTAGCGTACTGCTAACAGCACACCACCCGCCGCGTCCTTAAACCACCACTGCTTTAGACGCACGGAACGCTGTACTCTGTTCGGCTCTCCGTCATAATCTGCCACAGTCACCCATTTGTGCCGTGCGTATACAGTGCCTTTCAATTCGCACTCAATCATAGCCAATTGTTCTTGTAGTTTAACTATCAGTTTATGCCGCTTGCGTTCTTCCGCTGTTTGCGGGTTTAGGGTGGGCTTATTTACGATTTTAAGCGTCGCTAAATGTGCCATGCTGTGTCTCCTTTTGCTAACACAGCAACCTATTATTGTTCTAATTTGTGTAATTCCTACCAAAGATAATTTGACAATCCCACTTTTAAAAATAATATTATTACATACTTCTATTTTAGTGGAGGCAATAATGTCGCGTACTCATAATCTGATTAAATGCCTCCTCGTCATATTTTTACTCAGTTTAATAAATTTTACGCCTGCCTACGCACAAAATATTTATTGCGTGACTGGTTTATCAAATCAGCCGCCAGATAATTTCCTTGTACTGAGAAATCAGCCCAATAGAAATTCAAAGTGGAGCCAAACCATAAATTTTAAAAATGGTGATAGGGTAGAAGTCTTAGGAACCGAAGGTGATTTCTACATGGTTCGGGCGAGCAATGGAGAGATGGGCTATTCAGGCAAGGCATATATTTTACCCTGCGAAACAAAAAATACGCCCCAATCAGTTCAAGCAGTCACACAGCCTATGCCTGCTGTATGGAACCATAATAATTCTACTATGGAAATTTCAGTACAAGGCAGCAACGTGAAAATTTATTATCTTCAACCAAGGCAGGGTCTACCTACCAAATCAGGAGCCATGTTATTTCACGGTGTGAAGCAAGGCACGAATATTAGCGGTATTGCCTATATATTTTCCGAAAAGTGTGGTCCCATACCTTATGATGTTAGTGGCACAATATCAGGGGACCAAAATACATTAACAATGTTTGGTAAAGCACCGAGAAGGGGGCCCGATTGCCGTGTTGCTAGTTATTTTGATGACACGCTGAATTTTAATCTAATACAAGGGGTTAGTGCTTTTAATATCGCAGAGCCAAAACCAACACAGTCAGTTCAAGCAGCACCACAGCCACAAGCCGCTCCACAGATTGTAGCAAATAATCAAGCCGCAGAGGCTGAGAAACGTAGGAAAGATGCTGAACTTGAGGCTAGGAATATTGAAGAAACCAAGAAAAGAATTTTAGAGGCGGAAAATAATAAAAAGCCTGTTCAGTCTGATAGTGTAAGTGTAGATGGTGTAAAAATAAATAGTGTTAATATTTCAAAGGGTACAAGAAGTCATAAGGGGTGTGTTGGTACTGTACATAATAACAAAGAAGAAACATTAGGTTGGTACGATATAATGAAAAATTTATACCCTGAAATTTTAATATCGAATTCCGAAATTAATTGTGTTTTTAGTAGCGGCACATTTTCACCAGGTACAAAAATGGAGTTTTATAATGAAAGTATTGAATTTTTTGAAACTTTTGAAGGAATGAGAATATGTAAATCTGGAGGAGCATGTAATACTTCTGGCAGCGTCATGATAGTTTCAACTAAAAATGGATTAAACGTTAGCGGAATGAAAAAAAATAGTGGGGATATGACTTACTATTGTTTAAAAGATTCACAAATAAAGCCTGTAAAATGTAATTAATGATATCAAACCAGTTCCACAGCAGCCCTCAACTGTTCATCATTGACGTCAATATAGCGTTGGGTGGTGGAGATTGAGGCGTGTGCGGCAAGTTCCGCTAATACACGCACCCCAACTCCTTTAGCGGCTAAGTTTGTTATAAACGTCCTACGCCCACTGTGACTTGTCGCACCCACAATGCCGCAGTTCCTATAAATCTCAATCAGCAATTGGCACAGGGTATTTGCTGAAAAGGATTTAGATTTTTGGGTTGTGAACATGCTTGCGTTAGGATCCTGCTTATACACCGAAACCATGTATACCGATATTTCCTTACGCAGTTTGGCACAGACGAACACCCTACGTGCCTTGTTTCCCTTCGTCTGCTGTGCTGTGAGCGTGAATTCCTCACGTATCGTGAGATCGTCCGCAAGCAGGTTGCCTATCGTTAGTGCTGCTATCTCTTTAGCCCTTAGCCCTGCTAAATGGCTCACAAGCACTATCGCTCTGTCGCGTGCTGCGTAGCGGCGTGTGGAGCAGTAGGCGAGGACTGTCTTTAAATCGCGTTCTGTTAGGGTCTTCGCTTGTTTCATTTGATCCTCAAATCTCATAAAAACCTGCTTAAACACGTATATTCTGCGATATAAATTTCCTACCTGAAATGCCTCTTTGATTTTCTACAATGATTACAATTGGTTATATGAATATCTCATATAATAGCAATTAAATGAGATTTCTTATTAGACGCTGTTTGTGAGCAGATATTGATTTCAGTGCTGTTTAGAGATTGTCATGTTGACACGTCAATCTATCACATACCCCTCAATCGGCACGTTTGAACTTCTATATCTAAAAGATCAAAATATTGGAAATGGGGCTTATCGGTTATGCTGTGTGGTGATCAAATAGTTTTGTATAATTTATACAAAAACGTATCAATCACGAACCTCATATACTCATAGCCATAAATCTAAATCAAAAATTTCTTATTTCACTGTTTTTGTTTTTGGGTGGTGATTTTATAACCCCACCCTCCATAATATAAGTGATTTAATTTAAGCCAATCACTAAGCAATCACTTCGTGCTTGCTGCTCTTTTCGTTTCTTCGTGTTCGCTATCGCTCTCACTCATCAACTTAATCGCTCCTTCTTTATTTCTTCTTATAGAAGATAGACATATGAGCATCGTTATATTTGATTTTAATTGATTTAATTTTATTTGTTTGATCTTTCGGAAGGCAACTCACACTTAGCCTTCTTACAGGCTAAGCGATGACCTTTCGGTGAGGTAGCATCATCCGTTAAGCAGGACCCCTTTGGGAGGTATGGGTGTGGTTTGGCTGTCACCCTTTACGTGCCGACTTTATCAAACGCAGATTATTGAAGCAAACGGACCACATACAATAATCTTGTGGGATACAAGTGTCAGTAGAGCCCACTCATGACGATGCTTTTAAAACATCCTCTTCTGTCTTCGTACCCTCATTCTCATCAACTCCAACGGCAACAGTCTGTTCAATTACTGGCAGTTTCTTTGATGTAAGTTTCTAGACTTAACGAACCTGATTTCTCCAGTCCGATACGCGACTTATTATTTATCATCTTAGGTTCATATCGCTAAATAAATGTATGAGCAACAGAGAATACTTACAGAATATATTTTTGCGTTTATTGGCACTTGGGGTCGCTAAAAGTGCTAATGATTTCAGTCTGATGTGTGGACGTACACCGACTTGGTTCAGCAGCGTCAAATCACGAGATTTACCACTCACAAGCCAAGCAGCACTTACATTGAGTATGAGTGTGCGTGAACGTATTGATAGCGTTATATGCGATAAATCCGAAATCATCGCTATCAGCGAGGAACTTTTACAACATGCTAGCAAAATGGCTAAATTGAAGCAGCAACAGCATTTGGCTTGCCCACAATGAGCAGTGGAAACATGCTTGTTGGGGAGGACACACAGATGACCGTTTATAGAGCAAATATTAAAATCAAAATCAACGGCAGTATGACAAGCACATGGGTTGAGATAGAGGCTGCGAACGCGAACACGGCACGTGGATTGCTACAGGCCCAATACGGCAGAGAGAGCGTCATAAACGTAATTAGAAAGAGTGGGCAGTGACGTGCTTATGTGGGAAGTGGAAAATGGCATTAAACCTCTGTCACAATCTGAACAGCAGGCACGGAATTTAAAAAAGCAGCAGCAGGATATAAAATTGCGAAAGAAGCAATTACAAGTCCGCACAGCACGTGAGCGTGCGAACAAGTTGGCAGCACAGCAGACGCAGATAGCACAACAACGCATTTAGACGGTGCTACAGCGTGTATCTGCGTAGTGCCCGCTACATGTTGCTGCTTATCAGCACTCGGCACAGAGCAAGCGTTTAAATAAGCCGCAAGCCCCGCCCCTAAAATCAGCCACGATTTCTAATTTTAGCACACTGCTATTTCACATATAATTGCTTCATTAGAACCGCAGAGCAACCGAAAGTGGTTGTTAAACACACACGTTGGCAGCATTATTGCCACATAGCACCGTGCTATTATGTGAAATCGTCGCAGGACTTAAAAAACATATCAAAATAGGTCAAAATATGAATACGCAAAACATTTTATATCAGCCCTAAACTTATATATTTTTTATTGACAATTTCTTATTTTTGCTTGTATTAATAATCTCGGTTATTAAGAACCGTTCAAAGTGGAGGAAAAATATTATGGCAACCAAACACGAACACGAAGTGCACCATAAGGCTAGTTTGGATCATCGCAAGGCTGCTCATCATTTTGAGGCTGCTGCCAAGCATCAAACGTTAGCGGCAGCGGCAGATGACAAAGATGATGAAGTCTCCACTGCTCACCATGCTTATCTCGCCTATGGTCATCAGATCCAAGCCGTTCATTATGCGGAAAAGGCGGCAGTTGAAGACGAAAGCGTTGATCACAGCGATGTAGATCACAAATAAGTTTCTGTTTAAAAATGTTGAATTGAAGGGCATTGCTGTAATGGCAGTGCCTCTCTCCACAACTCACGAACGCATCTTGCCGCTCAACTCATCTCTATAATACTCAACATCATCATGACCATAATAAATTTCATTTATTGTGGGACTAATAGTTGTAAACTTTGGCGCCATAAAGAGCAGCAGCCACAGTGCCGTTTTCCTCCGCAGCCTTAGTAGCCTCTGCCGAAGTGGCTTCTGCCTGCTTAATCCGCCTGCGTTCATTGCGCCGCTTCACCGTATCAATCACATGCGAACCCATGTCTAACGCACTGTTGATTTGGTTAGCGTAAAATCTGTTTATCATGTCCGTGCTTGTACGTGCGTTGGAAGCAATATGCTCAATCGGTATGCCCTGCCGCACTGCCGTCATAATCGCCGTATGCCGTAAACTGTAGAGCGTACGTGAACGCCCTTCGCTGTCTTTGCGTAGATTGGTTATCTCTAAAATGGCTGTGAACTGACGCGATATCTCTTTAAGTGCGTAGTCCCTGTTCTCATGCTGCGGCATAAACAGATAATCCTCGTCCTTGCCGTAGCCTTCCTCTTTGCGTTCGCCCACAATCCGATTGTAGTGCTTTACGGCATTTTCTGTGCTCGCCATATAATTTGAATGCCCTTTAGTGCGAGCATGGCGCAGTTCTAACAGCGTGATGCCGTCGCGTTCATAAACAACCACGTCTTTGTGCTTTATGAATTTTAAGTCTGTGGGACGGATGAACGTATTACGCATAAACATGATGGCGTTGAAACAGTCGCTTGTTATGCGTGTTTTGCGGTAAGTTTTATCAGACTTCGCCTCATCGTCTTTATATTTGAACTCATAAGTTTTATCTTTATATTTTAAAGCAGCCTTCCATAGTCTCGTGTATTCAGTGCCATCAAAATAACCACGCGGATCATCGTGTGTTTTAACACTTGGCATTATGGGGATGCGATGGATGTATTCTTTTTTCGCTGCTTCTTTTAGTAGTTTACCTACTAAATCCAAATAGCCTTTTTGTGTTGATTGTGCCAAGCCCAGTTGTGCTAAGTGTATTTTGAAATTCTCAAGCACATCCGAATTTATCTTTTTGAGTTCTATATTAGCAAAATAGGGACGAATATGTTTTTCATAAACATAACGTTCTTTCTTATTTTTGTTCTTCTCAAGTTCACCTTGTTGTATCAATGCCTCTTGCTTTGCGTACAGTGACTTTGCCACAACATCCAACGTCTTTGTTGAACTGAGTTTGTTTTTATCCCCATCGGTGTCATTAATCGTCAGCAGCAATTTAGCAAATATGACTTTGGCTTGCTTTTTAGCCTTCTCAATATCCGTCTCTTTGGTGCTGCGTTTACGCTGTGCCCCTTCCAAAAATACGCGGAAGTGCCAAAACTGACTTGCTAAGCATTTATAGATTATAGCGGAATGGTGGAGTTGTTTAATGGGGTGTATGGTATTTTTAATGGGGTTGGTGCGGTTGCGTTCCGCTTCAGTTTTGGGCTGTCTGTTGCTTGTTAATTTCAGCCTACGCTCTACCAAATCACCACCCTCAACGCACTTTGTATCAGCATTAAAGCACAAAAAAGGGGAAAAGCAAGAGTACTTTAGGGTCAAACTAAAGTACTGAAAAAATCAGCACACCACTAAGTCATTGTAATTATTGAGAAAAATGGTGCTGCCACGGAGGATTGAACTCCGGACCTCTCCCTTACCAAGGGAGTGCTCTACCACTGAGCTACGGCAGCAAGGGACAAGCTCCCCAAGCGGCGCGGACACTGCCACAAGGTGACCCGCCACGCAACCGTCTAGCCCGATATTTTTTCATCTTTATCAAGAAAGCTGGCATTACCTACCGTTTGACTTGGCGCTGCACCGCTTATAGCGGTCTATTCACGGGTCTGCAGAGGGCAAAGCAGACAACACAAACAATCACAACACTTGTCAGGATCAAGAGATCGGCTTAGGGATTTGATCTTGGTCAGCCTTGCCGAGTCGTCCCTGTCCGGATCGGGCGGATGCGGCAGTGCGAAGAACAGTTGAAGCGGGTTGTGGATAGTCCAATGACGGATCAAGCCTTGCGGCGAAAGCAGCGTTTGGCGGCGGCCCTGCGCGAGAACCTCAAGCGGCGCAAAGCCCAGCAGCGCGTGCGCACTGTGCAAGACATGACCGAGCATAATCCATCAGCCACCGACACGGCCACCCAAGATACTCCGGAAACCCAACAGAAAGCCCCGCAAAACGATGCAGAGCGCATCCCGGCCCCCGCTCAACCCAGCGGGCGTTGAGCATGTTGAACAGGATAGAATGACGATGGATCGTATCCGCATTGTCGGTGGACACCCGCTCATTGGCTCGCTGATCATCGGCGGAGCCAAAAACGCTGCTCTGCCGCTGATGATTGCCAGCCTGCTGACCCGCGAAACCCTGACGCTGCACAATGTGCCGCGCCTGTCGGATGTGCGGCAATTGCTGCGCATCATCGGCAATCATGGCGTCGATGCGGCCATTGGCGGCAAGCGGTTGGGCCAGAGCGAGGATCAGGGCGACAGCATCACCCTGTCGGCGCGCGATATTGTCGACACCACGGCTCCTTATGAACTGGTCTCGCGGATGCGCGCGAGTTTCTGGGTCATTGCGCCGTTGTTGGCGCGGATGGGGGAAGCCCGCGTCTCGCTGCCCGGCGGTTGCGCCATCGGCACGCGTCCGGTCGATCTGCTGTTGATGGCGCTGGAAGCGCTGGGGGGCGAAATCGAGATCGAAAACGGCTATGTCGTGGCCCGCGCCAAGCATGGGTTGCGCGGCGGCCATATTGTGTTTCCCAAAGTCACGGTCGGCGGCACGCATACGGCCCTGATGGCGGCGGTGCTGGCGCGCGGTGATACGGTGATCGAAGGCGCGGCCCGCGAGCCCGAAGTGGTTGATCTGGCCGATTGCCTGATCAAAATGGGTGCCAAAATCAACGGGGCGGGCACCAGCCGGATCGAGGTGGAAGGCGTCGGCCAATTGGGTGGCGCGCATCACACGGTGCTGCCGGACCGGATCGAAACGGGTACCTATGCCATGGCCGTGGCGATGACCGGCGGTGATGTGCTGCTGGAAGGCGCGCGCGCCGATCTGCTGCAATCGGCTTTGGATGTGCTGGCCAAAACCGGCACGGAGATTCTGGCCGACGAGCAGGGCATCCGCATCCGCCGCCAGGGCGGGGCTATTTTGCCGATCGATGTCGCTACCGCCCCATTCCCCGGTTTTCCGACCGATCTCCAAGCCCAGTTCATGGCGTTGATGACGCGCGCACAGGGTATCTCGCATATCCGCGAAACCATTTTCGAAAACCGCTTCATGCATGTGCAGGAACTGGCCCGACTGGGCGCCCAGATCAAGCTGGATGGCGACACTGCGATTGTCGAGGGCCGCAACAGGCTGAAAGGTGCGCCGGTGATGGCCACCGATCTGCGGGCCTCGGTGTCGCTGGTCATCGCCGGATTGGCGGCGGAAGGGGAAACCACCGTCCACCGCGTCTATCATCTGGATCGCGGTTTCGAGGCACTGGAAAAGAAATTGGCCCGCTGCGGTGCGGAAATCGAGCGGTTGTCGAGCGACGGCTGATCCGGCCTGCTCCCAAGGCCGCGGTTGCCGCCAAGGCTGCAGGGCGTTAACAAGAGGCTGTTGCGCATCAAAGGAACGCCATGACCCATCGCCAAGGCCTGAACCGAACTGACGATTTGAAGCTGATGGCCATCGACAGCGAGGATCTTGCCGTCTTTTCCGCGCATTTGCAGGATGCCGAATTGCGCATCGGGCATATTGCTTTTCTGCCCAAACACAAGCGCTTTGCCTTTGTCGCCGAACGGCTCGACCGGCAATCGGTTCCTCCTGTCCGCAAAAGCACGGGCGTGCATTTCGAGGGCGTCACACAGGCCCGCCAGCAAAACATCATGCCGAACCAGAGCAACCAGACATTGCATCTCTTGGCAGTCACCTTCACGCCCGCTGTGGCTCCTGCCGGGCAGGTCACCCTGCATTGCACGCAGGGGCAATTGATCAAACTGGATGTCGAATTTTTGGAAGCTGCGCTGGCCGATCTGCCGGACGACAGCAAGGAGATATGATCATGGTGCTTCGCCTTTCGAGCCATGCAGCGTCATTTTCCCAAGACTTCAACGCCCTGCTGGCGATGAAGCGCGAGGTGTCGGAAGAGGTCGATCACGTT
>Ga0214921_10008728_pt1 | contig 13031 bp, 14 predicted proteins | sample LL1505_MetaG_FD_177992 | JGI IMG/M metagenome (GOLD analysis project Ga0214921, IMG submission 177992) | Freshwater microbial communities from Lake Lanier, Atlanta, Georgia, United States - LL-1505 | ecosystem: Environmental > Aquatic > Freshwater > Lake | place: USA: Georgia | collected... | reverse complement strand
ATGGTTCAGGTCTTGCCGTAGGAAGAACTGGCGTCGCCATTTTGGAGAACTTCCAACAAGCAGATGGCAGCATCAAGATCCCTAAGGTACTGCAACCCTATATGGGCGGCTTAGAAGTGATTCGATCGCTATAATCGTCTCAATCGAGTGGAGAGGTGGCAGAGTGGTCGAATGTACCTGACTCGAAATCAGGCGTAGACGCAAGTCTACCGTGGGTTCGAATCCCACCCTCTCCGCCAAATTGTCAAGTAAAAAGGGGCTTAATTGCCCCTTTTTCTATGTATTCCCACAGATGTTCCCCCCAATAGCTGCTATTGACAACTCCTATTGCTATTACAGATTGGACAAACATATACTTTTAAGATTTTGAAGTGTATTCTTAGAGGAGTTCCGCAGGCAACGATTTATTAGATTGCCACTAACAGTTTTGGTTCTAAGCCCAAATGCTAAAAACTAGAAACACATTACAAAATAAAAAAATATTTATCCAAATTGGGGCTGGAGCTGGGGATCAGGATATCCGATCTGGATGTAGAGATGGCTTCACGGAATATATAAAGTCTCTCAATAGTTTTGAAATTGATAGAATTTTATTGGTTGAGCCAAACCCCCTTAATTTAGAAAATCTTCGTAATTGTTGGAGTAATTACCCTCAGGCGGAAATTTATGAAATCGGAATTGTGCCGCCCCATCATGGCGATAAGATAACTTTTTATTACGCAGAGGAGGATGCTCCGAACTATCAAGTCTTTTCAATGAATAGACAACATGTTGAAAAGCATTATCCTTTTGGAAGCATTCTAAGCATTGACGTTCCAACTGAAACACTTGAATCTTTTCTAAGTAAAAATGTTGGCAACCATTTAATCGAATTGATTGCAATGGATGTTGAGGGTATTGATGCCGAAATTATGATGTCATCTAACTGGGAATTAATTAATTGCAATCGCATATCATTTGAGTATATTCATTTGAAGGATAAATTATCAGAAATTAATTGCAAATTATGGGCAGCTGGCTTTGTTTATAAGGGTGCTGGACTTGATGTTAATGGTTTTGATTTGATGTATAAAAAATCTGCAAGAACTCTGATTAATTATTTCCGTACAAAAGCCATGTTGCTAAAGATATTTAGTTTCCGGCTCAAAGATTTTTTTTATCAAATTGCATTGAATGTGTATCGTTTTTTAAGAATTAAAAAGATACGGAATATCCTTAAGGGTAAGAAAGTCTGTTAGCAAATAATGGTCATCATTCAGATGGCATCTAAGTAAACCATAGATGCTGTTTCTTGGTGGTTTGGTAGACCCTGTTGCAGAAGCCTTCTTTAGATTCACCAGCTTGCCTGTAAATACCTTCTGATTCATTCCAAGTGCAATCTGCCCAACCCATATAGTAGATTTTGGTAGGTTCAGGCTGTAGCTTATTGACTAGCTTTTGTAGGCGAGATTTAAGCGTCATTTACTACCCTCCAGATGGGCTAATTCAAGGTCTGTGAGCCTTTTTTCTATTTCGGTGACCTCATATGCTTTGAGGATGTTAATCAACATATAGACCAGCTTTGTGCCGTTGCTAGGCATTATTTTGTTGCACCTAGTTTCCCTATAAACCTTAGCCATTTCTCTGCGAATGTCTTCTGATGTAGCCAGATTGATGCGTGGGGTAGGGTCATCAACATCTTCAGAATCTGTATGCATAGTCGGTCAATTTATTGTGCAAGGTAGTTGTGTTGGATAGGGTTGTGGGGAGGGATTAAAGCCTGATAAAGCCTTTTGTTAAAAACCATGACACGACCACATCAAGCCAATGCCATTAATGCCTCTAATGCAATACAACGCTATCGAATCCTGTCTTTAGAAGATAGTCGAGCCAACCTGCATCTTGATAGGGTGTGATGTGAATGTCACCCTTAACCCAATCCATCTTTTTATATGCTTTATTAAGCTGACTTAATAACTCTTCTTTGCCCAGCTCATTTTTGAGTCCAACTGCAAAGTGAAGGTGGGGACGTTTTTCTATGCCGCCAAGCTCCATACAAAAAATACCATTCAATTTGGCGTGACCATAGCGGTACTGCCGCTTAAATAATCCCTTATTTACAAGCGATAAATAGTGCCGACCAGTCTGCTCAAATATTTGTGGTGTTATGTATGTTTGATAGATTGGGTGGCGTTTTTTAAGATTCATTGTTACCGCCCAATCAAACGGCCCTTGACTATCTAAAAACCTCGATATGTCGCTAATGCTAGGCTTCATTTGAGTTAACTATGTGATTTTGTGGTGCTGATTCAAAGCAACTAGAAATCCATGCATCAATATCGGATTCTTTCCATACATTGATTGCTGGCGACAGCTTGGCGGGCTTTGGGAATGAGCCTTGTCCCATTTTTAACCAAATAGTACTTTTGCCTAATGTGGTCTTCTTTGATACATCGGCAATCCGAAGTAGTCTTAGATTCGATTCCATTTGCATTCCTTAAGGATGTATTGATAACAACTACATCTTAAGAATTTGAAATAATGATGTCTCTCACATCACATAAGTGATATGAGTTATTTTGTGGATTTCAGGCCTGTAATTTCTTTAAAGTAACTTCTTATTGCTCCATCGGATACTACTTCGGGGGAATACTTTGCACGTATCTTTCTAAGCAGTAACTTGAAGCCCTTCTTTTCCATCTCAGCAAGTATTTGTCGTGCAGTTTCTTTTATATGGGCATATTTATTTTGTACTTTTGCCTTTCCAGAAGTTCTACTGGCCGCATGAATTAATCTCTTTTCCCCTGATTTTAAATAAGCCGCTTCCAAAAACTGTTTTTGTTTATAGGTTTCATCATATAAAAACAAGACTGATTCCAGGTGTAATTCTGTTTTAGCTAATCGCATCAGTAATTCATGTGGGCTCAAATTCCCCAGATTTTTTACACGTTCCAAAACCTTCCCATCCCTAATTTCGACATCTAGGAAGTCATCAACAATATTTCCTTCAATCAGGTTTTGCTTTTGGAGGAGTAGGGGGATGTTTTGTTCAATTACGGATTCTTCAACTCTTATGCGTTTTGGTGCTTTTGGCGGTGGCGTATAGGCCTTACCGTCTTTGAACAGTTTAGACATTGCCTACTCCTTTCTAAAGTTATCTTATGCGGCTAATAGGGTTGCCACATTATTAAACCTCTCCGAGTTACAGAAGTCGAGCCAATCCTTCATGAGGATGCGTCTTCGCTCCAAAAGGTCTTTTCTTCGGTAGGCTGCTTCCACCTTATTTTTGATGGTGTGTGCGAGTGCCATTTCTGCAACTTCGGGAGAATGACTAGTTTCTTCTGAAACCCAGTCCCTAAAGGTTGAGCGAAATCCATGTACGGTAATGTTTGAATTAAGCTGTCTTAGTAGCATGGGCATGGCCATATTTGAGAGGGGTTTGCCGTTTCTCGAAAATAGATACGGACTGTTTTCGTCCATACCCTTTGCAGTCGCTAATATTTCTGAAGAGCGACCTGTTAGGGGTACACGATGCTCTTTTCGAGCCTTCATGCGATTTGCTGAAATAGTCCAGATATCGCCATCAATCTCGGAGCGCAGTCCACCCAATATCTCGCCTGTTCTTGATGCGTTGAGGATAGTAAATTCAAGAGCAAGGGCTGCTACGCTATCTATATTACGTAAGAGTGCTAAAAATTCAGGCAAGGCTCTATAGGGTAGTGCAGGGTGATGCCTGACTTCCATCATCTTTTTAGGCGCAGGCAAAATGGTCTGTAGATGACCACGCCATAGTGCTGGATTCATGCCATTTCGTAATTTTCTTGTACAAGCGGCAGCAAGTATCCATTCCAATCGACCCCTTAGCCTCGAGGCAGTTTCCGTCTTGGATTTCCATATTGGAGTCAATATCTTTAGGATGTCGTCTGTATCGATTTCATCAAGAGCCATTTCTCCAATAACTGGAAACGCAAACTTCTCAAGCGAATATGTCCATTGAGCAGCGTGCTTATCGCTTGACCACTCCGATTGCTTATCCGCAACACAGGTAATCGCAAAGTCCCTAAATGTAATTTTTTTACGTTCAAGAGCCTTGATTTGGGCTTTTTGGGCGAGTTTGCTCGTTAAAGGATTTTGGCCTTTAGCAATCAAGGTTCTTGCTTCTTGGGCAATTTGCCGAGCCTCCTTGGGCGTAATCTCAGGGAATGGGCCAATTCCAAGTTCATGACGCTTTCCGTTAAAGGCAAATCTCAATAGCCAATACTTGGTTTCAGAGGGCTTATAAAGCAGCTGTAAGCCCTTTGTAAGTGAGTCGGTATAGCGACCATGCTTCTTGAGGTTAAGGGTGGTACGGTAATCTAGGCTTGTTGGCATTTTGTTTCCTTTCTATATCCCACAGTTGTTCCCACCACTAATGCTTGGAATAAGCTGGATGGGGTTAGTAACGAATGTAGGGATTTAGAGAGGTTGTTGCACTTACAGCACTTAAGTGATGTAAGTTATTATTTGTACTTACGGTAGTTTTGGGTGTCCATCTGTTCACAAACCTATGTGAATCTGTCTAAATCCTACTTAGGGGTTATTCGACACCCTCTCCGCCATAATTAAAATATCTATATAAATCAATAACTTATATATATTTTACCTGATTATTTTGTACTATGATTTTGTACAACAAATACACGCAGAATCTAGTCACCCCTAAGGTTTTAACCAAAACACCAGTTTGTTGTCCAAATACTTATCCAGATTTCAGTCTAGTTGGAATTGATAAGGGGCGGGGGAGCCTCCATCCAGCTTGAGGTATGCGACTGAACCCTATCCCGCTCACAAAAAAATAGGGAATTACTTATAAAAGTAATAAACAGAACTAAACTAAACCCCAAATCATCATTGAGAGAATCTAAATAAAAAAGGCTTCTTAGCCCTAATAGCTTTGTTTGTACTTTCAAGCTGTGCAGGGACATCATCCAAGACAAATCAACTAAGTCTAGGAATGAGCAAACCAGACGAGTAAAGAAATATCCTGAAGAGGACTAGCAAACCTCTACCCGAACCAATTATTTACTCACCAACCGATGCATTAAAATATTTTATGGGAAATGAATTGAATAAGCTTGTAATAGGCGACCATATCCCCCATAAAAAAATCCAGCTCCTAGAAACCTTCAAGTGCGATGAATCTAAATATGATCTTGATTAAATTAATATCAAAAATATTTGCAATATCTGCATCATTATTAGTCGGACTTATTTTATTTGAATTACTTTACCCCTTCTTTAAAATTGACTACGATGGTTACGACAAATGGAATAGAAGATTTATGCTATTTAGCCAAAGCAATGGAGGCACAGTCTTTAAAAATATAAACCAGTTTTTTGTATACCAAGAAAATAAGCTTATTAAAAGTACAACGTATTATTATGTAAACGATAATTGGGTCAAGGAGTACAGCTATAATTTTCGGACAAATAATCTTGGACTAGTTCAATCAAACAGCATTTTTCCAGGAGTTAAAAGCCTAGTAGTTCTTGGTGACTCCTTTACTGAGGGGCAAGGATCAGCCCCTTGGTTTGAAGAATTTAAAGATAGTTACAAAAGCAGTGGATTGCAACTAGTAAATGGCGGGATTTTTGGAACTGGCTTTCAATCTTGGAAACTTTTGCATGACTATTTAAAAACACACAATATTAATATAAACAAGCTTGTAATCATTTTTATATCCGGGGACTATCCAAGAGCGGTGTGGAATATGCCTGAAAAAACCTTGAGATGCATCGATGATTACAGGGTATGCAACGGTAATGAGGGTTTCTATGGAATGCCAGACAATAAAGAAACGCCTGCATTTTTGGAAAAGTTAAAAGATCTTCGCACAAATAACAATAAATTGAAAAGCGATAATTATTTCAAGCAGACCTTAAAGTCTTTATTTTCTGGTACATATTTTATCTACACTTTCGTAAAAAGCACGGTAGACTCTAGTTACGCATACAACGAAGACTTAAAGAAAAATAAAAAAGTTATTGAAGAGTTATTGAATGCATATGCAGAAAACTTACTATTCATTCACATACCAATTAAAGAAGAGATAGCTACCAAGCGAATTGACGATATCGGAAAATTAGCAATAAATGATATTAACAGCATGGGAGGATCTGTATTTAATGGCCTAAAAAGATGTGGCCTTACAATTGGAGACTATCATGAAAATGATGGGCATCCCAACGAAGTTGGTTACAAAAAAATTTCAAATTGCCTTCGCGTAGCCATACATGAAAAATGGGCGCTATAACGAAAATGTTGCGGCCAGGCTATAGAAGAGAAATAGATGGGCTTAGAGCAATAGCCGTTTTACCGGTTATCCTATTCCACGCTGGATTTTCAACCTTTAGCGGCGGGTTCATTGGTGTTGATATTTTTTTTGTTATTAGCGGATATTTAATTACAACAATAATATTAAGTGAAATTGAATCGAATTCATTTTCCATCCTAAGATTTTACGAAAAACGGGCAAGAAGAATACTTCCTGCACTTTTTATTATGCTATTAATTACCGTTCCTTTTGCCTGGGAATGGATGCTTCCTGAAGAATTCCAAAGTTATTCCGAAACTCTTCTCTCAACTGTATTATTTTCATCGAACGTTTTATTTTACAAAACTAGCGGCTATTTTGACTCTCCTTCAGAGCTTAAACCCCTTCTCCACACATGGAGTCTGGCGGTCGAAGAGCAGTTTTACATTCTTTACCCAATTTTTTTAATCTTAGCTACTCGCTTTTGTAAAAAGATAACTCTATATTTAATCGCTCTACTCACGATTCTCAGCACACTTTTCGCCCAATGGGGGTCATTTGCCCACCCATCTTTTACTTTTTTTATGCTTCCAACCAGAGGATTTGAAATTTTAATTGGGGGTATTACTGCTTTTCTAATAAAAGGCAATTTTTTACAAAAAAAAGTAAGGTTTATTTCCGAGGTAGGCAGTATGGCCGGCCTAGTTTTAATAATTTACGCAATAATATTTTTTGATAAGAATGTACCAACCCCATCTTTTTACACACTTATTCCAACAATCGGCGCCTCTCTAGTTATATTATTTTCTTGCGAAAAAAATATAATAGGGAGATTGCTAAGTTGCAATGCAATTGTTGGTTTGGGTCTTATCAGCTACAGTTCATACTTATGGCATCAGCCTATACTTGCATTTCTCAGAATTAGGTACTTCAATGATTTATCCAACTTGGTCCTAATCTTTGGATGCTGCACTTCTTTAGCGCTTGGTTATTTAAGCTGGCGATTTATTGAAGCTCCATTTAGAGATCAATTAAAAATACCACTGAAGAAATTATTACTTTGGACCGCATCCTGCTCTATTTTTTTATTATCAATCGGAATTTATGGATTAATATCGGATGGTGCAGAATCAAGATTCTCGGAGAATGAAAAAATCTTTACCGACACAATACCCTTCAAACCAAGTGAAGATATACGGTCAGATTATTGCCACCTAGATAGCTCATTCCTGGCTCAGCATAGTGCTAACTGCATTGAAGATACTAGACCCTCAATTGCATTATGGGGGGATAGTCATGCGGCCTCCCTATACCCAGGGCTAAAAAAATTACAGCATGAAAATAAATTTGGCATAACCCAGCTTACCGCAGGTAGTTGTGGTCCAATTTTTAATCTGGGCAACGCAATACGCAAGAAAAATTATGACTCAATAAATAGTAATAGCCTTAAATTATTGATAGATAGTCAACCTGATGTACTAATTATTCATGGTGCATGGCATCATTGGGACTACCCCCTTTCAACAGCTGAATTAAATGAAAAATTTTCATCTACACTAAAATTATTAAAGCAGACCTTACCAAACACCACGATACTCATAATAGGTCCAGTTCCCCGATGGAAAGTTAGCCCACAAAGAGCAAGCTATGCAAGTTGGTTGGATAATGGGAAGAATATTAACCTGGTACCAAATAGGTTAAACGCTGATAAGCTACCTGACATTGAGGAAGTGCTGAAGATAGTTTCTAAAGATTATGGCGCCAAATTTATTTCTGCCACTAACATATTTTGCAATGATGAAGGCTGCCTAACAAGAATAGGCAATGACAAATTTGATTTTGTGCAAACTGATTATGCTCATTTATCAAAGAAAGGTAGCGAATACTTTATATTCAATATAAAAGAAATAATTTTAGACAAAAATTAACTAAAAAAATATTTTTCCTGTGCAATCCGAAACCAATACTGCGTTTGCAATATTGAATCAATTTTAAAATTCAGATTTTGGTGAGGCATTTTTATTGATCTAAGTAGCGTCGAATTTAGCGTGTTAGATGCATAACTGTACCCCTAAACTTACAACTCGAATTAACTCAAAAATGAGAAAATTTTTGATGTAGATTGCTAAAATGAAGCCTAAAGAGCGTCTGTTAATCCGTAGGCCCCTAGTTCGAGCTCATGTCGAGGAGCCAAATAAGCAGAAGCCTTCAGAGTTAATAGCTCTGAAGGCTTTTTTTACTTTCTATCCCACAGACAACGCATGGAGACTAAATGCAACAATTACCTATGAATTTGAATGGGGGGGGGCTACAGATCACTATTTGGGAAGGCTGGGGTATGCAAGATTCACAGCAAGAGAAAAGTTATTGCGGAAGATTGCTTAAGAGAATAGAAAAAAATAAATAAGAAAATTACAGCGATAGGATTGAAAGCGGGAAGTAAATCGCGCAATAGTTTCCTTTCCTAATAAATTTTTTGGCTTATGAATTCAACAAACAGATATTTTCCAGTTTTTTTCTCAAGCAGGCGTCATATCAACACCATCATAGAAATCTGATGCATCAAATTCCTTTCAGGCCATGTCAATAAAATAGCCGCCCGCCTGAATGCAGGCATATTTGATCTCGTGATTTAGTGAAAGGATTGATTTTTCATAATCCAATCTATTGTATGAAACCGAGTTGTAGTTAAACGCATCTGGAATACCCCTACTTACCCCATTTATTTTGATACTTAACCTATGTGGCTGCGAAACACAGATTGGGATTGCTCCTCATTTAATAGTTTCACTCATCAATTTATCAAATCGAAGTTTAAATTTCTGAGTATTGGCTTTAACCAAACCATCAACCCCAGGAGTATTGTTTAGGGCTGAGTAATTAGTATCTTTAAAACCATTAATAATATGCCCAGCATAGGCATTGTCTTTTTTCTTAAAAAGTACATCAAGAACTTGCTTAAATAAATTAACAATTACAGATTTTCTTAACCATTTCCTCAATAATCCATTATCCAAAGATTTGTCTGAGTTACTACCATCAAATCGAAAACCAGCATCATTGATACCGACATAATAGAAAAAATATTTTGGCCTCAATCCCTCAATCCCCCAATAACAGGAAACCAATTTTCAAAAGAAGGGAGGTGTCCAAATGTACTATGTCTATCTACGCCGGCATTAGATATACAAATTAGAGACTTTTTATAGTTCGTTAAATAATCCTGCAAGATATCCTGATAAGTCATCCCGTCTTGAGTAAACGCTGATCTGTAGTTGATCCGCCAACAGTTAATATACTGATAACTGTTGGGTGACTACATGACCCTCTCAGCCCATTCTTATCCCTGGTGTATAGAGACCTCGGGAGATCTTTCCCGTAAATATTTTCCACATTGTAGGAAATTTTCCTATCGCGAATTATATTAATTTCCCTCGTCTTGCTCTATGGGTCTTGACTAAGCCACCCACCAAAAAATAGCTCCAAAAGAAATATACTAATAAAAAGTGGTACGAAAAAACCAATGATTAAAAATAATATTTTTTAATCCAGCTCATAGTTGGTCTTGTAATCAATGCTCAATGATTCTGATTGCTTCGACTTCTCTAAAAATGCATTACCCACCACCAATACATCCAACTCTGTTCCCATGAAACATCTAAAAGCATCACTTGGAGAACAAACTATCGGCTCTCCTCGAACATTGAAAGAGGTGTTCACCAATACAGGGCAGCCGGTTAATTCCTTAAATTTCTTGATGAGTTGGTAATAGCGTGGATTTGTTTGCTCATGAACTGTCTGCACCCTTGCCGAGTAGTCCACATGGGTTACGGACGGAATAGATGAGCGCACAATATTGAGCTTTTCAATCCCAAATAAAGCCTCTTCGTCTGAGCTCATCGCGCGTTGCTTAGATTTAGCTACATCAGCCACTAACAACATATAAGGACTATCAGACTCAAGATCAAACCACTCAGATACATCTTCACACAACACGCTAGGCGCAAAAGGTCTAAACGACTCGCGATATTTCACTTTGAGATTAAGTAACTTTTGCATCGATGGCGATCTTGGATCAGCCAAGATACTCCTACCGCCTAGTGAGCGCGGGCCAAACTCCATGCGGCCATTCATCCAACCAATCGCTTTGCCATCAACCAAGGCGTGAGCAGTTTTATGTATGATCTCATCTGGAGCATAAGAAGTGAAGATTGCGCCGCACTTCGTTAACTCTTGTTCAACTTCTTCTTGGATAAATTCAGGCCCTAGATATGAGCCCTTCATACCATCGAGAGCATTCTTATTAACTACTCTGGGTTGACCCATCATGATGTAATAAGCGCCAAGTGCAGCGCCAACGGCGCCACCAGCATCGCCTGCTGCAGGCTGAATCCAAATGTTCTCAAACACTTTTTCACGCAAGAGCTTGCCGTTAGCTACACAATTGAGCGCTACACCGCCAGCTAGACATAGGTTTCGTTGCCCTGTACTTTTGGTAATGCCTTTAGCCAGCTTAATAACAACTTCCTCAGTGACCGCTTGTACAGAGGCAGCCAAATCCATCTCACGTTGCGTAAGCGCTGATTCAGGTTGGCGTGGAGGTCCACCAAAAACATCATCAAACTTTTTACTGGTCATCGTTAGACCAGTGCAGTAATTAAAGTAGCTCATATCTAAAGCAAATGAGCCGTCCTCCTTAATATCAATCAGATGTTTTTTGATTAAGTCAGCATAGATTGGCTTTCCATAAGGCGCCAGACCCATCACCTTGTATTCACCAGAGTTGACTTTAAAGCCCGTGTAATAGGTTATTGCCGAATACAGCAAGCCTAAAGAATGTGGAAAGTGAATTTCTTTTATGACATCTAACTTATTACCTTGACCAATCGCAAGCGAGGTTGTTGTCCACTCACCCACGCCATCCATCGTTAGTACAGCAGCAGACTCAAAGGGTGATGGAAAAAAAGCGCTAGCGGCATGGCTTAGATGGTGCTCTGAAAAAAGTAGACGCTCTTCCCATTTAATATCCTTACCCCATAGGTCATTTAAGGCATCCGTGATGACACTCTTTTGAAAGAGCTTATCTTTAAGCCAAACAGGCATCGAGGTAATGAAACTTCTTAAACCCTTTGGAGCAAAAGCTAGGTAGGTTTCTAATAAGCGCTCAAACTTTAGAAATGGTTTATCATAAAAAACAATGTAATCAACTTGATGAGGCGCAATACCCGCCTCTTTTAAGCAGTAGCTAATGGCCTGATTAGGGAAAGCAGAATCATGCTTTTTACGAGTAAAGCGCTCTTCTTGAGCTGCAGCGATGACCTGCCCATCAACTAACAAGCATGCGGCCGCATCATGGTAATACGCTGAGATACCTAATATATACACGGGTAATTGAAAATTAGAAAAGTGTGTAAATGAAAGGGGCCAAAACAGAACCTTGGGCAAAAATCAACAAGGCGCCTAGTAACACCATCACAATAATAATAGGCAAAAGCCAGAGTTTTTTCCGCTTACTTAAAAATGCCCATAGCTCTTTTATAAAACTCATGACTTAATCCTTAGAATTGGTTTTTGAATGACTCCGGTTCAATTGACACTTTATCAGCCCAATAAGTTGAAACCTGACGTTTTTTTAGCAATAGAGCGTCCCTGCCAAAGAGGCGCGTAATTAAAGCGACCGGGGTAATCAGAATAAAAAAGATAGCACTCAAAACAATCGGGCTAACTACTTTTCCCAAAGATAGACCTAGGGCAAACCAGGCTCTATTTAACGGGGTTAACACTGAGGGGGCGACAATAGTAACTAAAACGAAAAACAAAGCCAATGATGCAGATATGGTTGCTAAATCTGAAGAGCGCTTCCATTGAAAATAAACAAAAAAAGACAAAAATAAAAATGTAAATAACAAACCAAATTTTTGGTTAGTTGGCGCTTTTACCTGGCTCAGGTTATTTAAACTCATAAAATTATTGTAGCAATGAATTAGCACGAACAATTAGACTTGTTCATTGCCCTCCAAGGTTCTGAAAAACTACATCTTGGCACTAAAATGCAATCAAATTAATAAAAACAATTAACCATCAAGTTTAATAGGGTTGGAACTTAAATCAATCTCAACCCTTTGAAATTGACCTTTTGAATCTTCCCACTTGGCATTTAAAACTCCGTACTGCCCCGCCTTCTGCAGTACAACACGTATTGATGACCTTAACACCTCTTCAATAACTTCCTTTTTATCATCGGGCACCAGATATTCCTCATGAATTGGAATGAGCGGTAAGTCAATCCCACCTGGATGGGGTAGGAATTCGGCTGCTAATGCTTGAGTTGCAGTAATGCTACCCCTCAGGGCTTCAAACTGTAGCTTCCAATCGCTTACGAGCTTCATAGCCTTGAGTTCAGCAATTTTCTGGTCTTGGGTCTTCAGGGTTGCCTTAAGCTCCCTCTTGCCGTTGAAATGAGGTCTTAGTTCTGATGGGATGCCTAAGCGTGCGTACCAGCACTTGCGTTGAAGTAATATATAATTAGACATAGTCTGAAGGTATATTTTGTACTACACTTTTGTACTACGCTGTATGTGGAAAGTCAATTTATATAATGTTTATAAGGCTTAAATGACCATAAGCAGAGTATCCCACCCTCTCCGCCAGCTTCAAAGCTGGATTCATCTAGGTGCTTTGGGTTTGGCTGCCAAGACAGAGTTAAATTCACCATCCAGACATCGCATCATACGATCCAATCTTGCATGATTTAAATCG
>Ga0214921_10008727_pt1 | contig 13033 bp, 8 predicted proteins | sample LL1505_MetaG_FD_177992 | JGI IMG/M metagenome (GOLD analysis project Ga0214921, IMG submission 177992) | Freshwater microbial communities from Lake Lanier, Atlanta, Georgia, United States - LL-1505 | ecosystem: Environmental > Aquatic > Freshwater > Lake | place: USA: Georgia | collected 2015-05-28 | reverse complement strand
TGAAAAAAAAAAATATCCAATATTCTCTTCTAATGACCAAAAAGCAGAAGTTCTAAAAAAAGGACTAAGCATTGGTATTACTGCAATTAATAGAACTTCCCAATTAAATGATTGAATCTTATTTTTAATACATAAAAACTTGTATGTTATTAATATTGCTGAAATGCTTATAAAAAAACTAAAATACCCTGAGTAAAAAAAAAATGAATAATTTGTCGGTATAATATATTTTGAAATAATGTAATAAATTGGAAGAGAACTGGATATGTATCTGCTCCAATCAATTTTTAGCAAGTCACTTTCTTGAAAAAGTTTAAAATTATTTACAATAGCTGCATAATCAACTTGCCCTCCTCCAGATGAGTCTTCTTTGATAACAAATCCTAGAAAATATGATGTTATTATAAACAAGCTAGCAACTTTAACTAAAATCTGATTTTTCATATTTAATTATTTTCTTAATTAGAATTTATAGAAAATACTTTCTTTTATTATAAAACTAATATTGTAGGTTAAAGTTTTCATGTATATTCTATATATCTTAATTAAATTTCTAAGACTTTTTTGATGGTAAAAAAACTAATTGTATTAAATATAAATACAAATTTAATAATTGTAAACAAGGAATAAATGTTAGAAAAAATAAAAAAAAATATTTTAGAATTAACAGAAGAATATTCTAAATTATTTTTTAAAGAAAAAAAATTTGTTGAAAATATTAGTGATGTTCCGGTCTCAGGAAAATGTATTGGAAAACAAGAATTGCAAAATATGGTTGAAGCTTCGTTAGATGGATGGTTAACAACTGGTAGATTTAACGATGAATTTCAAAGAAAATTATCTTCATTTTTAGGAGTTAAATGTTTACTAACAGTAAACTCAGGTTCCTCAGCAAACTTAGTTGCGTTTTCAACACTTACTTCGACTAAATTAGGAGAAAAGGCAATAAGACAAGGGGATGAAGTTATTACAGTTGCGGCAAGCTTCCCAACAACTGTTAATCCAATTCTGCAATTAGGAGCTATTCCAGTTTTTTTGGACGTAAAAATACCCACATATAATATTGATGAGAACTTAGTTGAGGAGACAATAACGTCTAAGACAAAAGCAATTATGATAGCGCATACTTTAGGAAATCCATTTAATGTGAAAAAAATTAAAGAGATTTGCATCAAAAATAATCTTTGGCTAATAGAAGACACTTGTGATGCTCTTGGATCAAAATATGATAATAAATTAGTTGGTACATATGGTGACTTAGCAACTTTAAGCTTTTATCCAGCTCATCACATTACAATGGGCGAAGGTGGTGCTGTTTTTACAAACAGTATAAAATTAAAAAGAATTGCTGAATCATTTAGAGACTGGGGTAGAGATTGTTATTGCGAACCTGGAAAAGATAATACTTGCAATAAAAGATTTGGTTGGAAATTAGGAGATCTGCCCTATGGTTATGACCACAAATATACCTATTCTCATTTAGGGTACAATATGAAGATAACTGACATGCAGGCAGCTTGCGGTTTAGCACAATTAGATCGTTTAGATGGTTTTATAAAAAAAAGAAAAGAAAATTTTAATTTTTTATATAAAAATCTTAAAGATCTAGAAGAGTTTTTAATATTACCAGAACCAGAAAAAAATTCTGAACCATCATGGTTTGGATTTCCATTGTCATTAAAAAAAAATAATCAATATAATAGAAATGATTTAATAAAGTATTTAGATGCTAATAAAATTGGCACCAGATTGTTATTTTCTGGAAATTTAACTAAACAACCCTATATGAAGAATATAAATTTTAAAGTTCACGGAAATTTAACAAATACAGACTTCATAATGGAAAATACATTTTGGATAGGATTGTATCCTGGTTTATCACAAGAACACTTAGAATATTCAGTTTTTAAAATTAAGAATTTTTTTAAACTTTAGATTTCATGACTGTAGCTGAATATATTCTAAAATTTTTAATTTCTAAAAATGTAAAAGATGTATTTTTAATGACTGGGGGAGCAATTTCATTTGTCGTTGACGCTTTTTCAAAAAATAAAAAAATTAAATACACATGTGTGATGCATGAACAGTCAGCTGCCATGATGGCTGATGCTTATTCCAGATGCAACAAAGGATTTGGCGCAACAATGGTTACATCTGGACCTGGAGCTCAAAACTTAATTACTGGCATAGCTTGTTCATGGTTTGATTCTATTCCAGTAATTCATATAAGTGGTCAGGTTAATAAATTTGAATTATCCTCAAGTAATAAAACTACCAAAAAAGTAAGACAAATTGGTTTTCAAGAGACAGATATAGTATCAATGGCTAAGCCTATAACAAAATTTGCTTATCAGTTAAAAAGTTCTAATGAAATTAAATATATCTTAGAAAAAGCTTTTTATATTGCTAACGAAGGAAGACCAGGTCCTGTTTTGATAGACATTCCCATGAACTTTCAAAAAGAAAAAGTTGATTTAACTAAATTAACAAGTTTTAAAAAACCCAAAATAAAAAATAATAATCTTAAAATTAAAAATGATGTTTATAAAATACAGAAATTGTTATTTAAATCAAAAAGACCAATTTTAATTCTTGGGGGTGGACTCAGAATTTCCAGGGCAGTTAATGAATTAGAAAAATTTCTTAAAAAAGTAAATATTCCAATAGTAACAACTTGGAGTGGATTAGATGTCATAGATTTTAACCATAAAAATTATATTGGTAGTATTGGAGTTTATGGATCAAGAGCTGCAAATTTTGCTGTTCAAAATGCAGACTTAGTTCTAAATTTTGGCAGCAGATTAGACACAAGAGTGACAGGTGGAAAACCAGAGACTTTTGCAAGATCTGCAAAAATAATATCAATTGATATTGATAAATATGAATTAAACAAGAAAAGAGGATTAAGTGTTTATTTGAAAATTAATCAAGATTTAAAAAAATTTCTTTCTATTCTTAATTTAAAATCTATGAATTTTAAATATTCAGCAAGCAGCGTTTGGAGTAATATTTGTCAAAAATGGAAAGTAAACTATCCAAATGTCACTTCAGCTTATGAAAAGCAAAAAAAATATGTAAATCCATATTTTTTTATTGATAGATTGTCACAAAAACTTAATAATAAAGATATTATAGTTCCTTGTTCAGGTGGAAATTTAACTTGGACAATCCAGTCATTCAAAATTAAAAAAGGTCAAAGACTTTTTTCTGCTTATGGTAATTCTCCCATGGGTTATGCATTGCCTGCTGCTTTGGGCGCTTCTTTAGCTAATAATAAAAAAAGAGTTATATGTATTGAGGGTGATGGAGGTATACAAATTAACATTCAAGAATTACAAACAATGGTAAATAATAATATTCCGGTAAAATTATTTATTATAAATAATAATGGTTATGGAATTATTAAACAATTTCAAGAATTGTACCTTGGTGGCAGATATGAGGCCACAATTCCAAGCAAAGGAGTTACTAATCCTAATTTTAAAAAGATTTCTAACGCTTACGGAATAAATTACAATGAGATTAAAAATAATAAAGATATAGATATAATTTTAAAAAAAGTCTTAAAATCAAAAAAACCAGAATTCATAAATGTAATTATTAATTCAAATCAAAAAATTGTTCCTAAATTACAATTTGGTAAGCCAATAGAAGATTTAAGTCCATTATTACCAAGATCAGAATTTAAGAAAAATATGATCATTGCTTCTTTACAAGAAAATTCTACAGATTTTACTGAGGCCAATTAATATTATAGTAAATATTCAATGAAAACCAAAAGCCTTTTAATTATTGGGGGGACAGGTTTTTTTGGGAAATCAATATTAAAGTATCTTTTAAAGAAAAATTTTTTAAAAATAAAAAAAATTTTTATTCTAAGCAGAAGAAAATTAGAGTTAGCAACCTATAATAAAAAATTAAGAAAAAAATTTAAAATAATTAAAATTAATTCTAATATATTAACCATTAAAAATTTACCAAAAGCAGATTATGTAATTTATGCTGCAATTTTAAAAAATTATAAAAACGACCATAAAGCGGTAAAAAATTATTTGAATTTAGCAAAAAAATATCATTTAAATAGCAAAGTGTTATATATTAGTTCAGGAGCTATTTATGGTAAGCAGCTTGAAAATACCAAAGGATTTAAAGAAAATTATTTTAAATTTAATAATAAAATTAGTTTTAAAAAAGGGTATAAAAAAGAATATTCAAAAATTAAATTAAAAAATGAAAAGTTATTTCAGAAATTTGGAAAAATAGGAGGAAAAGTCTCTATTGCTAGATGCTTTACTTTTGTTGGTGAGTTCCTTCCAAGAAAGTCCCAATATGTCGCCGGAGATTTTATTAAAAACATTCTTAATAATCAAAACTTAAATATAAAAGCAGACCAACAAGTCATTCGTTCTTATATGCATGAAGAAGACTTAGTTAGATGGCTATTAAAAATTATAAATTATTCAAGTAAGAATTGTCCAATTTATAATGTTGGCTCAGACAATGATATTTCTATTTTTAAATTAGCAAATTTATTGTCAAAAAAATACAATCTGAATGTCAATCTTAACAATATAAAAATTTCAGAAAAAAAATTTGATAAATACGTTCCAAATATTCAAAAAGCGAAAAAAGAACTGAATTTAATTAATAATTATGGTGCTTTAAGTGCTATAATTAAGACAATTGATATATTAAAAAAAAATGAAAAAGTTAATTAGTGTAGTCACTCCAACTTATAATGAAGAAAAAGATATTTATTCATTATCAAAAGCAATTTCACTTCAAATGAATAATTCTGATTTTGATTATGAGCATATTATTATTGATAATGCATCGATTGATAATACTCAGGAAGTGATAAAAAAATTATGCTTAGAGAATAAAAAAATTAAAGCAATATTTAATAAAAGAAATTTTGGACATATACGCTCTCCTTATTATGCAATTCTTCAAACAAAAGGAGATGCAGTTATTTTGCTAGCGGGTGATGGACAGGACCCTCCTGAGCTAATAGGTAAATTAATAGAAAAATGGAAAACAGGTCTAGATGTTGTTTTGTTAAAAAGAAAAAGTAGCGAAACAAACTTTTTTTTAGAGTCTATAAAAATTTTTTTTTACAAAATAATAAATTTTTTAAGTGAAATAAAATTACTTGAAAAAACGACTGGATCTGGAATTTTTGATAGAAAAATTATTGAAGAGCTCAGAAAGATCGAAGAACCCTATCCTTATTTTAGAGGTTTGATTCTAGAAATTACTAACAAGATAGACGTTATTGAATTTGATCAGCCTAATAGAAAGTATGGCCAATCTAAGAATAATTTTTTTACTCTTTTTGATATAGCTATGCTCGGTATTATCAAACATTCTAAACTGCCTCTAAGGTTAATGACAATTACTGGTTTTATATTTAGTTTTTTAGCTTGCATTGTTGGAATATTTTTTTTCATTTATAAATTATTCTTTTGGGATTCTTTTCAATTAGGTTTGGCTCCTATAATTTTAGGATTATTTTTTGGAATTTCTTTTCAAATCTTATTGCTTGGTATAATTGGTGAATATGTGGGATTTACTTTAACTCAAGTAAGAAAATTTCCTTTAGTTATAGAAAAAGAGAGAATTAATTTTGAATAATTTTGTTTCTAAGTTTATATGAATTTTTTATCATTTAACCTGTTTTTTAATTAATATTAAAAGGTGATTTTATATACCAATCATCCATATAAGAAATTTTTTTATGTACTCTTATATAATTATTTTTTTTCATGATTTTTAATATTTCTTTTCTTTTAATTTCGTTGAAATTATGTTCAATTGTAAGAATATTGACTTTAAACTTCTTAAAATTAAAATTTTTTAAAATTTCTAATTCATTTCCTTCTGTGTCAATCGAAATATAGTCTATGATTTTATTTTTGTTAAAATTTTTTAATAAATGATTCAAACATAAGGAGTTAATTCTTCTTAATTTTTTAAAATTATTAGTTTTAATTATTGAAGATTGGTAAGGGTCTAAATTTTCATAAAAATCTAAATTTTTTACACACTTTTTTGTTATAGGTTTTTTTATTAATTGGGCCGATCTTAATTCAGAAATATTTTTTTGTAAATTTACGTTTGGCTCGCAAATGATTCCATCCCATTTAAATTTTTTTTCAAGCAAATACGTGTTGCTCAGATCAAAACCATTGCCACCTCCAATTTCAATAAAAAAGCCTCTTTTTTTATTTTTAGTGTAATATAAAACAAATAAGTCTTGAAAAATTTGAGAGTTAGATTTTTTATGATTTTTTAAAATAAAGTTAAAAATATTTTTACTGTTTAAAAAAAAAATATTTAATATAATAATTTTTAACTTTGTATAAAACTTAATATTAAACATTTTTTTTATTTATATTAATTATTTTTTCGATATATTATATTTATCTTGATATGGCTAAGTATTTAATTTGTGGGGCAGGAGGTTTTATCGGCGGACATCTAGCATCAGTTCTGATTAAAGAGGGACACCAAGTCCTATGCGCAGATGTAAAACCTTTAGAAAATTGGTTCCAAATATTTGACTCAAGTCAAAATTTTTCATTAGATTTAAAGGAATATGAAAATTGTCTTAAGGTAAGTAAAGGAGTTGATTTTATTTATAATATGGCCTGCAACATGGGTGGAATGGGATTTATAGAAAACAATAAAGCAGAATGTATGCTTTCAGTTCTTATTAATACTAATTTGTTACGCGCTTGCTTAGTTAATAAAATAAAAAAATATTTTTTTTCATCTAGCGCGTGCGTTTATAATGCTGATAAACAATCTAATACTTTTATAGATGGTTTAAAAGAGTCCGAAGCATATCCCGCCATGCCAGAAGATGGTTATGGTTGGGAAAAGTTATTTAGCGAGAGAATGTGTCGACACTTTTACGAAGATTATGGATTAGAGACAAGAGTTGCAAGATATCATAATGTTTATGGTCCAATGGGTACATTTGACGGAGGAAGAGAAAAAGCGCCAGCTGCTTTATGTAGAAAATTGATAATTGCTAAAAATGCTGGAGAAAAAAAAATTGATGTATGGGGAGACGGCGAACAAACTAGAAGTTTCATGTTTATTGATGACTGTATTAAAGGAACAATAAAAATATTTGAAAGTAATTGTAGGGAAGTTCTTAATATAGGCTCTGAAGAGCAAGTCTCTATTAATCAAATGATAAAAATTATTGAACAAATCGCTGGTTATAAAGTTGAAAAAAATTATCAACTAGACAAGCCAAAAGGTGTTAGAGGTCGATCTAGCAACAATGATCTTGTAAGAGCAAAAATTGCATGGGATTTTGAGACAAGTTTAAAATCTGGCTTGGAAATAACCTACAAATGGATAGACAACGAAATAGCAAAAAAATTAAATAATAATAAATTTGCTATTAAGTACTAAAATTAGACAAGAAAATTTTTAATTAAATTTATATCTGCAGTAATTGGTTGCGGGGCTTGGATTTGAACCAAGGACCTTCAGGTTATGAGCCTGACGAGCTACCAGACTGCTCCACCCCGCGATTTGATAATTGTTAATTTTTTAATAGATTAGTATTCAATAATCATTAAGTAAAGAAATCAAAATAATTTTTAATAGCAATCTGAATATTTTATGGTTTATAGATAAATTTTTATTAAATAATTAAAATTAGTAATATTCATGATAATTAGTGATAGAATCTTTTTTTTAAACAATGAAGATCAATAGTCAAAAAGAGTATTATAGATTTGATATTCAAAGTTTAAGAGGAATTGCTATTTTAGCAGTTGTTTTTTACCATTTATCCCCCAAGATATTTCCATATGGTTATTTAGGAGTAGATTTATTTTTTGTTATATCAGGTTATTTAATTACATCAATTGTTCTAAAGAAATTAATAATAAATGAATTTTCATTTAAACATTTTATTCTAAAAAGGCTATATAGAATTTACGTACCTATATTATTTTCAATACTATTTTTTAGTACAGTATCTTTTTTTATTTTGTTACCAAAAGATCTTAGCGATTTTTGGAATAGTGTACTAGCAACATTATTTTTCGTACCTAATCTTTATTTTTGGCTTAAAGGTGGTTATTTTGGTACATTAGATGAGTACAAAACATTATTACATTTTTGGTCTCTCGGGCTAGAAGTTCAATTTTATTTTTTTTTTTCTATAATTCTAATAATATTTTTTAAGTACGTTAATAGAAAAAATATATTTATATCGGTACTTATCTTATGTGTATTTTCATTTTTTTTTAATTTAGCTTTTTATAATACAGTATTTAATTTTTTTAATTTGCCAGGTCGTTTATGGGAGTTTTGTGTTGGCTCGCTGGCTTTTTTAATACCACAATCAAAAAAGAAAAATTCTTTATATTTCTTATTTCTATTAATTATTTTTATTGTCTTATTTAGTCATTTCAAAGCATTAAGCTTACTAAAATTACCATGCATCGTTTTAGTTTCGGGGTTTTTAATTTATTATGGAAATGTAATTTATGATAAAAATTTAATTATAAATAATAAAATATTTCAGTTTTTTGGAAAAATTTCTTATTCATTGTATTTAATACATTGGCCAATTATTGTTTTTTATAAGTATTACATAATTAGAGGATTATATAACTATGAAGTTATAATATTATTTTTATTTATCGTTATTTCATCTTATTATTTTTGGTTGTTAATAGAAAATTATTATAATAGAAAATTATTATTAAATTATCCTTATAAATTGGTAATAATTTTTTATATTATTTTATTACTTATTTATATTCTTAATTTTTTTAACAATTCTTCTCTAAAAAAAATTTCAGCGAATAATTTATTAATATCACAAAGTATTAATAGTCATTATAGATGCCAATTACAAAATTATTCATTTGATATACATTTTAACAAATCATGCAGATTGTTAATTAATAAAGAAAAAAAAAATTCAGACGAAATAGCTTTGTTAGGAAACTCTAATGCTCAAATGTATGGTTACGCTTTTGAAAATATACTTCGTCAGTTAAATATTAACGGTAGTATATTAGCTTTAGATGGTTGCCTACCAACAATTAATTTAAATATTTCAAAAAGATGTATTGATTTAGCAAATGTTAATTTATCAAAAATTATACAAGATAAAAATATTAAACTAGTATTGATAGGATTGGATTGGCATCATACTTTTTTAATAGATAAGTTTAACAACAGGATAGATAAAAATATAAATATTATTTTAGCAGAATCTATTTATTATTTAGCCCAAGAATTACATGCCAATAATAAAAAAGTAATTGTAATTGGACCTTTGTCTATTCCTGAATATTATTTTTCATTTGATTTGAGTAGAAAAGTTTATTTTAACAATAAAACTCTTTTTTTAAAATCTTATAATGAAAAAAAAGATTTTGAAGATAAGTTTAAAGATATACTGTATTACTATTCAAATAAAAAATTTGTTTATTTTATTAAACCCCACGAAATACAATGTCCTAACACAATATGTAATTTTTTAATTAGCGGTAAAAGTATCTTTTCAGACCCAAGTCATCTCAGTAAGGATGGCTCTTTAATTATGCAAAATTTATTATTTGAGGCGGTAACAAAGAGTTTGAAACTTTAGTTTTTCTTGACATAGTTTGAATTTATATTAGAAAACAACTGCCTGGTGATTATTGCAAAGGAGTAACACCCGATCCCATTCCGAACTCGGCAGTTAAGCCCTTTAGCGCCAATGGTACTTTGTCTTAAGGCACGGAAGAGTAGGTCGTTGCCAGGCTTTATAAATCCTTCTTAAATTTTAATGAGAAATATTATAGTTGTTACAGGAGGCGCTGGATTTATAGGATCCAATTTAATATCTGAACTTTCAAAGTTTAGACAGTTCAAGATTATAAGCATTGATAATTATTCATCTGGTTTATCTAAAAATCATATTAAAAATAAAAAGGTTAAGTATTTAAAAGGAAATACTAAAAATATTGAAATGTTGTTGAAAAGCTACATTGGAAAAATCCATAGTATTTTTCATTTTGGTGAATTTGCAAGAATTTACCAAAGTTTTAAAAAAATTAATGAATGCTTTAGTTCTAATATTGAAGGAACCTCTAATGTATTTAATTTTGTGTTAAAGAATAAAATTAGATTAATTTATTCTGCAACTTCTGCAAGCTTAGGGAATAAAGGGCAAGATATGAATTTATCTCCATATGCTTTTTCAAAGGCTAAGAATTTAGAGTTATTAGAGAATCTTAAGAAGTGGTTTGGCTTTCGATATGAAGTTGTTTATTTTTATAATGTGTATGGAGAAAGACAAATTAGTAAAGGTGATATGGCAACAGTTGTTGGGATATTTGAAGATCATTTCAAGAAAAAAAAAAAATTGCCAGTGGTTAGTCCGGGAACACAAGTTAGAAGATTTACCCATGTTTACGACACTGTAAAAGCTTGTATTTTTGCATGGAAAAGAAATAAATGTAAACACTACTCAATTGCAAGCAAGCAATCTCATAGCATTATTAAACTTGCAAGAATGTTCAATACTAAGATTTTTTATTTACCAATGAGAAAAGGCGAAAGGTTTGCATCAGCTTTAACGAAGATGAATTTAAATAATAAAATTATAAGATTATCTGCAAAGATTAAGCTTAAAGATTATATTAATAATTTTTTAAGTAATAATCATTAACTTTTCTTTACAAATTGTCTTTTAGTATGTATTTAAGACTTCTATGAAAGTAGTTAGCTCATTAAAATCTCTTAAAAATAGAGATATAAATTGTAAAGTAGTCAGAAGAAGAGGAAAACTTTACGTTATTAATAAAAAAAATCCTAAGTTTAAAGCGCGTCAGGGTTAAAACTTTATGGATATAGGTTCTCAAAAAGAAACTTGGTCTAATTTTAAAAAACTAACAGTATATATATCTGTTTCTATAATACTTGTTCTAGTTTTAATGGCTATTTTTTTACTATAGCTCTTGAGTTTAGTAACGAGCTTTTAATTTTTTAAATTTTTTAACTCTTCTTGTGTTTTCGTCTTTTTCTCTCTTTTTTCTTTCTGATGGTTTTTCAAAGTGACTTTTGATTTTTAATAAGCGAAACACACCTTCTCTTTGTAATTTTTTTTTAAGGGCTCTTAGAGCTTGCTCTAAATTGTCATTTTTAACTTCTATTTTAATATTTGCTTTCCTCCAAAAAAGTGAGACGATTTAGCATTTTTGATGTTATATTGTCTATATTTTTATGAAGCTTTTTAAGCATAGACCAACAGAAGGTTATCAAACAAAAATAAGTATAATTAATAGAAGAAAAGCTATTTTAACTACGGCCAAATATACTTTTTTTGGTTTAATTGGTCTTAGACTTTTATGGCTACAGGTATTTCAAAAAAATAAATATTCTATTTTATCTGATCGAAATCGTTTCAAAGAATGGAAAATTGCAGCAGAGAGAGGATTAATATTAGATCGTTTCAATAATAAAATAGCAGAAAATCGTCAACTTTATAGAATTGCTTTAATAAAAGGAGACGTTACCGATCTTGATTTTGTTCTTGTCACTTTAAATAAGTTTTTGCGGTTAGATAATGAAATAATTGAAAAGACAAAGACAGATTTTATAAAACTTAGAAAATTTCAACCCTATGTAATTAATAAAAATTTAACATGGGCAGAATTTTCAAAAATAAATAGTAATCTTTTTATTCTAAATGGCGTTCAACCCTTTATTTCGATGGAAAGACATTATAATTATCCTTATGAATTTGCTCACGTGCTTGGTTATGTAGGTGTTCCTAACGAAAATGATTTGCAAAATCAAAGAGATGATCTTTTTAGAACACCAGGAATTAAAATTGGAAAACTCGGAATTGAAAAAATATTAAACAGAGAACTTATTGGAACCCCAGGCTTTACACGTTTTGAAGTGAATGCAGCAGGAAGAGCAGTTAGAACAGTTGAATTTGTAGATGGAGTTAGTGGCAATGCTTTAAAAACTTCCCTTGATCTTGAACTTCAAAAATTAACTTATCAAAAATTAGGCAGATATGCAGGGTCTGCAATTGCTATGGATATTAAAACAGGTGAAGTTTTGGCGTGTGTTTCAACTCCATCGTTTGACACAAATAAATTTGCTTTTGGGATAACCCAACCAGAATTTAATGAGCTATTAAAGAATGAACGAAAACCATTAATTAATAAGTTTTTATCAGGTCAGTATTCGCCAGGATCGGTAATAAAACCAATTATAGCTTTGGCAGCACTAGAAAATAAAATCGTTGATCAAGATTATACTCATTTTTGCTCTGGAAAGATTGAACTATTTGGTCAAGAATTTTATTGCTGGAAAGATGGAGGACATGGAAGAATTAACTTAAAAGATGCGGTAAAAAAATCATGCGATATATATTTTTACGAAGTAGCAAGATTATTAGGAGTGGATAGATTAGCAGAAACAATAAGAAAATTTGATTTTGGTCAGACCGCTCTAAAAGATTTTGATGAGGAGAAAAAAGGTTTAGTTCCAGATACAAAATGGAAAAAAAATGTCTTAGGCAAACCCTGGTTGCTAGGAGAAACTTTGATTACAGGAATAGGACAAGGTTATATATTGGCTACTCCAATGCAAATTTGTAAATCAATAGCACAATTTGCAAATGGTGGATATGTCGTTAATCCAACTTTTTACCTTGATGAAAAATCAAAATTAAGTCGCATGGATTTTGATGCAGAAAATATAAAAATAATTAATGAAGCTTTAGTAGCAGCAACAAACGAGCCAGGAGGAACTTCTTATGGTTCTAGACTAAATGGTAAATTAAAATTTGCTGGAAAAACAGGAACGTCTCAAGTTACAAAACTAACCATCAAAGACAGGGAAGACAATGCAAACCCAAATTCCAGAGAATACAAGTACAGAGACCATTCTCTTTTTGCAGGATTTGGTCCGGTAGAAGAACCCAAATACGCAGTGGCAGTAGTAGCAGAACATGCAGGACCAGGGTCAAGGGTTGCAGCACCGATAGCTA
>Ga0214921_10008726_pt1 | contig 13034 bp, 12 predicted proteins | sample LL1505_MetaG_FD_177992 | JGI IMG/M metagenome (GOLD analysis project Ga0214921, IMG submission 177992) | Freshwater microbial communities from Lake Lanier, Atlanta, Georgia, United States - LL-1505 | ecosystem: Environmental > Aquatic > Freshwater > Lake | place: USA: Georgia | collected... | reverse complement strand
GCATTCTCGGTCACCACCTGCGGGCCATTATGGACGGTCAGGCCAATCCCACCGCCCATGCAGACGCCATCGATCAGCGACACCCAGGGCTTGCCGAAATTGGCGATGCCCTCATTCACCGCATATTCCTCGGTGAAGAAGGCGGCGACCGGGGCACGGTCCCCGGCCAATGCAGCCTCGCGCACCGCCCGCACATCACCGCCGGCGCAAAAGGCGCGGCCGCCGGCCCCCTCCAGCACCACGAGTTTAACGGCCGGGTCGGCCTTCCAGCTGTCCAGCGCGCGTTGGAAATCGCGGATCATCTCCAGCGTCAGCGCATTGAGCGCCTTGACGCGGTTCATCAGCAGCGTTCCGGCCGCGCCCTCGCGCGCCATGATCAGGTTGGGTTCGGACATGCGGCGTTTCTCCTCGCTTCCCCTCGCGGTTAACACCAAGCCAGCCAGGCTGAAACCCGGCCACACTGACGCACCCCATCATCCGCGCCAATTGTGTTATCACCCCGCTTCACCTTGGAGGACACACCATGTCGCAACTCAATCGCCGCAGCCTGATGCTGGGCGCTGCTGGCCTGTCCATGCTGGCCGCCGCGCCGCGCCGGCTCTGGGCTCAGCCTGCTGCCAGCGGGCCGCACAGCCTCCCCGCGCTGCCCTATGCCTTCAACGCCAACGAAGCAGCGATCGACGCGATGACCATGGAACTGCATCATGGTCGCCACCATGCCGCGCAGGTGGCCGGGCTCAATGCGGCGCTGAACGGCCAGGCCGCACTCTCCGCCCTGCCGCTGGATGAATTGCTGATGGATCTCGGCCGCGCGCCGGAGGCGATCCGCATGGCGCTGCGCAACAATGCCGGCGGCCATGCCAATCATTCCATGTTCTGGACCATCATGGGCGGCCAGGGTGGCGCGCCGACGGGCGAGGTGGCCGAGGCCATCACCCGCGACCTGGGCGGGATGGACAAATTCCGAGCCGATTTCAACGCCGCCGGTGCCCGTGTCTTCGGCTCGGGCTGGGTTTTTGTCACTGTGACCAGCACAGGCCAGCTCGCCATCACCACCCGGCCAAACCAGGATACCCCGCTCATGGATGGCACGCGGGTGCTCATGGGCAATGATGTTTGGGAGCACGCCTATTATTTGCGCTACCAAAACCGCCGGGCCGACTACCTGAATTCCTGGTGGAATGTGTTGAATTGGCCCGCGATCAACGCGCGTTACGCGGCGGCCCGGGCCGGAACCCTGCGGGTCTGACCGCGCTGCACCGTCAGCCTCCCACCAGGGCCTTCATGTCTGTCTGCGGCCTGGCGCCAAAATGGCTGATCACCTCGGCGGCGCAGACGCTGCCCCAGCGGCCGGCCTCTGCCAGGCTCAGCCCCATCGTATGGGCGGCCAGGAAGCCTGCGGCATAGGCATCGCCAGCGCCGGTGGTGTCCACCACCTGCGTCGGCACTGCTGCCACCTCATAGGTGGCATCGCCGGCAACGATCAGGCTGCCCTTCTCGCTGCGCGTCAGCGCCGCGATGGCCACTTCGGTGCGGACTTGCGCCGCAGCAGCGGCGAAGTCTTCGGTCTCATAAAGGCTGAGCAATTCGGCCTCATTGGCGAAGAGGATATCGGTCTCTTCGCGCACGAAGGCGCGAAATGCCGCGCGGTGGCGGCCGACGCAGAAGGCATCGGAAAGCGACAGCGCCACCTTGCGGCCTGCGGCATGCGCGGCGCGGGCTGCGGCGCGGAAGGCAGCCTGTGCCGCCGGCGGGTCATAGAGGTAACCCTCCAGGTAGATGACCTGGGCGCGGGCGATCTCGGCCGGGTCCACATCATCCTCACCAAAGGTGACGCAGGCGCCGAGAAAGGTGTTCATCGTGCGTTGCGCGTCGGGCGAGACAAGGATCAGGCAGCGCGCGGTCGGCGCCCCGCCGACCAGCGGCGCGGTGGGGAAATGCACCCCTGCGGCGCGGATATCATGGCCGAAGACCTGGCCCAGCCCATCATTGGCAACCTTGCCGAGAAAGCCCACCCGCGCGCCCAGCCCCGCCGCCACGGCGCAGCTATTGGCAACAGAGCCGCCGCTGCTCTCCACGCCCGGGCCCATTGCCTGATACAATGTCTCGGCCTGATCGGCGTCGATCAGCGCCATGCCACCCTTGTTGAGGCCGCGCTCGGCCAGAAAGCTATCCTCGGCGCGCGACAGCACGTCCACGATAGCGTTGCCGATGCCCAAAATATCGAGTGTCGCTTGTGTCATATCGCTGCCCTGGTTGCGGGTGCGGCTTAGCCGGGCGGCGGGGAGCCGTCCATGCCAGGTATTGACGCGCCAATAAAACCGATATCGAAATATCATGACGGCCATGCTGTGGACAATTTCCGGGGAAAATCCGGCCGCGGCGATTGTCGCCCACTCGGCCGGGCGGTAAGGCATGTTCGCGTCAAGACTGAGCAGTAGGGGGCAGCAATGGCCATTTTCGGACGTAAGAAGGACGAGGCGGTGTCGTCTGCGGGATCGCAGACGCCCCCCTCAGGCCGCGATACTGATGTTGCAGTGCCTTCCCGCTCTGCTAGCACGTCCAATCCGCCGTCACCGCTGCCCGCAGGGCCGAAGGAAAACATCATGAGCCAGTCCATGAAGCCTGCCACCGCTCCCGCGCCGAACGCACTGGCGCAGCGGTCCATGAGCCCTGCCGCAGCCGGCGTCGGTGTGCCCGCCCGCCCGCAGCAGACCCCGCCCATGCCCAGCGATCGCCGCACGCTCACCGTCGGCAAGGGCATCAGCGTTCAGGGCACCCTCGCTGATTGCGAGAGGCTGGTGGTCGAGGGCACCGTTGAGAGCGAGATGCTGCTGGCGGCTGAATTGTCCATAGGGCACACCGGCATCTTCCGCGGCGAAGTCCAGGTCGAGGATGCCGAGGTCGGCGGTCTGTTCGACGGTACGCTGACTGCGCGCGGCAACTTGGTCATCCGTTCCACCGGTAAGGTCAATGGCATCGCGCGCTGCAAGCGGCTGACCGTCGAGGATGGTGGCCAACTGACCGGCCGGATGGAAATGCTGACCGAAGACTCCATACCGACCGCCCCGGCCGCGCCAGCGCCGGCGCCTTCACGCCCTGCTCCGGTCGTTTGAGGCGATCTCCAACCCATGCTGGCCGCCACCGCCGGCCAGATTGAGCCTGGGGGAGCCCTCGCGTGGTCCGCAGCCCATTCGTCTGCGTGATGTGGTCACTGGGCAGTTTTGCCTGCGCGCCTGCACCGGAAATGACTGCGGTGGCCGAACAGGCGCTCGCCGATGGGCGCGCCACCTTGGCCGTGCTTGCTATGGAGGTTCCGCCGGTACCTCCCGCCCTGCGCCAATCGGCAAGGATGCAGCCGCTGCGCATCGAGGGCGTGCCGCCGGCCGGCGAGGCCCGCATCGCCTCTTTCATCCCGGCTGTGGGGATGCCCATCCATGCCGCAGCTCTCTCCGGCAGCCCGCCGGAGCGCATTCTGGCCTGGCTGGGCGAGCCGGCATTGCGTCGCGCCGAAGGGCCGGTTGCCATCTGGCTTTATTCCACTGCGGGCTGCCAACTCGACGTGATATTCTATCCGGGCACGGATGGTCCGCGCGCGGCCTATGTGCAGGCCCGCGCCGGCGGCTTCGCCCAGCGCACGGAGGCGGCCTGCCTGCAGGATCTGGCGGATCAGGCGCGGCGTCGGGCCAGCCCCGCCTCACCGCTTGGCGAGACGGGCGCCGGCGCTGGCCTGCTCGGCTAGGGGCGCTGCGGCCCTGGTTTGCCGGTCGATGCTGAACGCCTATCTCGATGCTTTCGTTCCTGCCTTTGGATTATTGCTGCTGGGGGCTTGGCTGCGCCGCAACCTGCTGCCGGATGATGCCGTCTGGGCGGGTATCGAGCGGCTGATCTTCTGGGTGCTGCTGCCCTGCCTGCTCGTGGTGGCGATTGGCGGGGTGGAATTGGGCCGCCTGCCCATCCTGGGCATCATGATGGCGATCTGGGGCAGCCTGGCCATCGGCACCGTGCTGTCGGTGCTGCTCGCCCGAGCTTTCTGCCAGCCGCATATGGCGATGACATCGGTGCTGATGGGTGGCATCCGCTTCAACAACTTGATCGGCTTTGCGATTTCGGGCGCGATATTTGGCGGGCCTGGGTTGGCGCTGGGCGGGGTCGCCACCGGCATGATCGTGCCCTTTGTCCAGGCCGTGACGACGACGGCCTTTGCCATGGGCCGCCCTGGTCGGCTGCGGCCCTGGCTGGTGCTGCGTCAGGTCGCGCTGAACCCGCTTATTATCGGCTGCGGCCTTGGCTTTTGCGTCGCGCTGCTGGGCGGCCTGCCGCATGGCTTGGCGCCTTTGGCCCGCAGCCTCGGTCAGGCCTCAGTCGCGCTCGGCCTGCTGGCGGTGGGGGCTGCATTGTCGCTGGGTGCATTGCGGGACCGGTTTGCGCTGCAAATGGCCACCGCCGTGCTCAAACTAGGCGTCATGCCGGCGCTGACCTGGGCCGGGGGTCATCTTCTTGGGCTTGATGCGCTTTCCATTGCGGTGGCCGTGCTGTTCATGGCCTTGCCGACGGCAGCCACCAGCTACGTCATGGCCCGCGCCATGGGCGGCGATGCGCCGCTCATGGCGGCCATCACCAGCACTGAGCATGCCCTGGCCGTGGTCACCCTGCCGCTCTGGCTGGCGCTGGTGATGTAGCGATCACGCGCCGATCGTGCCGAAGATGCCGCATCAGCTTGCCCAGACTGGCTGAAATGCTTGGCGGCAGGATCATTGATCCCAATAAAAATGTCATAAGAGTAATGTTTTCAAACACGAAACTCCATGTCTGCGCCTCACGTTGATATCACCGGGCGGAGCAAGGATCGGGTTTGATCGGGCCCAGGGCCCCACCATCCCGCCGGACATGTTTCCGCTGCCTCGTTTTCAGCCCATGACCCTGGAGGTATCCCATGCGCCTATTCCTTTTGCTCAACCTGGCCATCCCGCTATTGACTGCTTGCGCCCCGGAGACCCCCATGCAGGGCGCCCATGTCACCGAGAATCGCGGCGATGGACGCCTCGTCATTGAACGCACCGGCGGCTTCAACAATGCAGGCAGCGGCCCGGCGCGCGTGACCGACGTGCGCGATGACGGCCAACCCATCATCCAGCGCGGCGCCGCCACCGGCCCGGGGGTGGGCTGCCCCTCCGGTACGATACCCACCGTCACCCGGGTGCGCGACGGCAATCCCGTCGTGGAATGCCGATAAACTGAGCCGGGCGGGACGCAAACAGGCCCGCCCGCCCCGCCAGCTTGACCGTTTTGCCGGGACCGTGGTTCATCGCCCCAGGCCCGAAGGCGATCAACAAGGCAGCGAATGCGGATCATTGTACTCGGGGCCGGCGTTGTCGGCCTCGCCACCGCCTATAGGCTGGCGCGCGACGGCCATAGCGTGACAGTGCTCGAGGGCGAGGCCCAGCCGGGCCTCGCCACCAGCCGCGCCAATGGCGGGCAGCTATCCTACAGCTATGTCGCGCCCTTCGCTGGTGCTGGCGTGATCGGCAAGATCCCTGGTTGGCTGCTCGATGCCGATGGCCCCATGCGCTTCCGGCCCGATTTTACCCGTGCCCAGGCGCTGTGGCTGCTGGGGTTTCTGCGCGCCTGCAATGCCGCCACTTCGGCCTACACCACGGCGGCCCTGCTGCGCCTGGCCTATCTCTCCCGGGACGAGTTGCATGCGCTCCTGGCGCGGGAGGCGCTGGACTTCGCCTTCGCCCGCTCCGGCAAGCTGGTGGTCTATTCAGACAGCGCCGGCCTTGAAGGTGCCAAACGGCAAATGGCCACCCAGGCCGCTCTGGGCAGCGAACAGCATGCTCTCACCGCCGCCGAATGCCTGGCGCTCGAGCCTGCACTGGGCCATATCGGCGCCCGCCTGGTGGGCGGCATCCACACGCCCAGCGAGGAGGCCGGCGATTGCCACCTGTTCTGCCTGGGGCTCGAGCAGGTGCTGCGCCGCTCGAATTTCGATGTCACATTCCACTTCAACACCCGCGTGACGCAGTTGCTAACGGCGGGCGGCCGGGTGGTGGGCGCCGCCACAGCGCAAGGTGTGCATGAGGCCGATGCCTTCGTCCTGGCGCTGGGCAATGGCGCGCGGGCGCTGGCCACGCCGATTGGCGTGGACCTGCCGATTCAGCCGCTCAAGGGCTATTCCTTCACCCTGCCCATCACCGGCCCCGCGCCGAACATCTCCATCACCGATGCCTCGGCCAAAGTGGTTTATGCCCGGCTGGGGGATAGCCTGCGGGTTGCCGGCATGGCCGATGTGGTCGGGCTCGACACCCGTTTCGACAATCGCCGGCTCGACACCCTGCTGCGCCAGGCCCAGGCCACCTTCCCCCAGGCCAGCCATTGGCGGGATTTGCGCCCCTGGACCGGCATGCGCCCGGCCACGCCCACCGGCTTGCCCATGCTGGGGCCGACCGCGCGCTGGCCTAATCTCCATCTCAATCTGGGTCAGGGCTCGCTGGGTTTCACTTTGGCCATGGGCAGCGCCGCCATCATCGCCGATCTCCTCGCCGGCCGGCCGGCGCCGATCATCATGGACGGGCTGTTAGCGTAGCCAATCTTCGGCGGCGCTTTCTGCGGCCAGCGGCGCCAAGGGGTTGTCCAACCAGGCCAGAATATCGGCCGCGACCCGCTGCCGCACCGAATCACGCAGCAGCAGGTGCCAGCCCTCCGGATAACGCAGGATGCGGCGCTCCGCGCGATGCGGCAGGCCGCGCAACACCCGTCTGGCGAAGCGGCTGGGAATCACCTCGTCCCGCCCGCCGGTCAGAATGAGGCTGGGCGCCATGCAGCAATGGGGCAGGGCGGCCACCGCAGCATCCATGCTGTCCAGCACCCCCGCCACCAGGTCGAGCCGGGCCTCGTGGATGGTCAGCGGGTCGCGACCGAAGCGCAGCAGCGCCGCCCGATTGTCGCTGGCGGCAAGGCCACCTGCAACGGCGGGCATCGCCATGGCCGGCATGGCGGCGACCATGCCATCCAGCAGCAGCGTGGCGACACGCGGCAACACCCCACGGCCCAGCACCGCGGGCGCCGAGAGGATATAGCCCTGCACCGGCAGCGCCTCGGTGCCGGCAATGGCGGTGATGGCGCCGCCCATGCTCTCGCCCAACATGAACAGCGGCAGGCCCGGATGCCTTGCCGCGATCAACCGCGCCGCCGCGCGGGCATCAGCCACCAAACTCTCCACCCCCGGCCAGATGCCGCGATGGCGGGAATAGCCAAAGCCGCGCTGGTCATAGGCATAGACCAGCACACCGCCGGCATTGAGCAGCGGCGCGCCTTCGATCAGCGAATTGCCGCCATGATCGCCAAAGCCATGCAGCGCCAGCAGCACGGCCCGGGGTGCCCCCTCCGGCCGCCAGACCCGCAAGGCGAGGGCCGTGCCATCCGCCATCACCAGCGCCTCGGCCGGAGCGGGGCCAGCGGGCAAGGGCGGTGCCGGAGCCGGCACCAGGGCCCAGGGGCTCAGGCGCTCTGCCGGCGGCGGCGGGGTGAAGGGCTCGATCGCGGCGTCGCGCGTGCTGGGCCCGGCCGGAATGATCTGGCGCGCGCAAGCCGACAGCAGCAAGGCCAGCAACAGCCATGGCGGGAGGCGGCGAAATCCGCGATACAAAATCATCCTCCTGCGATATGGGGTGCACGGCCCATGGTCCAGCCCCGCAGTCTCGGCTATGCCAGCGTTTCGACAGCACGAGGCCCCCATGCGCGACCCGCAAATGACCGGCTACGGCCCCAAACTCACCCCCGGCGTCACGCCGGAAGACATCCTGCCCGCGCATTCCCGCAGCGTCGCCTGCGATGGCGGCGGCGGCGCGCTTGGCCACCCGCTGGTCATGCTGCGCATCGAGGATACTGAGGTGACCTGCCCCTATTGTAGCCGCACCTTCCGGCTTGACCCGCATGCGGGGCATGGCGGCGAGCATTAACATGCGCCATTGCCGCAGGAGCCCAGGGCCGCGATGAGCGAGGACAAGCATCTCATCCTGATTGATGGCTCGGGCTATATTTTCCGGGCCTATCACGCGCTGCCGCCGATGACGCGGCCGGATGGGACGCATGTCAATGCAGTCTTCGGCTTCTGCCAGATTCTCTCGCGCTTTCTGGAGGCGCATTCGGCGAGCCATATCGCCGTCGTCTTCGACAGCGCGCGGGTGACCTTCCGCAATGATTTCTATCCGGAATACAAGGCGCATCGGCCGGACCCGCCGGAGGAACTCATCCCGCAATTCGCCCTGATCCGTGAGGCCACGGATGCCTTCGGCGTGGCGAGGCTGGAATTGCCAGGCTTCGAAGCCGATGACCTGATCGCCGCCTATGCCAGGGCGATGGATGCGCAGGGCGGCCGCACCACCATCGTCAGCTCCGACAAGGACCTGATGCAGCTGATCCGCAGCAGCGTGATCATGCTCGACCCGATCAAGCAGAAGCCGATCCGTGAGGCTGAGGTCTTCGAGAAATTCGGCGTGACACCGGATAAGGTGGTGGAGGTGCAGGCCCTAGCCGGCGACGCCACCGACAATGTGCCCGGCGTGCCCGGCATCGGCATCAAGACCGCAGCCCAGCTCATCAATGAATATGGCGACCTGGAGACGCTGCTCGCCCGCGCCGGCGAGATCAAGCAGCCCAAGCGGCGCGAGGCGCTGATCGAGCATGCCGAGAAGGCGCGAATCTCGCGCCGGCTGGTGCAGCTTGATGACCAGGCGCCGCTGCCAGCGGCTATCGAGACTCTTGTGGCCCGCTCGCCCGAACCCGCGCGGCTCGCCGGCTTCTTCCAGGTGCAGGGATTTCGCAGCCTTTTGTCGCGGCTGGGCCTGGGCGATGCCAAGGCCTCCATCCCCGCCATGGTGGCCGCCCCCGCGATGGTGCCGGCCGCCGAGGGTGATATTGCCTTCGGCCGCTATGAGACCATCACCACCGAGGAAGGGCTGCGCGGCTTCCTGGCCGGCATGGATGGCATTCTGGGCTTCGATACCGAGACCGACAGCCTCGATGCGCTCAATGCAAGGCTGGTGGGCATTGCCCTTGCGACAGCGCCGGGCCGCGCCGCCTATTTGCCGCTGCGCCATGGTGGCGGCGACATGCTGAGCGGCCCGCCGCCGGAGCAATTGTCGCAGGATGCGGCCCTGGCCATCCTGCGCCCGGTGCTGGCCGACCCCGCGGTGCTGAAAATCCTGCACAATGCAAAATACGATATCGAGGTGATGGCCCGGCCGGAGAATGGCGCCGTCACCATCGCGCCGATCGATGACACCATGCTGATCTCCTACAGCATGGATGCCGGCAGGCACGGGCAGGGCATGGATTTCCTGGCCCAGCAGCATCTCAACCACACGCCGATTTCCTTCGACAGCGTGACCGGCACCGGCAAAGGCCGCATCACCTTCGACCGCGTGCCCCTGGACCGCGCCACAGCCTATGCCGCCGAGGATGCGGATGTGACGCTGCGCCTGTGGCAGAAGCTGCGCCCCAAGCTGCGCGAGGCGCAGGCCCTGGCGCTTTATGAGCAGGTGGAGCGCCGGATGATCCCGGTGCTGGCCGCCATGGAGACCGCCGGCATCAAGGTCGATGGCGCCGAATTGGCCCGTATCGGCCAGGATTTTTCTGAGCGCCTGGTGGTTCTCGAAGCCGAGGCGCACAGGGTGGCCGGCCGCGCCTTCAATGTGGCCAGCCCGAAGCAATTGGGCGAAATCCTCTTCGACGAGATGGGCCTCAAGGGCGGCAAGAAGGGCAAGACCGGCGCCTGGTCCACCGATGCCAAGGTGCTGGAGGAGCTGGCCGCGCAAGGCGCGGAGCTGCCGAAGGTGGTGATGGAACACCGCCAATTGGCCAAGCTGAAATCCACCTATGTCGAGGGGCTGACCGCTCAGCTGGCGGTCGATGGCCGTGTCCATACCGATTTCGCCATGGCGGTCACCAGCACCGGCCGGCTCTCCTCCAATGAACCAAACCTGCAGAACATCCCCATCCGCACCAAGGAGGGCATGCGCATCCGCCAGGCCTTCGTGGCCGAGCGCGGACATCTGCTGATGAGCGCCGATTATTCCCAGATCGAGTTGCGCCTGCTGGCCCATATGGCCGATGTGCCGACACTGCGAGAAGCCTTCGCCCAGGGCATGGACATCCATTCCCGCACCGCGTCCGATATTTTCGGCCTGCCGCTGGATGGCGTGGACCGGGAGGCAAGACGCCGGGCCAAGGCGATCAATTTCGGCATCATCTATGGCATGAGCGCCTTCGGCCTCGCCGCCCAGCTTGGCATCGGGCCGGGCGAGGCGCGCGGGATCATCGACGCCTATTTCCAGAAATACCCCGGCATTCGGGCCGAGATGGATCGCTTGAAGCTCGAGGCGAAGACGCTGGGCTATGTGCTCAGCCCCTTCGGCCGCAAACTCTGGATCGCCAATATCGCCGCCAAAGACCCCATCCTGCGCTCGGGCGCCGAGCGTCAGGCGATCAATGCCCCCTTCCAGGGTGGCGCGGCCGAGGTGATCAAGCGCGCCATGGTGCGGGTGCCGCGCGCCCTGGCCGATGCCGGCCTGCAGGCCCGCATGCTGCTGCAGGTGCATGACGAACTGGTGCTCGAGGTGCCCGAGGCCGAATTGGAGGCCACCGGCCGCGTGCTGCGCGACACCATGCAGAATGTGGCTGCGCTGCGCGTGCCGCTGCTGGTCGAGGTCGGCCATGGCCGATCCTGGGCGGAGGCGCATTGAGCATGTTCGAAGCTGGCGAAAAGCGTATTCTCGGCTCGATATCCGCGGCGCATTTTGTCAGCCATTTGCATCTGCTGGTGCTGCCGCCGCTCTTTCCCCTGCTGCGCGACAGCATGGGGGTGAGCTTTCTCGAACTTGGGCTGGCGATCACCGTGCTGAACGTGGTCACAGCGCTGACCCAGGCGCCGATAGGCTTTCTGGTGGACCGCATCGGCGCGCGGCGCGTTCTGGTCGCGGGGCTCTGTCTGGGCGGGATGGCCTTTATCCTGGCCGGTATTGGCAATAGCTATCACGCGCTGCTGGTCGCCGCCGCCATGGCTGGGCTGGCCAATGCCGTCTACCACCCGGCCGATTACGCCATCCTGGGCAGTGCCATTGGTGAGGCCCGGGTGGGCCGGGCTTTTTCCATCCATACCTTCGCCGGCTATGCTGGCAGTGCTGTGGCACCGGCCATGATGCTGGCCCTGGCTTGGTGCTTCGGCTTGCGGGGGGCCTTGATCATTGCCGGGCTGCTGGCGCCTTTGGCGGCGCTGCCCATACTGCGCGAGGCCGTGGCCGAACGCGTGCCGCCGGCCCGCGCCAGACCGGCGCAGGGCGGCCCCAGTATGATCAGTGGCACGGTGCTTCTGCTGATCGGCTTTTTCACCCTGCTGGCACTGTCTAGCACCGCCGTGCAGAGTTTTGGCGTCTCGGCCTGGAATGGGCTGTCGGGTCTATCCCTGGCTGCCGGCAATACAGCGCTGACGGCTTGGCTGACCATGAGCGCGCTCGGCGTGCTGGCCGGCGGCCATGTGGCGGACCGCACCAAGCGCCATGGCCTGGTGGCGGCTGGTGGCCTGGGCGCCTCGGGTCTGCTGATCCTGTTGGGCGGGACGGTGCCGATGGGCGTCGTGCCGCTGGTGGCGACCATGGGCCTGGCTGGATTTCTCTCCGGGCTGATCATGCCGTCGCGCGATATGCTGGTGCGCGCGGCCGCCCCGCCGGGTCAGGCCGGGGCGATGTTCGGCGTGGTCAGCACCGGCTTTTCCCTGGGTGGGGTCTTCGGTCCGCCGCTCTTTGGTTGGCTGCTGGACCATGGAGAACCGGAGACACTGTTTCTCCTTGCCGCCGGCAGCCTCGCCCTCGCCGTTGTGGTGACGGTCTGGCAGGATGCGCGGGGCCGTGCGCGAAGGATGCAATACGCCTGATGGACATCGACACCCTCCGCCGAGCGGCGAAGCTGCTGCCCGATGCCACCATTGCCGAATTGCCGAACCACTACAGCGGCAAGGTGCGCGACAATTACGACCTGCCCGATGGCCGGCGGATTATCATCGCCACCGACCGGCTCAGCGCCTTCGACCGTATTCTTTGCACCGTGCCCTGCAAGGGCCAGGTGCTGACGCAAACCGCGCGGTTCTGGTTCGAGCAGACCGCCGATCTATGCCCCAACCACGTGCTCTCCTACCCCGATCCCAATGTGGTGGTGGGGCAGCGCTTGGATATCCTGCCGGTGGAGATCGTGGTGCGGGACTATCTGGCAGGCAGCACCGGCACTTCGGTGCTCACCCTCTACAAGGCCGGCCAGCGCGAGATGTATGGCCACACCCTACCCGATGGCCTGCGCGACAATCAGCGCCTGCCGCAGCCGATCATCACCCCCACCAGCAAGGCCTTCCATGGCGGGCATGACGCGCCGCTGACGCCGGACGAGATTCTGGCACAAAAACTGGTCACCCCGGCGCAATGGGAGCAACTCAGCGCCTATGCCCTCGCGCTTTTCGCCCGCGGGCAGGAGATTGCAGCGCGCAATGGGCTGATCCTGGTGGATACCAAATACGAATTCGGCACCGATGCCCAAGGCCACATCATCCTGGCCGATGAGATTCACACCCCCGACAGCAGCCGCTATTGGCGCGCATCGAGCTATCAGCCTCGGTTTGACGCTGGCGAGCGGCCGGAGAGCTTCGACAAGGATTTCGTGCGCAGCTGGGTGGCTGCACGCTGCGACCCCTATCACGATGCCATCCCCGAGATCCCCGAGGAACTGATCCTCGCCACTGCCGCGGTCTATATCGAGGCCTTCGAGACCATCACCGGCCAGAGCTTTACCCTGCCCGAGGAACCGGGCACGGTGTTGCAGCGCATTCGCGGCCATCTGGCGGAATTCATGCGCGGCTAGGCGCTTACGCGCGACGGGGCGGGGTGACGCCCCAGCCCAGGCCAAGCCCAGGGCCACCATGGGCTTGCTTGCCGGTGCCGCCGCTACCTATAAGCCGCCTCCCGCCTCCCGCCTCCCGCCTGTCA
>Ga0214921_10008725_pt1 | contig 13035 bp, 11 predicted proteins | sample LL1505_MetaG_FD_177992 | JGI IMG/M metagenome (GOLD analysis project Ga0214921, IMG submission 177992) | Freshwater microbial communities from Lake Lanier, Atlanta, Georgia, United States - LL-1505 | ecosystem: Environmental > Aquatic > Freshwater > Lake | place: USA: Georgia | collected... | reverse complement strand
TTCCATTTATTAGCGAAGGGTTCTTCCAGGGCCTCATTGGCTCGGGGCTCGCCGTTGGTTTCTTGGCGGTATTTCAAACTTGGTACCCGCTGCCAGAACTCTTCCGACTCTCTACGACAGCCTTTACCGGTTCGGCGTCGGTCGTTGCGTTCCTGGGAGTTTCGATTGGTTCGATCGGGTCAGCATTAGCTATTCGCCGATTCCTCGACGTCTAGTCCTGGTTTTCGAAGTCAATCGCTAGAGAGTTCACGCAGTAGCGCAGTCCCGACGCAGTAGGACCGTCATTAAAGACGTGACCGAGGTGGCCGCCACATTGGGAGCAGAGAATCTCCGTGCGGATCATGCCTAGCGAGACATCTCGGCGCTCGAGCACAGTTCCCGGAACACACTCATCAAAACTGGGCCAGCCACATCCGGAATCAAACTTCTGACTCGTGGTGAAGAGGACTTGCGCGCATCCCCCACAGGCAAAGGTGCCTTGACCATCAACGTGCAGGAGCGCACCGGTAAAGGGTGGCTCCGTAGCGGCCTCGCGCAGCACGGCGAAGCGGTCGCTCGAAAGTTCGTTGCGCCACTCGGCGTCAGTCTTGGCAATGGGAAAGTTCATAGGCGCACGCTACCGGTACTCCGGTGCACTGGGGCTACAGAAAGGTTGGACGGGGGGCTAGCGGAAGCTCTAAATCGATAGCCGGAATATCGTTGAGAAAATGCTGCATCGCCTGACGAATGCCCGCAATATCAAGGCCTATTTCGGCCAATAGCGCATCGGGGGTGTTGTGCTGCAGGAATGCACGAGGTACTCCCAGAATCCTCGAAGTCGGCATCGGAACACCCACGGTCTGCGCCTGGGTCCGCAAGCGAGCCAGAATCAAGGCGCCCGCACCTCCGTGCTGCACGCCATCTTCAATCGTCAAAACGCGTTGGTGAGTGAGTGCATCAGTGATCATCTTGGGATCTGGCGGTATGACGCGAGCGTCAAAGAGAGTGACGCGCGAGGCATCGAGCCCCATCTCCTCGAGAGCCTCAAAGGCATGCCCCACCATTTTGCCAACGGCGATCACACAGAGACTGCCGTCACCTTGTTTGATTTTCCGTGCACTGAGCCCACTGCCGGCTTGGCCGTCAATGTGCCGCGGTGTGGTCTTGGGGAATCGAATCGCCGTCGGCGTATCTAGCGCTAGGGCTGAAGCGAGCATTACTGGTACTTCTTCAATACAGGACGGGGCAAAGATGGTCACTCCTGGAATCGCCAGACAGAGCGCCATGTCGAGAATTCCGTGATGCGAAGGACCATCGTCACCGGTAATGCCTGCTCGATCAAAGACCATAACTACTGGAAGTCCCAGGAGACCAACGTCCAAATTGGCTTGATCGAAGGCCCGTGAGAAAAAGGTGGAGTAGACGCACACAACCGGTTTAAGTCCGCCCATTGCCATGCCGGCCGCCGCAGTGATTTCGTGCTGCTCCGCGATGCCCACGTCAAAAAACCGAGTCGGAAACTGCTGCTGAAACTGCATAAGTCCCGTTGGTCCGGCCATCGCAGCGGTGAGGGCAACAATGCGACTGTCGTTACCAGCCTCAGATACCAGGGCGCGTGAAAAAGACTCTGTGAAGGAGACAACCGGGACTTCGTCATCATCGAGTTTGGCGGGAATCTTGTAGTCGTGAAGTTTTTGGGTATCGCTTATGGCGGGGGCGTAGCCACGACCCTTCTCCGTTAAGAGGTGAACAACGATGGGGCCATCCCACTCGGCGGCGTTTGTCAAGGCGGACTCAATCGCAGGAATATCGTGGCCGTCAATCGGCCCCACATACCGAACGCCGAGATTTTCGAAAAATGTGTGAGGCGTGACCATTTCGCGCACCACACTGGTAACTCCGTGAAGGCCGAGATAGGCCAGTCGTCCCAGGCCCGGAATCTTGCGAAGGGTCTCACGTAGACGGTTGGTCGTAGTGACGTAAGTCTGGTTCAAGCGAAGCTGAGTCAGAGATTCCGAAAGCTTAGAAACGGTCGGTGCGTAGCTTCGACCGTTGTCATTCAAAATGATCACAACTCGTTGATTGTGATGGCCGAGGTTGTTCAGAGCCTCAAAGGTCATGCCTCCGGTAAGTGAACCGTCACCAACGACGGCCACGATGCGCCGATCGCCGCCGTGCCCAACCAACTCGCCTCGTTGTTGCAGGGCTATGGAAAGACCGTGGGCGTATGAAAGGGCCGTCGAGGCGTGTGACGATTCAATCCAGTCGTGCTCGCTCTCGGTGCGATTGGGGTAGCCCGAAATGCCATCGCGCTTACGTAGCCGATCAAATCCCTCCCGGCGACCTGTCAGCAGCTTGTGGACGTAAGTCTGATGGCCGGTGTCCCAAAGAACGACGTCATGGGGCGAGGAAAAGATTCGGTGCAACGCCAGGGTTAGTTCGACGACCCCCAAGTTGCTACCGAGGTGTCCCCCGGTCTTTGTGACGGCCGAGATAACAAATTCTCGAATTTCGGCGGCTAGAGCGTCTAATTCCGAATAGGAGAGGTGCTTAATATCTTCCGGAGAGTTAATCGACGGTAGGAGCACAGCGCCAGCCTAATTCGCATTGACCGACACCCCGCCAGTCTTAGTATTCGAATCCAAGTCGCCACTACGATGCCCCTGTGACTACTGAGACCCTTTTGGAACAGAGCGTTATAGAGGGCGTTCTCGCCACCGCTATGGCGCGAGGTGGTGAATTTGCTGAGATCTTCGTCGAGGACCGCAGCACCTCTTCTGCCACTCTCGATCAGCGCCGTGTGGAAGAACTCACCTCGGGCCGTGAACGTGGCGCGGGGATACGGGTAGTTGTCGGGGACACCACGGGATTTGCCCACACGGCCGACCTATCACCCGCGAGCCTTCAGCGCGCGGCTGAGGCGGCAGCGTCGGTTGCCCGCTCCGGCGGCGGCGGAACGGTTACCGTTGCTCTCGATAGCTACCGCGGACATAATTCGATTGCCAAAGAACTGCCGGCATCCGTGGATAAAAAGCGCAAGATTGAGATGTTGCTGCAGGCTGATGAGGTCGCACGATCAGTTGGTGACGAGATTTCGCAAGTTCAAGTAGCCCTCGGAGACTCCTCTCGACGGTTCCTGGTGGCCAACTCCGAAGGTATTTTTGCCGGTGACCATCAGGTGCGTACCCGGTTCAACGTTTCGTGCATCGCGGCTGGCGACACCGGCATGCAGACGGGCTACCGGCCGATTGCCGGCACCCGGGGTTTTGAAATGCTCTCGCCCGAGCGAATCTCTGAAGCTGCGACTGGCGCAGCACGACAGGCCATCACCAAGCTGAAGTCACGCCCCGCACCATCCGGTGATCTTCCAGTTGTGCTGGCGGGTGGATCGGGTGGCATTTTGTTCCATGAAGCATGCGGCCACGGCCTTGAAGCGGACGCCATCTTGAAGCAGGCCTCGATTTACGCCGGCAAGGTTGGCGAGCAAGTGGCGAGTGAACTCGTCACTCTCGTTGATGACGGCACCGTCATGGGGGAGTGGGGCTATCTGGCCATAGATGACGAAGGCCGCCCTGCGGCACGCAACGTTCTCATTGAAAACGGCGTTCTCACTGATTACATGTGGGACTTCTTGCGTGCTCGCAAAGAGGGCCGAACATCTTCGGGTAATGGACGGCGGCAGACCTACGCCCATCTCCCAATGGTGCGCATGACGAACACCTATTTGTTGGCCGGTACTTCCACCCCCGAAGAAATCATCTCTTCGACGCCTTACGGCGTCTACGTGGCACAACTTGGTGGCGGTCAGGTCAATACGACTACCGGTGATTTTGTATTCGGAATGACTGAGGCGTACCTCATCGAGAATGGGGAAATTACGACCCCGCTCCGTGAGTGCAATTTGATCGGCAATGGCCCCGACGTCCTCAAGCGCGTCGATGCCGTGGCTGACGACTTCTCGATGACTCCCGGAACGTGCGGTAAGGATGGCCAACAGGTTCCGGTCGGGACCGGCCAGGCCACCATGCGCCTCACCGGCGTCACTATTGGGGGTACGGCCGCATGAGTGACCTCCTCGCCCTAGCCCAATCAATCGTGGATCGGGCCATGGGCTCCGAGCAGATAGAAGTCTTTGTCGCTTCATCTACTGAAGTTGACGTGGAGGCCTATCAGGGTGCCATTGAAAGTCTGACCACCGCGTCGTCAGACGGAATCGGCATTCGCGTCTTACGCGATGGTGTTGGGGGAGCTCAAGTAGGTAGTGCCTGGGCCGGCTCGTTAGACGAAGAAGCGATTAGTGCCGCATTGCGAGAAGCTCGAGATAACGTCCAGTTCGCCAGTGAGGATGAGTTTCTGGCATTTGCTCGTCCCGATGGAGTTCTTCCCGTCACACTCGACCTTGTTTCGGATGACATTGAACTTGTGTCGTTGGACGAGAAGATTGCTATGGCTATTGCTCTCGAGCAGGCCGTACGGCACGGCGATCCACGTATTCGCCAGGTCGACTCCGCCAGCTATTCCGACTATCGAGCGGCCAGCGCGATCGCGTCGACGACCGGCATCGCTGCTCGATACGCCCGTACCGGCGCCTACCTCTCCGTGAGCCCGATCGCCAGTGACGGAAAAGACGATCAGTCGGGATGGGGGCTTAGCGCTGGACGGGGTCCTCGAGATCTCAGTATTGAACAGGCGGCTGAAGACGCTATTAGACGAGCGACCCGGATGCTGGGTGCTACGAAGCCCAAATCGAGTAAGACCGTTGCTGTTTTCGATCCCCGTACCGCAGCGTCGCTGATGTCCATCATTGGGGGCTCGCTCTCCGGAGAAGCCGTTGTGCGCGGCCGGTCCTTCTTTGCTGGTCGTATGGGTGAAGTCGTCGGGTCTTCCGATATCACGCTCGTTGATGATCCGACCGATGCTCGCCACTTCTCAGCCTCGATATTTGATGGTGAAGGTCTGGCCTGCCGCCGCAATGCCTTGATTGAAGAGGGAGTGCTACGGGCTTTTGTCTATGACACTGTCTCCGCTCGGCGCGCCGGAACTAGTTCAACCGGGAGTGCGCTACGCGGTGGTATCGGTGGTTCACCGAGTGCTGGGTGTCGAGCACTCCAGATGACGCCGGGCCAGTTGGATCAGTCTCAGATTTTTGAAGCCATCGGTGACGGTGTGTTTGTGGAGTCCCTTTCAGGTGTCCACTCCGGAGTCAATCCGATCTCGGGAGACTTTTCCGTGGGCATCACGGGTCTTGTTATTCGAGATGGTCAGCTCGCTGAGCCCATCCGTGAGGCCACAGTCGCATCGACATTGCAGAGAATGCTCCAAGACGTGATCTATGTCGGTAGCGATCAGGAGTGGCTGCCCGGTTCGGCTGCCGGCCAGACCATAGCAATCGATGGAATAGCGGTATCGGGTTCTTAATCCGTCGACGTTGGAGTAGCAGTTGGCGTACTGTCGCCGCTACCTCGACTGTCAGTCTTGTAAAAACCGCCACCCTTAAAGACGATGCCGGGCGCTGAAATCAATTTGCGGAGGGATCCTTGGCATTCATCGCAGGTCGTCAGCACGGCGTCGGAAAACTTTTGCACAACATCGAAACGTCGGCCGCACGCGGTGCACTCGTACTCGTAGGTAGGCAAAATGAATCCTTTCGTACAACACAATCATTTTACGGGATAAACAGTCCTGGATATTCGACTCGACCTCGCCCTATGCGACCTCGAGGTATTTCGTGTCCTTGGGTTCACTGCGTCGAAGGAGGGTGACCGCGAAAAGCGATCTTGAGAACGTGAAAAAGTTGGTTCCGGGCTACACGAGCAGCTCAGGAAAGTTGTGCAACGCCCCGGCTCACCAATATCTCGGCGACTCGACTGGCGTGGGCAGGCGTGAACCCTAGGGCTCGACCATCCTGCAGCACAATTTCTATGGCGTGGCGACGTCGCCAGCGTTGAGAGTCTTTCGTGAACCACACGTTGTCGTCTGAAATCCCCCATGCAGGGACTCGCTCAAATGGGTACTCGCTGGCAGCGCGTAGGCGGAAAGCGACAATGTCGGTAAACATAATTGTCTCATGCCGGCCCAAGAAGCGTGATACTCCCCGGAGAGTAAGGAAGTGGCCGGTCAGAGTAAGGCAACGATCGTGGTAAAGCGTTCCTGACGATTTCGCCATGCCACCTCCCTCTAAGACTTACCGTAGTGCGATAAGTGGGGTGCGTCCACTATTTATTAGGCACCCTCTCTCTCGATGAAGGAAAACCATCAAATCATCGCTAATGATGGGTCAAAACCCCAATAATGCTTAGTCTGAAGCTATCTGGCATAGTTCGAATTTGGTCGCCACGAACACATTCATAGTCAAAAAACCAGCCACTTAAATTCGGGGTACCGGTACGATTGAGTTTTCCGTGGTTGCCAGGTGCAGTGGCGTTGGGTTGGGCAAGAGGAGCGGTAATGGTCAGTAAGCAGAAAATCGACAAGAGCGGATCACGCCAGCGGAATCTACTCTCGCTGCTCTTGAAGCGAACGACGTCTGGCGATCGCATGGGTTTGACTCTCGAGCAGATTGTTGACCAGCTCCTCGAAGACCGTGAAGGTGCGGATGGGCGTATCGTTCGCGAGCTGGCCTACGGTGGCAAGAGCGTCGAGGCGTATCGGCAGATGTTTCATCGTGATCGTGACGACCTCGCCGATAATGGCGTTGAAGTCATCGAAACGTTAGGCCGTTACACCATTGATCCGACGCACGTGTGGGTCGCTGGTCTGCAGCTCACGAATGAAGAGAGTCGCTTGCTCTTGGAGCTTCGCTGTTCGATTGGTCGCCCTTTTGGCCCTAACGGACTTCTCCAGTCAGCTCCGATGCAACGGGCCACGGGAAGTCGATTTGGGGCAAAGGCGGCCGCATTTGGATTAGCCAAACAACAGAAGCGCGCCGTCACGTTCGAATTTGCGAAGCCTGGTTTTTGGCGTCGTAAGGGTGTTGAAACGCGAACGTTCGTCCCGCTGCGTTTTGTGGTTTCAGGCCATCGACGGTATGTGGTTGGGTACGACGTGGCGAAGAGTGGGATACGTGGCTTCCTGATGGACCGCGTTCTTTCGGTACCAAAATTTGCGTCGAAGGAAGTTGAGCAAAAGTTTGAACTGGGTACCGCTCTCGTCAATGAGGCAAAAGAATGGGTGCCCCAGCAATACCAAGATGCGGTGAGAGTGGACTTCCTAACGTCCGTTGCTTTTGCGGATTACGTGCGCACTCTGTTCGGTGCTTCCGTTTCCGAGGTCAACGAAACGCCCAAGGGCATCAAGGTCAGCATGGTCTTTGAAAGCGAAGACGGCGCGATCCAATTCTTCGTGACCCACGCTTCGCATGTCCGCGCCATCACCACGCGTAAATTCTCTAGTGCCTTGAAGGCATGGCTTGCGGGAGTGAATCCCAACTCGAGCCTGGAAGCCTCGAAGCTGAAGCTCTCGACTGATTTTGACCTTTACGACAATGCACTCCTCGAGACGCTCTCAATGATTTCTGCGATTTTGAATAGTGATGGCCTCTACGCATCAGACCTCGCCGAACGCTTCTCCGTGCCGATTGAATTCGTCAGAGAGAATGTGACGAAAGCCATCATGGCGCGTGATCCACTCGATGATGCCGCCTATCTCGTTCCGGTGGAGTTCGGCGATCTCGAAGATGAGCTGAATCCCATGTACGTGCCCGTCATCAACGCCAACAATGCTTCGTTTGGCGGAGACTCTCCGCTCACCTGGTCTGAAGTGCTCGACGTGCAGTTGATGCTTTCGCAGATTTTGGCGCTGGGCTTGAACCCAGATGCGACGGAGCTCTACGGCTCGCTTCGATCCAAGATTCATGACGCGACCGATATCGGAGTCACGGTTTACTCACCGAATACGCCATTCGTCGACATCATTGAGCAGGCCATTGGTTCAAAAATTGTGCATCTCAACTATCAGGCCGAGGGATCGAGCGAACCGACAGACCGACCTGTGGTGCCCACCGAAATTCAGATGGTCCTCGGTGAACGCTACGTACGGGGGATCGATGTTTCGGGCGAAACGCCGGTTTATCGGACGTACAACCTGTCGCGCGTGTGGGGCGTCACTCTCGGAGAGACCTATTCGGGGAGTATTCCCGGCGACACGTCAGGCCCGTGGCTTGACAAGATGCTCGCGGATGCATCCAAGGTCCTCGTTGCCGTCAGCGAGCGGGCGCTACCGATTTGGGAAAACCTGCCTCGGGCGGCAATCGACCCAGAAGTGCTCGAAGGTGTGCACGTTATTGAAGTGCTGATCGCCAATCAAGGATTCTTGGACCGGCGATTGGCGATGTCGGGCCCGCACGCAAGTGTCCTGCGAGACTCCACACCGCGGTCTGGAACATCGTTCGCCAGCACACTGATTCAGCAATTGGCGCTCTAAGCGACCGTTGGGCTTCGGCCCATGATTCGTATTGTTGCTCGACACTCATTAGATGCTTCGTACTACGTAGCTGACAAATCACTTGAGCTCAATGGGGTCCGCTCTGGACCACCGGACTATTGGGTTCGAGGCAGTGGCTCAATCGATGCGTCGGTGCTCGAGCGTTCTTGGCGGACCTCGCCACGAGCAGCAATCGTTGGTTACGACCTCATCGTTGCGGCCCCACGAACGATGTCCATCCTGCTGGCGTTAGGCGACGTTCGTGAACAGCGCCAACTCGTGGCCGATCATCGAGATTCCGTCCACGCCGCGATGAGTTACTTGGAAGACCGGGCGCTCGTCGTGAAGACCACGATGGCCGGAGAGGGGATTGAGCAGCGGGGGCGCTGGTCCTCGATCCTTGCCTTTACCCATGGCGTGAATCGAATCGGTGAGCCGCACCTGCACGACCACGTCTTGGTGGGTGCAGTGCCCTCTCATCGCTCGCGCGTACTAAATCGTCAAGCCCTATCGGCACACATCCTCGCGGCCGATGCGATTTATCGGAGCGAAATGCGTTTTCGAATCAACGAACGTGGGGTGCGTCGTGCATGGCGCACACTCGGTGGGGTTGACATCGTGCATGGGGTAGATGAAGGTCATCGTGCGCTCTGGCCCGGCGCAAGAGCGTGGGGGACAAACAAAGAATCGTGGACGCGTGAAGGAATCCTCGAAAAATGGAAGACGGACCTCCTTCGCTTTGAGCCGATTCAGATGCGAGAGCCGCCAAGGCGAACGGCTTCAATGAATGAGCAGATATTTGGAGCACACTTCGAAGGGGCTCTTTCAGTTGCTCGCCGTGATTTGGTGGCCGCTACGGCCAATGCATCTTCGTCGGGGCTGCTACGCGGCAGTATCGAAGCGTTTGTCGATACTCACTATCCGGAGCTGGCCACCGATCGTGGACTGTCTGAGAAGCGAATTGGTGTCGCTGCGGCTCGCCAGAGTGCGCTCGTTAAAGCACGAGGTGCGCGACCACTCGAAGTTGAAGGTGTCGCCCAATGGCGTCACCGGGAGCGTTCTCGCTCCCTGGAACGTTCAAGGTAGCGAGCAAAACGTTCCTCACGAAAATACGGAGTTAGTCGAATCCACTCCATTTGCTTGGTCGGCCCCAAGCCGAGGGCCATCCCGTTGCGTCCATGTGCCACGTCAGATGGCGTGAGTCGGATCTGTTCACGTTCGCTTTTCACCCCTCCACTAACCCGACCTCTCCGGCCGAGAGATTGGGAAATTTGGCTCCGCTGATTACGACCTCCGAGCGCACTGAGGAGTTCGAGGGTAGGACGATCCGCAATTCCCGGCAGCACTAGTGAAGTAGGGAAGAGGGAGAGGAATGACTCACCACTTACGCCCCACCGAGCCCGCGCTTGACTGAGGTCCTGAAGACAAGCCATTGTGATGACACCTTGACCTCCGCCCTCTGAAACGATGGAGGGAAGTGTGGGCAGAGGTGCCACGTTGGCCAATTCGTCGAGGGCGAGCGTCAGTCGAGCTCCCTGATGAAAATCCTGATAGGTACGGTGCACAACTTCCTCGATTAGCCCCACCACTAAGGGGGTCATGATGCTCTGATGTCGACTCGGTGCCACTATGTGAAGTTGCGATTTTGTTTCGAGAAATGACGACACATCAAGTTCGGGAAATCGCGATGTACTTTGAGCCGCATCGGTGCGGAGTCCATCGAGCAAGCCAGACGCAGTCGACCAGATACCTGAGCGCTCTCGATCATCGGTTGCCAGAATCCCCTGCAAGAGGGCAATTGATTGGTGGTCATGGCTGTAGGAATTGAGAAGTATCTCTAAACCTTCCGTTCCGTCACGTCGGTCTATAGAACGTGAAAATTTTTTAAGAGACAACCCCTGGAGTGCCGCCGCGTGCAGTAACGGTGCGACGAGAGCGCTCGCTCGCTCGGCCCAGTGGTCGCGATTTTGGGAGCCATGGAATGCTTGACGGGCGTTCACAAGACTTCGAGCGGTGAGCAACGCGCCATCCCATGTGCGCGCAAGTCGAATGGGGGAAAAACTTATGGCCGTTGTGCCTCTTGGTGTCTCGACTGTGCCACTCGGATCAAAAATAAGTTGCGGAACATCACGTCGCGATGTCGCGAGAAGTTTGACGACATCGTCTTTGGTAGAGGTTGTTATGGCAGCATGCGTTGTCATCAGGAGATTTGGAACAATGAGAGCAGACGTTTTTCCGCTTCGCGATGGTCCGAGTACGAGTGTGGAGCGCTCGGCACCACTAAATGCATCGCCTGAGATCCCTCGACCGAGATAGTTTCCAAAATCCATTTCGAGTTCATAACTGTCGCGTTCGGAAATGCTTGACATTGGACCAAAAAAAGAGTCAACTTTATTTGTCCTTATGACAAAGAGGTTCTGCATTTTCTTGAAGCGCTAATGGCTTCATGGAAATGTTCTCTTTCGAAAAGGACCGCGTACTGCGATTAGTACGCCACTGCCGTGAGGTAGGAGCGCACGTAACCGAGTCCGCGTTTCAACGTGGTAGAGGTCCACCAGAGTGGTGGACCTCGACGCCAGGTTGATCCAACGTTTATTCCCAAGGAGGGAACGTGGCTACTGCTACAAAGAAGGCTGCTCCTAAGAAGGCTGTCAAGAAGGCTGTAAAGAAGGCTGCTCCTAAGAAGGCTGTCAAGAAGGCTGCTCCTAAGAAGGCCGTCAAGAAGGCCGTCAAGAAGGCTGCTCCTAAGAAGGCTGTCAAGAAGGCCGTAAAGAAGGCTGCTCCTAAGAAGGCTGCCAAGAAGGCCGTAAAGAAGGCTGCTCCTAAGAAGGCCGTAAAGAAGGCTGCTCCTAAGAAGGCTGTCAAGAAGGCCGTAAAGAAGGCTGCTCCTAAGAAGGCTGTCAAGAAGGCTGCTCCTAAGAAGAAGTAGTTGTTCTGTCCCATTCGGGACGAAGAATGCGGGGGCCTTCGGGTCCCCGCATTTTTCAATTTCTATGCCCTTGGGAGATCTTCTGGGGAGTCAATGTCAAATCGCCAAAGAGAGTCTCGGATGACAAGGGCTTCGAATCCGAGCCGGCGACTTTCTGAAATATGGCAACTCGCTGAATCTGGACCATATTGAAACTCAAAGTCCAAGCCGGTGGGAAGCGCGAGTACGTTGCTGCCGAGGCCCGTGTGGTCTGGAAACAATGTGATGCTGTTGTTGTATTCGAAGAGGCCCAGATTCTCAGGATGAGCCAGATCGGCATGAATCACTACGGCGTGCGCAAACTCATCACTGGCACTGCGGTATGCCTCGCGCACCCCTTCGTTTAACCCTTGTCGCGATGGCCGAAACGTGACCAGATCATGATGGGCAGCAAATTCCTCAATATCCTCGTCGTCAGTCACAATCCACGTCGGAAGTGGTCGACACGCGGCGAGAACGCCTAGCGCCAGTTCTTCGACCAGTTGGGCTGTAGCGACATCGCTGAGATGCGCCCGGAGGCGTTGTTTGGCTGTGGCAAAGGACTTAAGAGGGACGAGGGCGATTCGGTTGTGTGGGCGCGATGTCACTTCCAGACATCCCGAACTGTTGACGCGGCGAGAAGGTGGCTTCGATGAAACAGTTCGCTCTCGCACCGTGGACGTCGTTCGCCCGCAGAAATATCCAAGTGGACACAGAGGGGCTCAGCTGCGAAGCGTGACGGCATGGCGCCACTCTATTAGTGGTACTTCGTAGGCTGGAGAAATGGTCCACATGCATCCGACGTTGGACTTCGAGTCACCCTACCTACACAGTGGTCAGCTTGTCGTGGGAATCGACGAAGTTGGTCGAGGGGCGTATGCCGGACCCGTGACGGTTGGTGCCGTGGGGGTTCGAAGTTTCAAGGAAATCCCAGAGGGCCTCAAAGATTCCAAGCTGTTAACTGCTCGCGCCCGCGAAGCACTCGTCGCGCCAATTCACAGTTGGGCTGATACCTGGGGGATTGGTTCGGCTACCGCCGAGGAAATTGATTTTTGGGGGATCCGGATTGCCCTTGCCGTTGCGGCTGATCGTGCGTTGGCCGCACTGACGCTGCCTGTGACGCAACTCCTGATCGACGGACCCGTCAATCTGCTCCGATGCCCTATGAATGTATCGCTGGGGGTGCCGCAGCCACCCGCGATTCACTTTGCGACTACCCCCGCTCAGATGGTCGTCAAGGGCGACCAGAAGTCGGCCACGATTGGTGCCGCCGCGGTCCTCGCCAAAGTCTCCAGAGATGCGTTTATGGCTGAACTCAGCAATGAGTACCCCCAGTACGAATGGGCTGGCAATAAGGGCTATGGAGCCCCGGGCCATATCGCGGCCATTGCCGCCTCCGGACTTACTTCGTATCACCGTAAGTCTTGGAATATCTCCTAGGTTCCCTAGCTTTCTAGCGCCGCAAGAAGAATCTCATCGATTGTGCGGTGCTTGAAGGCAAAGCCATGAGCTTCCAAGGTCGCGGGGATCACTCGCTGGCTCGCCATGAGTGCCTCTGAGACCAGTTCGCTTCCGAGTGCAATGTCCAGAGCCAATCGGGGAACTGCGGCCAGCGCGGGACGGTGCACTGCGGCCCCGAGGGCTCTAGTGAACTCCCGATTCGTAATGGGCTCGGGGGCGACCAAATT
>Ga0214921_10008724_pt1 | contig 13036 bp, 14 predicted proteins | sample LL1505_MetaG_FD_177992 | JGI IMG/M metagenome (GOLD analysis project Ga0214921, IMG submission 177992) | Freshwater microbial communities from Lake Lanier, Atlanta, Georgia, United States - LL-1505 | ecosystem: Environmental > Aquatic > Freshwater > Lake | place: USA: Georgia | collected... | reverse complement strand
TTATAACACTCTTAAAGAATGTTTACAGACAAATTTAAAAAATCATTTTTGGTGAGAAAATATTTTAAATAAATATTTTAACTTTTTCTATAAATAAGGGTAATGATATAACCTTCTATTTATCTCTATTTTTTATCATTTTTAAAATAGAAAAAAGATTTACAAAGTGTACTTTTATCTTAATTTAATATATTAAATTCTCTTTATATTTTAAAATATAAATTTATATTAAATTATTAAAATAAAATTTAACACAATTTTAAAATAGATTTACTATAATTTATTATAGTAAGATTCATTCATTTCTTTTTATAATTCAAATACTTAATTAGTATAAAAATAATTGTAAAAATTGCCTATCTATCAAATCTCTCATCTTTTTCTTTCTTTACTTTTATTCTGAATAGACTTTTTTTCTGCAGCCAAAATATTACAATATAGACAGGTTTCACGTTTGCATCTGCATTGGCGTTTAGTAAGACATTCAATACAAAAACATAACAGAAAGTTGTGACATTTGTTACAAGTACATTTATCTGTACTGCAAAATTTTTTAACAAAACAAGTATTCGCAAGTGCTGCTTCAATATCGGAAATAGAATAACTTGACATTTTATACCAAAAGAATAAATATTTTATTATAAATATAACAATATAAAATGTTCTCATATTTTGCTGTCATTTTTTTATAGCTTATGCAATTATTTTTAAACAAAACCATACAAAAAAAAATTGATGATTATTTTATTATAAAAAAATGTATATAATATATTTTTAAAAATATATGTAATATATATAAACAATATATAATTTCTAAAAAAAACATAAAAATGTCTGATTATCAACCAATTATCATAAACAATCGTGAAATTGGTATTTTGAAAGATAATAAAAAATATATTTATCTAAGTACCATTGTAAGTTTTGGTAAATATGAATCAGGAAAATCCTATATAAAGAACCGATGTATAAAAATAGGTATAACATTACATTTTTCCGATTGTATTGAACTAAATGATCTGAAAAATAAATTTATTAAAAAAACAAATGGTATTCATCGAAGATCTTTATTATTATTTATAGATAATAAAATTCTCTTATGATATCTAGTTTTTATTTTTATAAAAATCTATAAAACTTTTACTATTTGATTTAAATAGACCATAAACATACTTAAAATTAAATTTTTAACATTATTTCAAATAATATAATGTATATAGTTATCGCAAATTTAATTGATTATACATAACTATATTTATAAAATAAATACTTAAAAATAAGTGGTATATAGGAAAACCTAGGTTTCCTCACTATATTATATGTATAAAATCTTTATAAATATACAAAGTTTATTATTGATGTTATTTATAAACACATTTTACACTTAATAATATTTTATTAAATTTCATAGCATTGTCTTCAATGGTATAAATTTAAGAAAATAGCTGGATTTCGTGATAATATATTCCATTTTACTTTATCAACATTTTTTTCTAAAAGATGTATTGCATTTGGATTTCCAGATAATCTGTCCCAATTTATTTTATCCATATTTTTTTCTAGAAGAGGTATAGCATTTCTATTACTTGACAATTCATCCCAATCAATTTTATCCATATTATTTTCTAAAAGAGGTATCGCATTTACATTTCGAGATAATTCTGTCCAATATATTTTATCTAAATTATTTTCTAAAAGAGGTATAGCATTTGGATTTGATGATAAATGAAACCAAGATATTTTATCTAAATTATTTTCTAAAAGATGTATCGCATTTGGATTACTTGATAATAAACACCAATCTATTTTATGCATATTATTTTCTAAAAGAGGTATCGCATTTGGATTTTTAGATAATTCATCCCAATGAATTTTATTTATATTTCTTTCTAAAAGAGGTATAGCATTTGGATTACTTGATAATCCATTCCACGTTATTTTATCATAATTATTTTCTAAAAGTTGTATTGCATTTGGATTTTTTGATAATGTCCACCATGTTATTTTATCTATATTTTTGCTTAAAATATGAATCGCATTTGGATTTTTAGATAATCCAATCCAAAATATTAAATCTTTAATATTTTCTATATTTTTTTCAAGAATATGTATAGCATTTTTTTCTAAAAAATGTATAGCATCTGGATTAGGATTATATGTAAACAAATCCCAATTTATTTTATTGATATCTATCCAATTTTGTAATACAATCATTATATTCTTGTATAATAAAAATAAGAATATTAAATGTTTAAAATATTCTTATCTTTTTTTTTTTCAATTTTTTTTAAGTAAAATTATAGGCATACCAAAAAATCTACTAAATATTTTTTTATAAAAATAGGAAGGTACGTATATAAAATCTAGGTTTCCTCTAATAATAAAAAAATGATAGTTATTTTATTGTTTTTCTAATATTATATAATAATAATTAATATATATTATTCCTTTTACAATGAGTGTGTCTACTTTTACAGGTTGTATGTCCAATGCTTTAAATAATGATAAAAATAGATCTAATTTTGTATTATCTTCTCTTCTTGAAGGCACTCTTAAAACAACACCTATTCATTCAATCATAATGTTTGTTCGTGAAAAATATTCATGGCTTCCGGAAGTAGAAGGATTACTAGAACTTACTAATTTCAATCCTAAAACGGATTATTTAGAATATCTTCTCTTTGTTTATTTAGTAAATTTATTTAGAGAGAATAAATTCTTAGTTTCTACCTATGTTTCTAAATTTTGTATAGTTGGGGGTAGAAATAGCTATATTATTATACATTTTACGAATCAGTTCGGAGGAACTTTAAATATTTTACCAAAAGGTATTAAAGTAAAACTATCTAAAAATAATTCTTTCGGAGGAAAGTTTGTTAGAATTCTATATCTTTATCAATCCATTACTTGGGCAAAAATGACTATTTTTAAAAATATTTATTCTCATATTTTTTTTTTAGAAACTCAAAGTCTCATTAATGTTATTTGTAGTTTAAATGTATTTCAAACCTTGTATGAATTATATTTTATCACTGAAAACGACAAATATACATTTACAACTTGTAAGTGTTACGAAGAACAATTAAGGAAAAATGATATGAACTTTGCAACACCAATAGCTTATGAAAATATTGTCTCGTTACCATCTTCAGTTAAAGATGCTAGTGTAGATATTTTTTCTTCGAATAAATATGAATATATGGTTTTAACCCCCTATAATGAAACAAATTCCTATAAAGTAGTAGGAAAAGTGGATGATATTCTAAATGAAAGTGAATGTAAATATTTAGTTCGAATGATTAAATATAAAGATGGAACAAATGTAGCTTTTCTCAAGGAGAAACCAAATGTATCGTCAGAACCTGTTCCAAAGAAACAAAAGATACTATAAATATTTATTTTTTTATAAAAAATTTTAATTAAAAGTTATTTTTTATTAGAAGTTGTTTTTAATAGCAATGATGTTTATCTATTAAAAATCCTAAATATGTACATAAATTCCTATCTTGATCTTTTTTAATACGACATTCTTCTATTAAATGGTGTAAAATTGTGTAACACACTTCATTATTATGTTTATGTGATTCCATTGCTTTATGTGATTTCATTGCTTTATGTGATTCCATTGCTTTATGTGATTTCATTGCTTTATGTGATTCCATTGCTTTATGTGATTTCATTGCATAAATAAAAATGAATATATAAAAATAATCAATTTTTTTTTATATATCAGTGATTTTCGGATGTATTTATATAAGTAAGGTCTTTTATAATTTTAACCATCCAGTTTTTATTTTTAATAACTTTTCTAATTTTTTAACATCTTTTTTATAAAAATCTATTAATTGAATATATATTTTAGGATCTATAGAACTTTTATTATTGGATTCAAATTCTAATTTATATTCACCTTCAAACGCATTTAAATTTAAAAAAGAATAAACTTTATTATATTCTAATGTTAAATTTTTTTTAACATCTTCGCTAATTAAAATGAGTATATTATCTCTTGAAAACCATTGAAATATTTTTATAATTTGCATATAATATAATCCTCGTTTTAAATAATGTGTAGTAGATGTATAAAAGGTAATATTCTCATCATATGGATTATTTAATTCATCATGAATCGCTTCTTCAAAAGTTCTAGTTTCATTAAAATGTTTTTTCATTAATTTCCATGCACTATATGCCCTTTCGATTGGATCTCTTAATATAATGATAATTTTAATATATGGATTTACAGATTGTATATATGGAAATGTATAATCTAAATACATTAAATCAGGTGTTTTTTCACCAACCATTTTCATTGAATAATCAAATTTTTTTTTGTACCATTCAATACCTTTTTGCCAATTAATATCAAAAAAGTGTATTTCGGAAATCTTTGGATCTGGATTTGAATTTAAATATATATCTGGATGTTTTCCAATATTTAAGGATAAAGCGGTTGTTCCACATTTTTGTGCCCCAATAATAATAAAATCAATTATACGATATTTAGGAAATGAATATACTATATTATTTTTTTTATAATGGATACTCCATTTTTTATTATATTCTTCATAATTATTTTTAAAAAAATAATTGTATTTTTTTGGAAATATTATACATCCATTCATTTTTGTCATATTATAAATCATTTTTAAATTATTTTCCTCTTCTTCTTTCTTAATATTATCAATTGTTAATATTATTTTATCAAAAAATGGTGGATTTATAATTTTAGCATCATATAATAAATATATTTTATTATTATATTTAATAAAATTATCATATTCTTTATTATTTTTTAAACTATTATTTTCATATATCACAATATTTTTTTCCATAATATATTATGGATAAAAATATTATTAAAAAAATACCAAATATAAAATTAGATAGAAATTTACTTATATATGATTTTCATCAAAATATAGATGTATTAAAAAAATATAAATTAAATAAATGGTTAAAATATAAATTAGATCATGCTATGCAAATATATAAAGTTTATTATGGGGATATTTATAATCCACCTTTTTTTAATAATATAATATGTTTAAAAAATAATTTATCTTTAGAAGAGTTACAGCAATTATGGAATATGACATATTTTAATGGTTATATATTAATATATAAAACGCATCATGATCATTTATTTAAAAAATCAATAATAGAAAATGATAATAATATGATATTAATTAAAAAAAATATTTTTATTACATATTCATTTCCAAAATATAGAATTTTAGATTTTATTATTGCAGGTACTATGAAAGGCGGTACAACAGCAGGTATTACAAATTTTTCTAAACATCCAGATATATCAATGGTTAAAAATGAAATTCATTATTTTGATAAAAAAGATGAATATCAAAAAGGTATTGAATGGTACAAAAGTCATTTTGACTATCGAAAAAAAATGGTTGGAGATAAAGCACCTGATGTAATGTATATGACATCCTGTTTAGAATTATTACAATTAATAAATCCACATGTTAAAATTATATTGTTTTTAAGAAATCCAATTGATAGAGCGTATAGTCATTGGAAAATGACAAGAGATATTTTTGGTAATAAAAAATCATTTGAAGATTGTGTGAATGATGAGATAGATAATAAAATGGGTGAAAATCGAGTTTACAAAATAGCTTTTTGGACACATTTTGTTCAAAGAGGATTATATTATCAACAAATAGAAGAAATATTAAAATGGTTTTCTAAAGATAATTTATATATTAGTATATCGGAAAAAATCAGATCAAATATGGATAATGAATATCAAAAAATATTTAAATTTTTAGGATTAAATGAATTTCATATTAAATTTGAAGAAGATTTTGTTTCAAAAAGCAAAGACACAATTGATAAAAATAGTTCTATATATAAAAAATTACTTAAAATATATAATCCAGATGTTAAAAAATTAGAAAAATTTTTAGGATATAAAATAGAATGGTTATAAGGATGATAAAGAGAATCCATGAGAACATAAATAAATGTCTTTTATAAAAGACATTTATGTAGGTTAAGGTTAACATAATAAATATTTGCTCTACATATTTTCTAAAATATCTTTCGGACATATTTTCTTAGGTGATACCAGAAAACAAAGAAAATATCTTCTAAACAAAAAACATGGATTATCTTCTAATAATACATGAATATCGGGTGCGGATAAAATTCGTTTTGTGTTATATTTTTTATTTATTACAACATGTTTACATGGAAATGTTTGGTAACATAGTTTAGAAATTTTAAAATCGCCAATTTCGTAATATCCTTCGATTTCGACAATATAATTTATTTTATTTTGCATATCTGTCATTTATAATATATTTATAATATATTTATAATTTTAAGTATTAAACTAAAATGGTATGTAAAAGGCTAATAAATAGCTCTACATGTTGTGGACACGAAATATTCCTAATTAATTACTGTACTCAACCCCGATCATTCCTCCAGCAATATTTACTATATTATAATTGGTTGCAAAAATAGTTATGATTGGATCTATTAATTGATCAGAAATTTCTATATAGAGAACTTGATTATCTATTCTACTAAAATTACAACATCCAGATGGTTGAAATTCCTCAGGTGATGTAGAAAAACTATATAAATAAATATAATTATTTGGTACATTTGTATGACGTTGAAATGGAACAACTGTTCTAAAATATTTAGCATCTTTTGTATCAAATAATTCTTGACCTTCAAATAATATTTTACATTTTATCATTGGATCAGAACCATTTACTTTACCATTTTTATAAGATTGTGTTGAAAAATTGAACCATTCATTTCCTCCATATGGATAAACAGATAATACGGATGTATTTTGAATCACCCAAAATAATTCTTTTACAGGATGATTAAAATGAAATAAAATATTTTGTTTTAAATCAGGTATTCTATCCATTTTATTCGGATCAACTGGATTTTGTCTTAATCCATTTGATGTTAATGACGTTGCATATACTTGTAATTGTTCAATTAAATATTGATGATTATTTTGTGCAAATATTTTTCGTTCATCGTCTTCTAAAAATATATAATCTACGTCTAAATATGTTTGTGTAATTTCTAAAGATGGCTGATTACCAATAGGAACTCCGGATGATGATATAATTAATTCTTGATATTTTCTAAAAGTAACATTTATTCTTACTTCTTGAGATTGAATGGCAATAAGTGGAAGAGACAATCCTATATTTTTACAAAACCAAAAATATAATGGTATATATAAATCTTGTGGACTATTATTTTCTAAATTAACTGGATTATCTGATTTTCCAATCATACTATAAAAACCTTCTCTTTTATTTAATGGTACGGTTAAATCACTCCATATTTCCATCCATAAACCATATTGTCTATCTATAATAACACCGCCTATTTCAATATCTATTATTTTTATAATAGCATGTCCAATAGAATTTACCCAATAAAATTCTACTAAATCATTATTTTCATTTGTATAACTATATTGGTCTAAACCTGGTAATTTTACTCTTAAAAATATTTGATTCATTAAATCTCCAATTCTATCTATTTGACAGTACACTTTTTTTCCAAAATTTGCTTCACCTGTAAAATATTGTGGTATAGATTGTAATGCAAAATTAGTGTGTCTTTTATAAACGGCGGTAAAAAAAGTTATTTGAGGGTTTCCTGATAAATATATATTTTGCGCTCCATATGCTGCAAGTTGAAGAAGTCCTCCTGTCATATAATTAAATAATAAAAATATTTCTTATATTAAATTTATAATATAAAAAAATTGATAGTTAAAAATGATAACATTTTTTATATTATTAAAAAGGATATATATGTAAGTATGGAAGAAGAAAAATTAGGTATTTTTTATTTTAAACCTACACCGACTAATTATGTGATAGAAAATAAAACGATTCAACGAATTAATAATTTTTTGATAGAGATAGAGAATAAAATAGGAGAAATACCTATATTTTTAAAAGATGATGTAGATCTCTATAATAAATTAATGGATGATTTTTTAAAAAAACAAAAAATAGATAGGGATTATCAGAATAAATGTTGCGAGATACACCATTTAGAAATGGATATTATATTTAGTATTGAAATTATTCTAAAAGAAGTTGAAACGGTAGAGGTATTATTATTAGATCTATACGATTAAATATAAATAGTGTTAAATGAATACTATCTTATAAAAAATATATTTAGTGGAATTTTTGTTAAGAGTGTTATAAAACAGATCGATTCAAAAAGATTTATTTATGGAAAAAAAAAATTGACATCATAAAATATCTAGTATTTTATGTTATATATTATAAATATAACTTTTTTATATGGGGAATAAATCATCAAGTGAAATAAAATTAATACACGCGAATATAAATATTTTAATAGAATATGGTATAAAAATGGAAGATAAAAATTTTATAGTAGATAAATATTATGTTATCATGTTATATAAAACATTTTATTATCCAAAACATCCATTGACTATATTAGAAGAAATACAATGGAACCATCCTCATTTAAAAGAAATTTTAAGAAAGCACATAAAAATGTTTAATAAATATAATTCAACAAATATCAATGAAGATTTCTATATTAATGATACATACAAATCGCTTCAAAAAACATTACTTTTAATTTGTCCTCCCGAGAATCATTAAAATTTATATTCCATTATTTATAATATATTATTTAATTAATGATATCATTGTATAAAACTTTAATTGTCTGCAATTGGATGTATATAACAATATAATTTATAAACAAATAATATTTTATTAATAAAATATTATTAATAAAATATTATTAAGTTTCTGGCATTGTGTGTAAAGGTGTAAAACATATAATTTAAAAATATTTAAGATTAAAACATATATTTATATTTATGTTTAATCAAAAAGATATTATCGCAAGGAATATAAAAATATTAAATGATAAAGAGGTTTCTATTATTAATAATAATGACGAAGATTATTATTTTTCAGCACTTACAGTTGAAGGCGGAGGTGTGTTTAAAAAGGGTATTGCTATAGGAATGCAAGGAAAAATGGTTCCTGGATTATTGATATATGATACAGAAAATTTTTATGGTTTTAGTGAAAAATATGGATTATCATTATTATCTACACATCCAGAATTTATTGAATTATCAATACCAGATAATATATTTGAAGTTAAAAAAGAAAGAAATACTATTCAACCAACAAATAAAAATAATAGTGAACATTTTCAAAATCTAAAAGATACTGAAAAAATAGAAGATAAAAATTTGAATATAGATATTGAATTAAAAGATACAACTAATTTTTATATTATTATTCCTGAAGCATATAATACTACAAAATCTATATTATCTTTTAATATTAATTATATTATTGATTTAAATACTATTATTTCAAATCTTACTTTAATAATAATAAATAATTCAACAAAAGATGCATTTTTTAAAATAATGAATAATAATTGTTATTGTGAAGATAATTTTGATACTATTTTAAGTAAAAATTCAATAACTAAAATATATTTAGAAGTTATTAATAATAATTATTTTATTATAAGTAAAAAAAAATATATTAAGTTTTCATAAATAAATAATGTATAGAATTTTTACTATTTTCTTTTCTATAAAATATAATAATTAACCATTCAATGAATAACCAAAAAGATAAAATCCCTGTACTAGGATATACAACAGAATAATAAAACATACAATATAATGCAATAATAGTAACTATAATAAACATAAAAGACCCACTTTGCTTCCAATTTCTTGAGTCATCCAACCATAAAATAATAAAAATACTAGCAATCATTAATAAAGATACGAATTCTTGTTCATTTACAGATTGTATAGTTTCATTACTAGTACATATATTTCCTAAACTTGACATAAAAATTTGTGCACATACAAAAAATAAAAAAATACATATTGCAAATAATGAAATAAAAGTATTTAAAATTTGCATTTTATTAATAATTTTAATTTTAATTCCAATATAAATAATTAAAATGAAAATAAAAAATAGTAACATTAAACCTAAATTTAAAGGTGCTATAATATCACTTAAATTTGAATTTAAATCTAATGTATTAAATACTATATAATATGCAATTATATATAAAATAAAAAATATTGTTAAATATAGATTTTTATATAATCCATTATTAAAACAATGAAATAATTTTTTTGCAATATTTTTATCTTTCTTTTCAAAAGTAAAATATATATAAATTATTGTACTTATAAAAATAATAAATATACAAAATAGTATTAGTATTAATTTATCAAAAAAACCATTTTTAATATAATAATGTTGAACTATATAAATAACAATATATATTATGATTAATGTAAATAATAAAATATACAAAAATTTATTTATAAATTCAACTGGTGTTTCTAATATATCATTTATTATTAAAAATAAAATAACAAGTGATATATAAAAAAATATTTTTGTTTCAATAACTATCATTTTATTTTTTGTATTATTATTTATATAAAAAGTAATATAAAATATTATTGTAAATAATATAATAAAATATAAATAGTATTTAATAAAAGCAAAGAAATCTCCTTTTAAAAAAGATTTTATTTTTTCAAAAATTGTTTTATTATTATTATTATTGTTATTATTTATTGGATCATTTTCTTTTTCAATACTTGTTTTATTACTATCTGGTTTTTGTTTTGTTTTATCTTGTTTTAATTGATCATATTGTTTTAATTTATCATATTGTTTTAATTTATCATATAAACCGTTTAATTCTTTTTTAATATTAGTAGATTTTGACTCTAATTCTTTAAATTGATTGCCATTTGACCATATTTTTTCTAATTTTTCTATTTTTTTAGTAATAATAGATTTTTCTAAATCTAATTTTTTAATATTGTTACTTATATTAATTTTCATAATAATTATTATCTAATTAAATAATAGAAAAAATATATGATATGGTAATGCAAATTAAAAATTATTTAATATAAAATATATTCATATATATTTTATAAAATTATCACAATTTATAATTATACCATTCTTTTTATAAAAATAAATTTAGTAAAATTTTATTTGCTTAATTACATCTGAAATCATTTTAAAATTCTCACTTTTTTATTACCGAATTATATAATAATTGCGTAATAAAAAAATAATAATTAAAATTATATAAACTTTCTAATAAAAATAAATATTATTTTATTTTTTATAAAATAATATTTATAATGCTTTAACAAATATATATTTTATCAATATTATTGTATAAATATAATTGTATAAATATTATACTTTTTATTATTAAATAAAGTGAGAATTTTAAAACAATTTCAGGTGTATTTTATAAGTTTATTAAAAATATAAAAATTTTTATAAATAAAAATTTACAACCCCCCCTTAAAATTTTATATATTTATTAAATATATTATCTTATTTTATTATGTTATTGTATTATAAAACAATATAATTTATAAATAAATAATATTTTATTAATAATAAAATAATATTTTATTATTAATAAAATATTATTAATTTTCTAGCATTGTAATTTAACTTTTAAAATTTATAGACTGATTTATAATTCAATATAGGTAAATTATTGATAAAATAAAAATAATTTTTTTATAAAATAGAATTAAAAATATATATTTTGGTTTATAGCTTTATTTTTAATAAATATAAATTATAACAATAAATATAAAAAACATATAATAATTTATTAATAAAACTTATATTTTATAAAATATTATATTTAAATTTTGATTAAAATTATGAAAATATATAAGTTTTTATTTTATCAATTAAAAAATAATATTTTATAAAATAATATTATTTTATAAAACATTTCTTTTTTATAAAATAATAAACTGTTTCATAATTAAATATCAGCAAATTATTGATAAAATAAAAATATTTTTTTTATAAAATACAATTAAAAATACATATTATTTTTTTGGTTTTATAGATTTATTTGTAATAAATATAATTATAACAATAAATATAAAAAAATATAATAATTTATTAATAAAACTTATATTTAATAAAATATTATATTTAAATTTTGATTAAAATTATGAAAATATATAAGTTCTTATTTTATCAATTAAAATATAAATAAATAAAAATATACATATATTAAACAATATATATATTATAAAAAAATAAAAAATTTCTTTTTTTATAAAATAAAACTATTATTTTCATTGATTTTTTATAAAATAATAATATTATTTTATTGATATATTTATTGATACTCAATTATGAAACAGCTTATAATATTATTTTATAAAATATTATTTTTTAATTGATAATTTATTAATTACTAATATTATTCTGCTAATTATTATTTTTTAATTTATTTTTTCTTTTACTGGACTACTTCCAATGCTAGAAACTTAATAATATTTTATTAATGATAAAAATATTATTTCTTTATAAATTATATTGTTATATAATACAATAAAATAATAATATAAGATATTATAGTAAATAAATATAAAAATATTTATTTAAAATATTAATATTAGTTATTTTTATCGTAAAAATATGATTAAAAAAATTTATTTTTAAAAAAATCTTATTAATTTATTATATAGTCATCGCAATTTAGAATTCTACTAAAAATTAATTTTATAAAATTAAATTAAAAAATATTTTAAATTTATTTATAAATAAAAGAATTTATCTATAAATATGTATAATTATTTAAAAACAATTGGTATTATTGAACAAGAAAGAATAAACTTTATAACAAATAATTTTAGATGTCTTATATAGTCATCGTAATTTATAATTTTACTAAATTTATTTTTATAAAAATAAATTTAGTAGAATTTTATTTTGCGATGACTATATTTCACATACTTATAAAAATTTTATATGTTAATAAATGAATTTTAATAATTATACTTCAATATATTCTTCTACAATAACAAGAGGTTTATTGACTTTTTAACAATATTTTTAACCTTTGGTTTTGGTTCAATAATAACTTCTTCTTCAATAGATACTATTTCATTTTGGACTTTATCAATCAGTTT
>Ga0214921_10008722_pt1 | contig 13036 bp, 10 predicted proteins | sample LL1505_MetaG_FD_177992 | JGI IMG/M metagenome (GOLD analysis project Ga0214921, IMG submission 177992) | Freshwater microbial communities from Lake Lanier, Atlanta, Georgia, United States - LL-1505 | ecosystem: Environmental > Aquatic > Freshwater > Lake | place: USA: Georgia | collected... | reverse complement strand
AGTGATTTTAGAAGACAAGAAATTAACAATGTACCAATGGTAATATATATAGGATAATGGCATTATTTGGAGGTGGTAGAGATATAAGTGTATTTAGACATGTTAACCGAGAGTTACTAGGGAATGTCATCACTCAACAATGTGCTTTATATAAATTTTCCTTAGAACAAACTAATGTTAACATGTATGGAGAAGCTTCTGGGGGTAAATTTTTACAAGGACCATACTTGTTTAATTCTTTAATTACAGTTGATGATAATACTTCACCTGTAAGTGAATTAGGTGTTGACTTCAATTGGGGTATAACAGTTGCTTTTTTACGAGATGATTTAGTAGAAGCAGATGTTCATCCTGAAGTAGGTGATATTATTTTATACCAAGAAAGTTATTTTGAAATAGACAATACAACTGAAACTCAATACTTTGTAGGTAAAAACCCTGACTTCCCATATGAAGCTAACCCTTTAAACCCAGGACTAAGCAATTTTGGTTACAATGTAAGTATTATTTGTTATACTCACTACACACCAGCAGATAGACTTAATATAATCAAACAAAGATTATGATAAATAAAAGAAAACCAATACCAAAAACCCAAAGGGAATTAAGCATTGAAAGGCAAGATCCTTATATCCCACCCGCTGGTGCACCTGGTTTTTCTCCTACTGGTAATCCTAATGACAGTGATCAACCTAACAGAGCATTACAAACCTCTTTTAAAGGTGATACTGTTAAACCTATGTCTATTGGAATACAAGACATAGATGAAGCTATAATGTATTACTTTCAAAATGTTATTCAACCTTCAGTACTCCAAAATGGTGAAAAAATACCTGTACCTGTAATTTATGGTTCACCTGAAAAATGGAAATCGTTTCAAAAAGATGGATATTATAGAGATTTACAAGGTAGAATAATGGCTCCTCTTATAATGTTTAAACGTAACACTATTACAAAAGATAGAAGTTTAAACAATAAATTAGACGCTAATAATCCACATAATGTGGCTGTTATAGGTCAATCATATAATAAAAGAAATGAATATAGTAAGTTTAACATGTTAAACAATGTTAAACCTGAAAAGACATATTATGTTACTGTAGTACCTGATCATTTAGCTATAACTTATGACTGTATAGTTTTTACTTATTACAATGACCAATTAAATAAAATAGTAGAAGCAATGGAATATGCTTCTGATTCATATTGGGGTGACCCTGAAAGATTTAAATTTAAAGCTACTATCAATTCTTTTAACACTACAACAGACTTAGCTGAAACTGGAGAAAGATTAGTAAAAAGTATTTTTACTTTAAACATCTATGGATACATCATCCCAGACACTATACAAAAAGATTTAAAAGCAGCTCGTAAATTTTCTGATAGAAATAGAGTTGTTTTTGGTTTAGAAACCACAGGTGGTAGTATAGAAAACTTTGAAGCCAATACTCGCCAAACCTCAGCTCAAGGTACAGGTATAGCAAACATATTTGACTCTCAAAATATAACTAATAATACAACTATTGTGACAGGTGATATAAGTTCTATAGCCACATACTTAAGTGCCAATAATCAAGTAGTAGGAACATATGTTAACTCAACTACAATCACTTTTTCCTATGATTGGCTACCAGCACCTTCTCCTCTACCAGCTACAAATGCAGATCAGTTTATATTCTTTGTAAATGGTCAATTGATAGAAAAAACAGCTATAGTATCATTTACTCAAGGAACTAATATAAGTACTTTAGTAATTGATTCTACTGCTTTAGGATTTAGTTTTATATCAACAGATGAAATAATAGGAATAGGAAAATTTGACGTATAATGAGTATAATAAGACATCAACAAATAGTTCCATATAGTACTAGTTCATTTTTAACAACAGCTTCTGTTGCTTCAAATACTGTTACCTTTACAAAAGGCGATGGATCAACTTTTCCTATAACAGTTAATACAGGATCAGCCCAATCAGTTAACACAGGCTCTCTTTTAACAACTGCCTCTGTTGCTTCAAACACTATCACTTTTACAAAAGGTGATGGGTCAACATTCCCGATAATTGTAAGTACAGGTAGTGGAGGAAATTTTGTACCAAGTGCTTGGACAGGTTCTAATACTTCACAATTCGCTGGAACAGCATCATATGTTGTAAATGCTGCTTCTTCTTCTTATCCTATAAGAGTAACAGGTAGTACTTTATATTCTGTTGGACCTTCTTTAATCACTCCAGCAGGAAATGGAACAATTGGAAGTATATTTTTAGGTGATAGTGCCGCTGCATTTGGCGGTGAAACTTCTCAAAATTCAGTTCTTATAGGACCTGGAGCCGGAGTTGGAATGAATGGAACTATTTACTCAAATGCTATTGGTTATTTTGCTGGATCTTATGCTGTAAATGCTCAATATTCTAATTATATAGGGTATTTAGCTGGTAGTCAAACTAACAATTCTTATAATAATAATTTTATAGGTAGACTCGCTGGTGGATTAGCTTACAATGTCCATGACTCTCAATTTATAGGATATTACGCTGGTGGTGAAGCTGATGATGCTAGTTTTTCAATTTTTATAGGTAATGATGCTGGTTTTTCAGCTAAAAACGCTTCAGAATCAATTTTTATAGGTACTGGAACTGGAGTTTGGGCTAAAAATGCTGCTTCATCAATTTTAATTGGAAATAAAGTTGGTTATGATAACAGTGACACTAATGGAATTCCTAGTGGAAGTCTTAGTATTGGACGTAATAATATTATTATTGGAAGTTATATAACATTACCACCAAGTGCTTCTGACTCTATCAACATAGGTGGAATTATTTTTGGAACAGGATCATACAACCAATCTCCTTTTATGGCCTACTCAGGCTCAGCAGGAGGAAAAATAGGTATTAATACTGTAACCCCAATCTATAACTTTCAGGTATCAGGAACAGTAGCATTTCCAAATCTAACAAATTCAAATATTGCTGATAAAGTAGTATTAATAGATAACAACGGACAACTATTCACTACTGCTTCAAGTGCATTTGGAGGAGGTGGAGGTGGAACATTTAACACTGGTAGTCTAGTAACTACTTCAAGTTTTAACGCGTTTACTGCTAGTATAAACACATTCACATCATCCTACAATACAGGATCATTTACAGGTAGTTTTACAGGACAGTTTAATGGATCCATCACAACAGCTGCTACCGCGTCATACTCTACTAATTTTACAGTAGCACAAACATTAACTTTAGATGAAACACTAATTGATTTTGCTAAAGTAAACTCAACAATAGTAGGATCAAATAATTTATTCCAACAAGCAACAGGATCATATACATCCGCTCATGGAAAATATACCCTATATAAAGGAGCAAATGCAAGAGCAGGTGAATTTGTAACAGTATGGAATGGTACCACAGTAACCTATTATGATAATGCAACAACAGATATAGGAAATACAGCAGATATAACATTCTTATCAACAATAGTGACAAGTCAAATACAAATAAATGCAGTAGCAGTTTCATCAGGATGGACAATAAAAATGCTTACAACGTATTTATAATAAAACTATTAGTTGGATAGTGAAAACTAATTAAAATATGGCAAATGAATTTGTAGCCAAGAATGGCTTAATATCACAAAATAATACAACAGTTGTTGGCTCATTAACAATAACAGGCTCAACAACTTCAACTTTAGGATTCACAGGAAGTTTATTTGGTACTGCTTCTTGGGCTGAAAGTGCTTCAAATGCTATAAATGCTCGAACAGCATCTTTTTTACCATTAGGAACATATCAAATAACAAGTAGTTGGGCTCAAAGTGCCTCTCAAGCTTTAACAGCATCATACATTACAGGATCTGTGTTCACAAACACTAATCCTGCTTTATCAGCTTCATTCGCTTTAACAGCAAGTTTTGCTCTAAACGCTGGTAGTACTTTTAGTTCAACTTCCTCTATTATAGGAAATGGATCAGCTGCTTCTTTTAATATAAACCATGGTTTTAACACAAGAAATCTTCATATAACAGTATATGAAAGTAGTTCAAATGGTGAAACAGTATACCCCGACATAAGAAGAATTAATGCTAATACAGCTAGTATTATATTTGCAAATCCTCCTACATCAAATCAATATATAGTTTATATATCACAATAATGGCACAGTTTTTAACTGAAATACAATTTGTAGCTACAAGTTCTACAGACACACCTGAATCTGGGCTTGTAGCGTTATATATGAATACTGATGGATATTTATATGTGAAATTTGCAAATGGTAGTGAAGCAAGACTAACTTCATAAAAAAATAAGTTATGAGTCAAATATTAAAAAGTTTACAATTGCCTACTACAGGTTCAACTCCAAGTACTCCCTCATCTGGATTTGGAACTATATATGCTAGTAGTAGTAATCAATTTTTTTATAAAAACCCATCTGGAGCAGAATTTAATTTAACAGCTCCTAATGGATTTATAAATATTTTATATTACACAGGCTCAGGAACAGGAAGTGGAGTTACTCAAACTTACACCTGGAATAAACCATTAACAGGATTAAAATATGTTGAAGTATGCTGTGTTGGAGCAGGTGGAGGAGGAGGAGGAGGAAGAAAAGGAACAGCAGGTGGTGCTGCTCAAGGTGGAACTGGAGGAGGAGGTGGAGCTATAGTATGGACAACTTTTGATGCTACTTTATTAGCATCCAGTTATCAAATAAATATAGGAGCTGGAGGAGCTGGAGGAGCAGGAGCAACCTCAGCAGCTGGTGGTAATGGTGCTACAGGAACATCAGGAGGAACTTCTTCTTTTGGTACATTAGTGATTGCTCAAGGAGGGTCAGGAGGAATTGGTGGAGCAACTAGTGTTGCTAAACAAACACTTGGAGGCCAAGGTATCAGCTGTACCCCGTCTGGATTTCCATATGCCGTGAATGGATGTGGTGGAGCCCCAACAGCTAATGTCCCTTCCAACCCAGTAACTAATGCTAATCCTATTTTTGATTTTGATGGTGCTAATGGAGCAACTGATACTCGTCCTGGATTTGGAGGTGGAGGTGGAGGTTGTGGAGGAAGCGTAGTCGCAGCAGGACCCGTATCAGCATCTCGTGGTGCAGATGGATACCAATTTAATACTCTTATAACTAATGGAGGAAACACTGGATCTTTTGGAAGTCCTGGAGGAAATGCTACGCCCCCAACAAATAATATGATAACAACCTTACTACAGTTTACTGGTAGTACCACTTTATATGGTCTAGGAGGAGGAGGTCATGGTGGAGGATTAGGAACAGGTGTTGCTGGAGGAAATGGAAGTAATGGTGGACTTTATGGAGCAGGAGGAGGAGGAGGAGGAGCAATGTCTCTTACCACTGCTGGCCTACCAGCAGGAAATGGAGCTTCAGGATCATCTGGATTATGTATTGTTGTTGAATTTTATTAAAAAATAAAAAATGCCTAAGTTTTTAAATAATGCTTTTTTAATTACTCAATCTGCGCCCTCAACTCCAACAGCAGGAGGAGTTCTATATACTTCTGGTAGTTCTATTTTCTTTAAAAATTCTACTGGAACTGAATATAATCTAACAGGCTCAAAAGGATATGTATTATTCACTGAATATACAGCTTCTGGAGGCACTTGGACTGTTCCTTCAGATGCTAAATATATTAAAATTGTAGCTGTAGGTGGAGGAGGAAGTGGAGGTGGAGGAGCTAGAAGAGCAGTAGCCGCAGCGGCTATTGGTGGTGGAGGAGGAGGAGCAGGAGGTGAAATCTCTATAGTTTGGTACCCAATAGCCTCTATTCCCTCTGCTCCCCAAGGATACACAATAACTGTGGGTGGTGTCACTAATGGAGGAGCAGGATCTACAACAAATGGATCACCTGGAACAACAGGAACAATAGGAAGTACTACTTCATTAGCTAGTGGATCTGTAACTCTTATTAGAGCAGGTGGTGGACAACCTGGAGCAGCTGGTTCACAAACTGGTGCTATCTCTGGAGGTGGTTCTAATACAATATCTACCAGTCCACTTCAGCTACCTCCTTTTATATTTCTAGGTCAAAATGGAGGTGGATGTGTATCTCAAGCAGGAAGAAATGCTGGATCTGTAACTAGCCTTACACCATTATTTGATGGTGATTATCATGCTCGAAATGGATATAGAGGAACAGGAGGAGCAGGAGGAGGTGGAGGAAGTACAGCTACACCAATAGCCCAAGCTGGAGGATCAGGATCTGGAGTTTATCTTACTAATGGTACTCTTTTTACATCTGGATCCCCAGGATCAGCAGGTACAGCAGCAAATTCTGGTAGTAATGGAACTAGTAATGTTGTTACGGCTGCCTCTTTGTTTTCTTTTTCAGGAAGTGCGGTAGTTACTTCTTCTTATGGATTTGGAGGAGGAGGACATGGAGCTGGATCTGGAGATACAGCTGGAACTTTAACTGGAGGAAGAGGAGGAGATGGAGGTTATTTTGGAGCAGGAGGTGGTGGAGGAGGAGGAGCTTATAACCAAAATGGAGGAAGAGGAGGAGACGGAGCTGGAGGATATTTAGCAATACTTGAATATTATTAAAAATTTTATATTATGAAAAATTGGTTTGTAATAAAAGATAACTACATTATTAATGTAATTAGTTGGGATGGAGTAACTCCTTACACTTACCCATACCCACATGATTTTCTTAAAGAAGATATTGATAAAGTAGCAGGTATAGGTGATTGGTATGAGCCATCTGAAGATATTTTTTATCGCCCTCTTAAAACACCACCTGACTTCCCAGGAAATCCTTAAATATTTATAACTAAAAAATAGTTAATGGCCCAAGTCTATTTAAGTCAATATTCTAAGCGAGCAGCTTTAGCAGACACATCTACATCAGCTTCATATGCTGCTACAGCTTCATATATTAGCCCTATTAAACTTGATCCAGTACAAGACCCAGACCCTACAGGTCTTTTATACCCATCTTCAACTTATCTTTTTCAAAGTTCCTCTAACACATTTTCAGGTTATGATTTATATTTTAGACAAGATGGAAATCTTGTAAAATGGAAATGGATAGAAGGTATGTTAAATACAGGTCTTCTTTATGGAGGTGTATTATCATATTCAGCTAGTTCTTTTCTTATAACCCCAGGATCAGGAATAATTGTTAATCATAATGCAGTAACTGGTTCTGAAATTAGTCCTGTAGTTGATTATGTAACTTGGGGCCCTATAACTCAAAGTGTTGAAAATATAGCTGCTTACCAAAACACATTTGTTTACATAGACTCAAATGGTAATGCTAATCAACAGAATGTATTTTTTACACCTGAACAATATCAAATTTATATTCCTATAGGCCGAATATCACATTATGATAATGTAGTTACTAATGGTTCTAATACAAATGATCAAACTGTTTATGATGCTGATGGGCAGCAAAATATATTTGTTAGAGCGTTTGGTCCTTTAAAACTAACAGGTATAGCTACTAGTGGTCAAACAAGTACTCTAAGATTAAATATAGGATCTGGAAGAGCATTTAATTTAGGAGGTTATTATCCATATAACCCTGAAATGCCTAGTACTTATGATATGTCAACTTATAATACAGCTAGTATTATAAGAATATATAGAAGTGGATCTGGATATAAATTTGACAACAATGGTGGTTCTTATTACACTACTATAAATCCTGGTAATTATGATAATGGAACAGGTATTTTAGCTTCTGTTGGTAATAGTGAATGGACCATCCAACGTGTAATGGTAAATCCTATCACAGGTAGAGCCCACGTTTATTATGGACAAAATAAATATAACACATATGATGACGCTGTAGGATCTATATCTTCAGATGCATTTGTAGAGAGTGATGCCACAGCAAATTCTTATCCTCTTTCAGCTTATTTAATTGTTAAAGGTAACACCACTGATTTGACTAATACTGTTGAAAATAAAATAGTTCAAGCAGGTTTATTTAGAAGTATAGCTGGTGGTGGAGCAACAGGAGGTGGGGGAATACCTGGTGGTCAAAACACTCAAATCCAATTTAACAATGCTGGTGTTTTTGATGGGAATCCTAATTTTACTTACAATTATCTAAATAGTAGTTTAACACTAACTGGTTCAATGTTTGTTAGTGGAGCTATATCTGCTTCATTTGGAAATAACACAATTGGATTTTTTGGGACAGCAAGTTGGGCTGTATCTGCTTCTCAAGCGATATCTGCCTCTAAAGCATTTTCTTCGTCATATGCTTTATCTGCTTCAAGAGCAACAACCGCCTCTTATGCTTTAACAGCTAGTTTTGCAACTACATCTTCATATGCTTCTGCTAGCCCAAACTTCGCCAATACAGATTTAGTATTTACAGATAATAGAAAACATAGTACTAATAATTATTCTTATTTTATATATAGTAATATAGTAGGAGGCAACCCATCAAATCCTTTTGATGGAATTGGTGTTAGTGGTAGTTTTTATTTCTTTAATAGTAGTTCAAATGCTTTAGGAACAGCAGCTGGCTCAACTAATACTTACACATACATTGAGATAACAACTCAATCTATTGACCTAAGTTTTGACGCCAACCCTGTTGTACCAAGTTCTTACACTTTTACTAAAAATTCTGCTTCTTTTTCTAGCTCTTTAACTGTAACTAAATCAGTATACTTCCCAGGTTTAACAACAACCCCTCAATCAAATGTTGTTATAATAGATACAACTAATGGACAATTATATTACACAGCCTCAAGTGCTATAGGTGGAGCAGCAAATGTAGGAATATTAAATGAAGGTTCTTCAATAACCCCAGCTGTGACTTCTATAGATTTTGTAGGTGCAGGTGTCACAGCTACAGCTATTGGTAATGCTGTAACAGTTACTATTCCTGGTGGTGGTACTGGAGCACCTGGTGGTCAAAATACTCAAATCCAATTCAATAGTGGTAGTAGTTTTAGTGGAAGTAGAAATTTTATTTTTGATTACACCTCAAATATAGTTAGGTTAACTGGTTCAATGATAGTGAGTGGTAGTACTAGAATAATCAATTCTTTAACAGTTACTGGTTCTTTAATTGTAAATGATGGAACATATGATGTATTAGATACAACTCAGTGGATTTTAAAAGACTCAACTGGTCAAACTAGTGTAGATTGGAATGGTAAAACTTTAAAGGATGGAAATAGAACTCCAGTAGACTGGGCTAATAGATATTTACAATCTTCAAATGCTGATGAATTGTCTGTTGATTGGGAAAATAGAGTATTATATGCAAGTGATGGAACAACAGCTCATTTAGATTGGAGTAATCCTTCTTATATATCACTTCCTAATATAAACACATCACCAATAACAAATGTATTAGGCATAGATGGTGGTGGTAGAGTATACTACACAGCCTCATCAGCTATTGGAGGTGGAGGTGGAAATGCTTTTCCATATAATGGCAACGCTATTATAACTGGATCATTATTAGTATCCCAATCTGGAATTATTGTAACTGGTTCTATCTCTTCAACAGCTGGATTTACAGGAAGTTTATTTGGTACAGCTTCATATGTCACTGGTTCAATATTTACTAGTACAAACCAAGCATTAAGTGCTTCATTTGCTGTGAGCTCTTCAAGAACAGTAACAGCTTCATTTGCTATTACCTCTTCATATATAACAGGTTCTATATTTACATCTACAAACCCTGCCTTATCAGCATCATATGCTTTAAGCGCGTCACAAGCATTAACTGCTAGTTTTGCTTCTACTGCCTCATATGTCACTGGATCAATATTCACTAGTACAAATCCTGCTCTTAGCGCTTCATATGCTTTATCAAGTTCAAATGCATTAACAGCTAGTTTTGTAGTAACAGCTTCATATGTGACAGGTTCAATATTCACTAGTACAAATCCTGCTTTAAGTGCTTCATTCGCGTTAAGCTCTTCAAGAGCAGTAACAGCTTCATTAGCTTTAACTGCTAGTTTTGTAGTTACTGCCTCTTATGTAACTGGTTCTATATTCACTAATGTTAACCCCGCTTTAAGCGCTTCATATGCTTTAACAGCAAGTTTTATACAAACAGCCCAAACTGCTTCTTATGTCACTGGATCAATATTCACTAGTACAAATCCTGCTTTAAGCTCTTCATATGCTTTAACAGCAAGTTTTAGTCCTAATTTTGCTAATACAAATTTAACTCTTACAAGTGATAGAACTCACACTGGTGGAGGAAATGAATATAGATTCTTCCATAGCGGCTCAGCCGCAAATTATAGAGGAGGAAACCAATTTATTAGATCTAATGAACATGTTTTAGGAGCAAGAGAACCAAAAGGAGGTGGTGCTTATGAAACTGCTTTTATACAAATGACTACATCTTCTTTAACAATTGGTGTTGGAGATGAACTCAATGCTACTTTTGGTTTAAGACAACTCACAGTAACAACCTCTTCAGTTACTATAACAGGATCATTATTAGTTTCAGGATCAGTACAATCAACACAAGGATTTACTGGTAGTTTATTTGGAACAGCTAGTTGGGCTACAAATGCTTTAACTGCTTCTTTTGTAACACCTTACGAAGGAGCATGGACATCATATACCCCAGTATGGACAACAGACGGTGTGACACAACCTGTTATTGGTAATGGATCATTGACCGGAGCCTATAAACAAATTGGAAAAACAGTTTTTGTACGAGTAAAATTAAATTGTGGTTCATCAACAACATTTGGAACAGGCGCATTTCTTTTTAGTCTACCGGTCACTGCATCTAACGCAGATGGAATTCAATTCCCATGTTCAATGCTAGATAACGGAGTTGCATGGTATCAAGGTACTGTTAATGGAACATATAGTGGATTTACTAATAGATCAGCAATTATAGCACAATCAGCTGGTGGCGTTAATTCATCTCAAGGAGTTTTTGCGACGTTCCCATTCACTTGGGGCAGTACAGATAGTTTACAATTTAATGGGTCATACGAAGCAGCATAATCCTAAGTAATGGTTAAATTAAATCATAAGATAATATTAATTTAAATATTTATAATAAATTATAAAAATGGAAACAAAAGTTTTAACCCAAGAAGAAATCACACAATTAAAAGCAGTTCAACAAGAAAGATATTCTTTAGTAGATAAATTTGGCACTATTGAAATTCAATTTCAAGAATTAGAATTAGCCAAACAGAAAATAAAACTTGAATATGAAAATCTAAAACAAAAAGAGGAAGTTTTAGGAAAACAGTTACAAGCAAAATACGGTGATGGTACTATCAATTTAGAAAAAGGAGAATTTATACACACCTAATTTTTCGAGACTTTTTAAGATATTTATCATCAAACCCCAATTAAAAAACAATTTAATTAAACAAATAACATGGCAGAAATTTTATTATCCCCCGGTGTCTTATCAAGAGAGATAGATGCCTCGTTTATAGCCGAACAGCCACCTGTACTTGGTGCTGCTATTGTCGGTCCAACAGTTAAAGGCCCAGTTGGTATACCTGTAACTGTTACTTCATATAGTGATTTTGTTAGTCGTTTTGGTGAAACAGAAGTTATAGCTAATTCAGGCTCATTCTCATATTTTACCTCTATTACAGCTTATAACTACTTCCAAAACGGTGGTGAAACATTATTAGTAACTCGTGTAGTATCAGGTACTTACACTCCAGCCTCAGCTTCAATTTCTGCTAGTATTGGTGTAGCATTTACTTTAGCTACTCTTTCACAAGGTGCTAACATGAACGCTACAGGTGCTTTAGATGTTAATGGAGCTTTTGCTACAGCCTCAATTCATAGTGTTCGCTATCAGATTGTATCACCAAATACAGCTTCTGGTACATTTAGCTTATACATCCGTAGAGGTAATGATGATGACAGAAACCCAGCTATTTTAGAAACATTTACTGGATTATCAATGGACCCATTAGATGATAATTATGTAGCTAGAAGAATAGGTGATTATTCATTTGTTCAAACCGCTTTAGATGGTGAAGCTAATTTACAGGTTACTGGTACTTATCCTAACAGATCAAGATATGTAAGAGTAGCATCTGTAAATTCCCCAACTCCACAATACTTAGTAGGTGGTACAGCTAACCCAGCTTATACAGCTTCTATTCCAGTTGCTAACTCATTTAATGCTACTGGTTCATTTGGATTTGCTGTTGGTCAAGTAGCAACTAACGCTAACTTTTATGATAAAGCTAATGGAACTAATATTCAAGGTTTAGTTGCTAATAATTACACAGCATCAATGCAACTATTAGCCAGTGCTAATGATTACCAGTTTAATGTGTTAGTGACTCCTGGTTTAAATTATCAACAGCATAGATCTGTAATGAGTCCAATTCTCTCAAACACTGAAGATAGAGGTGATAATGTGTATGTGATGGATTTAGGCCCTTATTCAGCTTCCGCTACTGATGTTGTTACTACTGCTACTGGTGTTGACTCATCTTATGGTGCCGCTTACTACCCATGGTTGCAAACTCTTGACCCAGCTACTAATCAATATGTTTGGGTTCCATCTTCAGTAATGATCCCAGGTGTGTTTGCTTATACTGATAGTGTAGCTGAACCATGGTTTGCTCCAGCAGGTATTAGCAGAGGTGGATTAAGCACTGTAATTAGAGCTGCTTCTAAATTATCTCAAACAACTCGTGATACTTTATACCAAGGTAAAGTAAATCCAATTGCTACATTCCCTGGACAAGGTGTTGTAGTATATGGTCAGAAAACATTACAAACTAAAGCTTCATCTCTTGATCGTTTAAATGTTCGTCGCTTAATGATTGCTCTTAAGAGACAAATTGGTCAAATAGCTAATACATTAGTATTCCAACAAAACAACGCAGCTACTAGAAATGGTTTCTTAGCACAAGTAAACCCATACCTCGAGTCAGTTCAACAAAGACAAGGTTTATACGCGTTTAAAGTAGTAATGGATGATTCTATTAATAACGCAGCTGTAATTGACAGAAACGAATTAGTAGGTCAAATTTATTTACAACCAACTAAGACAGCTGAATTTATTTACTTGAACTTC